>Ga0181578_10005322_pt1 | contig 11281 bp, 7 predicted proteins | sample 071ome_21_FD_148659 | JGI IMG/M metagenome (GOLD analysis project Ga0181578, IMG submission 148659) | Coastal salt marsh microbial communities from the Groves Creek Marsh, Skidaway Island, Georgia - 071401CT metaG (spades assembly) | ecosystem: Environmental > Aquatic > Marine > Intertidal zone... | reverse complement strand
GGTGCAGCATTATTCGGATTACAATTTTCTTAACGTCTACCAGAAGGTTCATAACTTTTGCGTGATCGAATTGGGAGGATTCTATCTGGATGTTGTCAAGGATCGGCAATATACCTGCCAGGCGGAAAGCCTGGCTCGCAGGTCTACGCAAACAGCCATGTATTATCTGGTACAGCAGCTTGCTCGAATTATTGCTCCGATTATCAGTTTCACCGCAGATGAGATTTGGCAGAATATTCCGGGCGAGCGAGTGGAATCAGTGTTTCTCAGTGACTATTCAGAAGGTCAGTTCGACACCGTTGAAAGTGACCAATTTACCGATGAATTCTGGCAACGGATTATGGCCGTCAAGTCTGCTGTCAATAAAGAATTGGAGAATCAGCGAACCCAGAAAAAGATCGGTTCGGGGCTGAGTGCCGAAGTGACCTTGTATTGCGATGATGATCTTGCCACTCAGTTGAGAAAGTTAGGCGACGAACTGCGCTTTGCCCTGATTGTGTCTGCGGTAAAAATCGCGCCGCTAAGTGACGCCGGCGAAAAGGGTGCGGATACTGATCTGCCGGGCCTGAAACTCAGCATCGATTCATCACAATACCAGAAGTGTGAGAGATGCTGGCATCACAGCGAGACTGTGGGTGGTAGCGAGCATCATCCGACTCTGTGCGCTCGGTGCATCGAAAATATCGACGGTGCGGGCGAGCAAAGGTTTTATGCCTGACCCTCAGGGTCTGTTCGGTGCGATTCAGAAATAACTCTATTGGTTGACCATCGCGGGTGTTGAATGTCTGACGGCGACAGGGTAGAACAGGGCAGTCAAGTTACTTTGCATTTTTCCATAGCCTTGACTGATGGTCATGTAGTGGACAGTAATTTCGACGCGGCACCGGCCAGTTTTACGGTGGGCGATGGCAATATGCTGCCAGGATTTGAATCACACTTGCTTGGGCTGCGCAAAGGTGACGCGGTGGATGTTGTGCTTAAACCGGGACAGGCTTTTGGTCCGGTCAATGAGGGCAATGTGCATCGATTGCCTAGGAGTCGATTCAATCAATTCCTGGATGAAGAGTATGAGGAGCTTCAGGCAGGCACAGTGGTTTCATTTAAAGACCCGGGAGGGTTTGATCTGCCGGGTGTGGTGAAAGAAAAATCACTTACAGGAGTAGTGGTGGATTTCAATCATCCTCTGGCTGGCAAGGATATCGTTTTCAAAGCGAGGATAGTTGATATTATTCCTCGGGGCACGGATGCGATTGAGATCAAGTTCTAAGGTGTCTTGTGAGCATAAGACTGCAACATACTGACTCTGTTTCGATTAAGTTGGCCAATCCCAGGGGGTTCTGTGCGGGAGTGGATCGCGCGATCGATATAGTCAATCGCGCACTTGATTTGTTCGGTGCACCTATTTACGTGCGGCATGAAGTTGTGCATAACAAATTCGTTGTCGATGGGTTGCGCAAGCGGGGTGCCATCTTCGTTGATGAGTTAAACGATATACCTGAGCTTGATAAACGTGGCCGGCCATCTATTGTCATTTTCAGCGCCCATGGCGTTTCCCAGGCTGTGCAGGAGCAGGCGGCTGAGAAGGGATTCAAGATATTTGATGCTACTTGCCCACTGGTAACCAAGGTTCATGTTGAAGTCTCCAGATTTAGCAATGCGGGTAAAGAATGCGTATTGATCGGACATCAGAAACATCCTGAAGTTGAAGGTACCATGGGGCAGTACGATGTCAGTGCCGGTGGACGTATCTACCTCGTAGAGTCGGAAGAGGATGTTGCCAGACTGGAAGTGACGGATCCTGAAAACCTTTCCTATGTGACGCAAACAACGTTATCAATGGACGACACCTCGCGGGTGATCGATGCATTGCGAGCAAAGTTTCCAGCTATTCAGGGGCCGCGCAAGAAAGATATCTGCTACGCAACCCAAAATCGCCAGGACGCGGTTAAGCAACTGGCTCTGGAGTGTGATTTGCTATTGGTTGTAGGATCTCCGAACAGTTCCAACTCCAATCGACTCAAGGAGCTGGCGGAGCGTCTGGGCTGCGAAGCCTATCTGATCGACAGTGTTGACGAGATTCGCAGGGACTGGCTGGGTGGGAAGCGTCGATTTGGGGTCACAGCTGGCGCTTCGGCTCCTGAGATCCTGGTGCAGCAAGTCGTGAATTTCCTGCAGCAATACAGCTCCGAGAGACCCCGGGAGCTCGATGGTGTAGAAGAGCACATCGTGTTCAGCATGCCAAAAGAATTGCGTAAATCCTGATAGTGAGCTGCCCTGCGCGGAGCCCATGCGGCCGCGTTTCTAATTCGTCAATTCTTTACTATTGAAACTTTATCGTGTGTATGCGAGTCATTAACTATAATGACCTGAATCTTTCTTGAGGTGGCTGTCGATGGTTTCGGTAGAACAACTCTTCTGTACAAGACGCTCGATCCTTACATTTACTGGCATGATTGGACTGATGCTGTCTATTAGCAGCGTGGCCGATGATCTGGGAGTTGCTTCCAGTATCGATCAGGTAACCATATTCCCGAGTGGAGCCGAGGTGACGCGCGTTGGCTCGGTTACTATTCCTGCCGGTGAGCACCGTCTAATCATTCAAAATCTGCCCGCGGCAATTGATGCGGCAAGGTTGCAACTAAATATTAGAAGTGAGAACGTGCGGATTGGCACGTTGCAATTGGATGAAAGCCACGCAGGTGATCTGGTTGGCGATGAAGAACGCAGGCTGCAGGCTGAGCTGGAATTGCTGCAATTCGAAAGGCAGGAAGTCGTCGACCGAATCGAGGCCGCCAATACCCAGTTGCAGTTACTGGCTTCTCTCGCCACGGGTTCGGTGGGAGGACAACAGACTTCACTCGGAGTTGACGAGCTAACAGCACTGCTGCAAACCTTGTCGACTTCTTCAATGCAGGCAAGAGCAGTGATTCGCGAAGCTAATCGCGAGTTGGCAGGCTTGGAGCAGGAAATCGAGCAAAAACGCTTTGAGTTGTCGCAAGTTGCTACGCGGCGCAGAACCGAGCAGGTATTGACCGTTGCCGTAACCGCCGAGTCTGCTATCACCACAGACGTTGCCGTTACGTACCCGGTCAATCAGGCCCGCTGGAGTTGGCTCTACGAAGCGCGGCTTGAAACTGAAAACCGCAATTTAAATCTCGAGCGCAAAGTATCGGTTAGCCAGGGCAGCGGCGAGGACTGGAACGACGTTAAGGTGACTATTACGACTGCGCGTCCCAACCAGAACACGCGGACCCCGCAATTAGAAAGCCTGCTGGTGGATCTCTACCAGCCGCGACCCCCGTTCATCATGGAATCCCGGGCGCTGTCAGCAGTGGCCCAGGAAGACGCTGTTGCAACTCAGGGGTTAATGCCAAACAGTGAGGAATTTTCGGCCTCGGCGCCGGGAGCCGAGGTGCAGGCTACGCAATACCTGGTTAATTTTGAAATACCAGGCCGTGTTTCTGTGTCTGCCGACCGCCAACCTCGAATTCTGCCTATTGACCAGCGCGAGGGTCATGTCGTCCTTGTGACCCGAGCGGTGCCAGAGGTGGATACCAGTGCCTATCTTGAAGCGCGTTTCACCCTGGATAGTGGCGAGCCGCTGCAGGCGGGACTGATGCAGTTCTACCGGGATGGCGCTTTTATCGGGCGTCGTCCGGTACCAACTTTCCAGCCCCGGGACGAAATTAATTTGCCCTTCGGTCAGGATGAGCGAGTGCGCGTTGAAGTATTTGCTGAACAAGAGGGCTCAAGGGACGGTGGTACTTTCCGCCGCACGGCGCTAGACGATCGTCGCGTGCGTTACCAGATCACCAGTTTCCACGACGACACCATCGATATGGAGGTACTGGCACGCATTGCGGTTTCCCAAAACGAAGACATAGAAGTTGAAATTGACGATCAGGCAACGCCCTTCGATCAGCAGGATGTTGATGGAAACAAAGGTGTATTGATGTGGCAGCTGCGCGCGCGACCGGCAGTACCGCAGGAGATTCGGCATTATTACAGTATCCGTTACCCGGAGGATGGACGGCTGGAGTTCCAGGGTCGCTAGCCTGTTTAATTAGAGCGAATTTCTCGATAACCTCTCCCCTGTGGTGTTCGGGATTCGGATGCTTGACTATTGTGCGAGGCTTATTCAAGGAGGCAGTGAATGATCCGGTTTACAAATCATGAGACACTCATTGCGGTAGTACTGGCGAGCGCAGCATTGCCCTTTACCGCGGCGCAGGGGCAGGATGCGAGGCGTCCGGATCTGGAAGGAGTTTGGAGCAACGCGTCACTGACCACTCTTACTCGTATGAATGGAGTGGAATCGCTGGTTGTAACCGCGGAAGAAGCCGGGATTATAGCGGCGAGGGTACCTATTGGCGGTCTTGAGGGTGGCTTTGACGAGGGCGATGGGGTCAACGACACGCCGGATGTTGCCGGCGATGATTTCGGTACCCGGGCCTATAATAATTTCTGGGTTGATCCCGGTTCCAGTCTCGCCCTGGTCAGAGGCGAGTACCGGACGTCATATATCGTGGATCCGGAGAATGGGCAGGTCCCGCATCTGGAAAACCCGACTGCAGGTTTTAAGCGGGTCAATTTTGGTAGCCGCTATGTAACAGGCATCGGCGATGCATCGGGCCCCGAGGCGCTGCCCCTGGCGGAGCGTTGCATAATTTCAGAACGAAGAGCCGGGCCGGCGATGCAGAGCGCGCTCTACAACAATACCTATCAGTTTGTGCAAACTAAAGACTATGTGGTTATCAATGTAGAGCAAATACACGATGCGCGCATTATCCCTACCTTTGCTTCGGCGGAGGAAGCTCGCGCCAATCATCGACCAGCGGCTCTGCAACAGTATATGGGCGATTCTGTTGGATGGTATGAAGATGGCGTCCTGATGGTAGAAACGGTCAATGTCAACTCCCAGCAGATGCAGGAAAGTGCAACCGCGATTACCGATAATGGCAAGATAACCGAGCGCTTTGTCCGCTATTCAGACAGTGAAATTGTTTACAGTTTCACCGTTGAAGATGGGGACCTGTACAGTCAACCCTGGACAGCAGAGCTCAGTTTTTATGCCATCGAAGGACAACTCTATGAGTATGCATGTCATGAGGGAAATTACTCCATGACAGGTACCTTGGCCGGCGCAAGGCGGCTAGACATAGATAACGATTAACGTGTTTTCTAGAACGTCGTTTGTACGCTGAATGTCCACCGACGATAGCGGCTACTGCAGGAGTCCTGAATCAGGGCCAAAGACCCGTCTACCGTAGTGCCGTTGAACCGTTGACGAATTCGGCATTCTGACGCATCAAGGGTATTGTCGGTTTCCAGTCTGAGGGTCCAGTCTTCAAACATCACTTTTTGCGCGAAAAGATCCAGCGATTGCTGCCGATCGGTTCGGGTGATAGTGACGATGTCGATGTCGTAGTAGCCGCCCCATATATTGTGCCGGTATTCCACGCCGTAACTCAGCCCAAGATCAGTGATGTCCTGACGAAAGCTCAGATTGCCAAATCCCCGGCCACCGGTGCGTTGTTTGCTATTGAGAAACGGGTCGATTATTTCTGAATCAAACAAACCCAGGGTTCCCGATAATATGGCGTTTGGCAGGTTGAAGCGATTTAGTCTCAGGCTGGCGCGGTTGAACCAGCCCCAGCGCTTGGATGGTCCGACATTGCCGGTCGCAGAGAGTGGCTCCTCCGGGTCGATTGTCGCATCGATGCGTCCAATATAGTTGTCAATGTCGGCAAAGAAAACGCTGCTGGAAAGAACTCCGGCATCGCCGGGAAGGCGATATTCCAGTTCCGCGTTATAATTCCAGCCGGTCTCGGGCTCCAATTCGGGATTGCCCGCCAGTGCATCTCGATCCCGGTCCTCCTCATTGGTCGTGGCTGCGAATGAGGAAAAGCTTAATTGTGAAACTTGTCGTTGAACGTTGCCGCGGAATCTAAAACTGTCGGAAAAGTTATAGCGATAGTCAAATGATGGGCGCCAGAACTGGAAGTCGCGCTTTTTGTTTACAACACCGGTTTGGGAGATCTCCGAAGTCTCGTACACGATACTGCTTTCCAGGGAGCTCTTGTCGCTGAGGCTCCAATTATGAAAAGCAAAGCCCTCGTAGCGAATTTCCTGCACTCCGGTCCCCGGATTTGAAATTGATGGCAGCGGCGATAGTCCTCCGAAGTCTGGCGATGGCGGTTCGCTGCCGAAGCTGCTGCCTATGAACAGACTTGAGTCCACTTGCGTATCTGCAAGCTCCAGCCCGATCCGCAGGGACTGCCCATCCGTCAATGAGAAATTGTAATTGCCCTGAACGATGAATTCGCTGCGTTGCTGTCGCGAATCGATGAATAGGTTTTTGTCCAGCGGTGTGTCTGCCGGGTCGGCCTCAAAACGCTCGCGCACAAAATCCCGGATCTCATCATTGGCAACAAACAGCAAGGATAAGCGCGAGCCATTGTCGAAACTGAATTCGTAATCTCCGCCGAGTTCCCAGTTGCGCTGTTTGTTATCAACGAGTTCTTCCTGAATGCTGGCGACCGGCCCCTCGTCTGTGTAGTCTACAAAGTCGCGTCGAATGGGCCGCGGATGATCACCCTCGCTGGCCAACGCGTTGAACTGTATACGATGTGGTCCGGTGCCATAGCTCATATTGGCAGTAAAGGTATGCTCATCCTGGTCACGTATAGTGGTTTCAAACAGCGTACCGAGCAGATCGCCATCGGGGCTCAGGCGGACCTCCCGACGGTCTCGGTTTTCATAATTGGGGCGCGCTGTGACGTTGATCAACGATTGAAAATTTCCGACCTGTTGGGACCATGCCACGGAACCGCCGGTTTCGAACGTTTCGTCATGATTCAGGCGATTAACCATTTCGACTGTGGTACTGGAGTTGGAAAGAGTCGTTGCCAGGATGATATTGATTACTTCGCTGGCTCCGCGCACATTAAGGGCGCCCGAGGTGTCCCGGATAATTTCGATTCTTTCAACATCCGAGGCCGAAATCCGGTCAAGTTGGTCCTGAGCGGAATTTCCCTTACCAGCAATTCGCTGGCCGTTGATCAGCAGATTGCCGCCCGTTCCCAGGCCGCGATCCCCTCCGCCGCCAAAACCGCCTCTGCCGCCGCCAGGTCCGCCACGCCCAACGCTGATGCCAGGAATACGCTCGAGCATGTCACTAAGGGTGAGAGGGTTGTACTGGTCGAAATATGAGGCAGGATAGACGACTGTGGAGTCTGCAGTATCTGCATCGCTATCCTGAGCGCTACTGCCAAACGAAAGCAATGAACATGTCAGTAAGAGCGAAATTACAAGAGATTTTTTCATTTTGGGGATGATTCAGGAGGGCTTTCGTCGGATCGAAACCAGTGTCTCGAAATTAAACCCGAATTATAGATGTTCGCATGAGGGATACGCTTCCATTCGTCCTACCGGATCAAGTTTCTAGCTTATTTTTTGCAGTAATTTCAGTCTATCATTGAGCGCCTGCAATGCTTTCTGCTGCGTAGCCTGCTTTTCCCGCTCTTTGGCCACAATATCCTGGGGCGCATTGCCGATAAATTTATCATTGGCAAGCTTCCTGTTTATACCTTCTAAAAGGCCACTGATTTTGGCTGTTTCCTTCTCCAGCCGATTGATTTCGGCGGTTAAGTCAATGAGTCCAGCCATGGGTACCAGTATCTCCAGTTCGCCGTGAAGTTGGGTCGCAGACGGCGGTACCTCGCTGCTTTCGTCGAGCCATTCGATCGATGCCAATTTAGCCAGCCTGGTCAGGTATTGGCGGTTGGTATCAAGTAATTGTCTGTCTGCATTGCTGCCATTGCGAAGCAGCACTGGAATTTCGCGGGCCGGGGATATGTCCATTTCGCCGCGTATATTGCGGATTGCAACAATTACGCCCTTTAGCCAGTCGACTTCCGCCTCGGCATCGGCGTCACAAAATTCGTCGTTCTCGGTCGGATAGGGTTGCAGCATTATCGTGGGGTCATGTATTCCTAACAATGGCGCTACCCGTTGCCAAATTTCTTCGCTGATAAAGGGCATGAACGGATGCAGCAAGCGCAGGCTTTGCTCAAGCACAACCAGCAAAACGAAGCGGGTCGCTCGCGCCTGCTCGGGATTGTCCTCCTCGTCCCAGAGTATCGGCTTTGAGAGTTCCAGATACCAGTCGCAGAACTCGTCCCAGAAGAAGCTGTGTATTGCCTGAGATACCAGGTCGAACCGGTAGTTCGCCATGCTGCCATGCACGTTTGCAACAGTCAGCTGCAAGCGCGAAAGAATCCAGCGATCGGCGACCGTGAGGCGATATTCACCGATTGCTGACTTGTCCAGTTCCTTGTGTTCTGTGTTCATCAGCACATAACGCGCTGCATTCCATATTTTATTGCAAAAATTACGATAACCTTCGATGCGACCCAGATCAAAGATGATGTCGCGACCTGTTGAAGCAAGGGAATAGAAAGTGAAGCGCAAGGCATCGGTTCCATAACCGGGAATACCGTCGGGGAAAGCTTCTCTGGTCATCCTTTCGATTTTGCCAGCAAGCTCGGGTTGCATCATGTCGCTGGTTCGTTTTTCTACCAGTCCCTCGAGTGAGATGCCGTCAATCAAATCGATAGGGTCAAGTACATTTCCTTTTGATTTGGACATTTTCTGTCCATGGTCATCGCGAATTAGCCCGTGAATGTAAACCTTGCGAAATGGAACCTGGTCGGTGAACTTCAGAGTCATCATGATCATTCGAGCGACCCAGAAGAAAATAATGTCGAAGCCGGTCACCAGCACGTCAGTGGGGTGATAAGTCCTGAAAGTTTCCTCATCATCGGGCCAGCCGAGAGTGGAAAAGGTCCATAAAGCTGATGAGAACCAGGTATCCAGAACATCTTCATCCTGATGTAGCTCGAGGTCATCCGCCAGTCCATGCCTGGCGCGCACTTCGGCTTCGTTGTGGCCAACATAGATGTTGTCCTGGTCATCAAACCATGCCGGTATTCGGTGCCCCCACCAGAGTTGCCGGCTGATACACCAGTCCTGGATGTCTCGCATCCAGGCGAAATAGGTGTTCTCCCAGTTTTTCGGAACGAACTGGATGTCACCATCCTCCACGGCCTTGATCGCAGGTTCGGCAAGGGTTTTTACCGCAACGTACCACTGATTGGTGAGATAGGGCTCTATGATCACTCCGCTGCGATCACCGCGGGGGACTTTTAGCTTGTGGGGTTCGATTTTTTCCAGCAAGCCCAACTGTTCAATATCTTTTATGACCCGTTCACGCGCCTGAAATCGGTCCAAGCCGCGGTAGGATTGTGGCGCGTTATCGTTAATCGTGGCGTCAATCGTGAATATATTGATTACCGCCAGGTCGTGACGCTTGCCGACTTCATAGTCATTAAAGTCATGAGCCGGGGTTATCTTTACGCAGCCCGTTCCGAATTCAGGATCGACGTATTCATCGGCTACGACAGGAATACGCCTGTCGCAGAGAGGTAGCTGAACCCATTTGCCGATCAACGCCTGGTAGCGCTGGTCGTCGGGATGGACTGCCACAGCCGTGTCGCCCAGCAGCGTTTCAGGACGAGTGGTCGCTATCACGATATGGTCGACGCCTTCGGCGGTGGTTGCGCCATCACAAAGGGGGTAACGGAAATGCCACAGAGAGCCGTTTTCTTCCTGGGATATCACCTCGAGGTCGGAAATGGCGGTATGCAGCGCAGGATCCCAGTTTACCAGGCGATTACCTCGGTAAATCAGGCCCTCTTCATACAGATCGATGAATACTTTCTCGACTACTTTGGAGAGCTGATCGTCCATGGTGAAACGCTCGCGACTCCAGTCGGGAGATGAGCCCATGCGTCGCAGCTGGCGTGTTATGTTGCCCCCGGACTCTTCCTTCCATTCCCACACCTTGGCCACAAAAGATTCCCGGCCCAGCTCGACTCTGCCAGTACCGGCGGCACTGAGCTGTCGTTCCACTACCATTTGTGTTGCGATGCCGGCGTGATCGGTGCCTACTTGCCATAATGCCCGACGTCCCATCATGCGCTGGTACCGGGTCAGCGCATCCATGATGGTCTGCTGAAAGCCGTGGCCCATGTGCAGGTGGCCCGTCACGTTGGGCGGCGGTATGACTATGCAGTAGGGGTCACCGTCGCCCTGCGGTACGAAGTAACCGGCATCCTCCCAGGTTTTGTACCATCGGGCCTCGAGTTGCTGGGGTTGGAAAGTCTTGTCCATCGAATACATCGTGCTGTCTGCAGAAATGGCGCAAGTATACAGCAACCTGGCGCGATTGGCCCTTTCTGCACCGACTCGTCAGCGAGGGATCGGATTGTCAGGAGCGAATCTTGTTGCCGGTGGCAAGCCGCTTGGTTTCCAGTGGACAACCTGCATCCTGATAGTGACGATAGCGCTGCCGGCCCAGTTGGCGCTCTTTTTCCGCCGCCGCCACGATTTCGCGAACATCTTCGAACTCTTGATAGTGGGTCCACACCTTGGAGTCAAGATTGACCAGAATCTCGCAAGTCGGGGGCAGGTGTTCCTGAGTTCCGAGGGTAACTGCGCAGTTCTGCTGACATTCGTTTTGGGTAAGCGGCAGTATTTGATGAGGAATAAAGCTGTCTGCGCGGAATTGCCACAACAATTCGTCCAGTTTCCGAGCGTGCTCTTGAGTTCTTACCAGCAAATGGACCGCATGTCCGAGTTGCACGGCCTTTTCCGTCAGACGACAGGCAAACTGCAGCGCATCCTCAAGATCACCGTGCTCGAGCGGATAGAAGCTGATTTTGGGCGCCCTCACGGGGATCAGGCTTTTTGCCTGCGAAGATAGTCCATGAGCAATGCAACCGGTCGACCGGTCGCGCCCTTTTCCTTGCCGGAATTCCAGGCGCTGCCGGCGATGTCCAGATGCGCCCATTTAAATTTTTCGCTAAAGCGGGACAGGAAACAGGCGGCAGTTATCGTGCCTGCCCGCGGCCCACCTATATTGGCAAGGTCGGCAAAATTGCTGTCCAAGAGCGGCTGGTACTCGTCCCAGAGAGGTAGTTGCCAGACGGGGTCCAGACTTTGCTGTCCGCAGTCCAGCAATTCATCTGCCAGGTTCTGGTCATTTGCCATCAGGGCTGTCACGACATTACCGAATGTTGCAACCGCGGCACCGGTAAGAGTGGCGATATCTATAACTGATCGAGGTTTGAACCGCTCTGCGTAAGTCAGAGCGTCGCAAAGGATCAATCTGCCTTCTGCATCGGTATTGAGAATTTCTATGGTTTTGCCCGACATACTC
>Ga0181578_10005303_pt1 | contig 11313 bp, 8 predicted proteins | sample 071ome_21_FD_148659 | JGI IMG/M metagenome (GOLD analysis project Ga0181578, IMG submission 148659) | Coastal salt marsh microbial communities from the Groves Creek Marsh, Skidaway Island, Georgia - 071401CT metaG (spades assembly) | ecosystem: Environmental > Aquatic > Marine > Intertidal zone... | reverse complement strand
CGGTCCGGCGTTTTCGACCGAGGGCGCTACGACGCACGCCAGCACGACACGCGCCAGCACGACACACACACAAACGGCGTAAAGCTCCTCATCACCGCAGATTGGATGACCATGCACACCACCGTGAGTTCAGCCGACAAGACCTTGACCATCGGTTCGGATCAGCCGTTCTGCATCATCGGTGAGCGCATCAACCCCACCGGCCGCAAGACGTTCCAGGAGCAACTTCGTGCCGGCGACCTCTCGGCCGTCGAGAAAGACGTAGCAGATCAGATCGCCGGCGGAGCGATGATGCTCGACGTGAACATGGGGGCGCCGCTGGTAGACGAGGCGGCGCTGTTGGCAGAGGCCGTTCGGTTGATTCAACGTCTGACCGATGTTCCCCTGTGCATCGACTCGTCGATTGTCGAGGCGCTCGAGGCGGGTCTGGCGGCCTACGAAGGCAAGGCACTCGTCAACTCGGTTACGGCGGAAGACGAGCGAATGGAGATGATCCTCCCGCTGGTCAAGCAGTACGGGGCTGCTGTCATCGCACTACCGAACGATGACAAAGAGATTCCCGAGGACCCGCAGCGGCGTTTCGAGCTGACCGAGTACATCGTGGAGAAGGCCACCGGCACGTACGGAATACCTATCGAGGACATCGTCATCGACCCGCTCGCGATGCCCATCGGGGCGGACTCACAGATGGTGGTGCGAACCCTCGAGACGATTCACCTGATCGCCGACCGAATCGGCGTCAATATGACCCTGGGTGCCTCGAACGTGTCCTTCGGAATGCCCGACCGACACACCCTCAATTCGGTCTTCCTTCCGATGGCCATGGGTGCAGGATTAACGAGCGCGATCATGGATGCGCGCACTCCATCGATCGTGACGGCAGTGAAAGCGGGTGACCTCATGCTCGGCAACGACGAGTGGGGCATGGCATGGATATCCGCGCACCGAGCACGCGAAGCGGCCCAGGGGACATGACCGATCAGCGCACCGAGCAACAAGCAGAAGTCACGTCCGATGACGAGCAGTTGTTGGACACGACCAGCCTGATCGAGGACCCCGGTCCGGAAGTTCCCGTACTGGCTGATCCCGGTGCTGAAGAAGTGGCCCGGGTTTCCGTGGTGTTCGAACCGTCGGGAAAGCAAGTGCGGGCTCCGGTGGGCGTGAACGTTTTCGATGTCGCGAGTTGGAATGCGATCGCCGTCGACTCCACGTGCGGAGGACACGGCACGTGTCGCAAGTGTCGAGTGCAGATCCTCGAAGGTGACGTTCCTGCCGGCGGGGTCGACGCTCGTGCGTTCACCGAGCAAGAGATGGAGCAGGGGTGGCGACTGGCCTGTCAGGCCGCCGCCTGGAGCGATCTTCGGGTGCATGTGCCTGCTCTGACCACCCGCCCGAAGGCCTCCACCGTGGGTGTCGGGCGTCAGGTCATCCACCGGCCAACGGTCTTGAAGCGATTCCTGGAACTACCCGAGCCAACCCTCGCCGATCAGCGGCCGGACCTTCGTCGCGTCATGGATGCCATCTCCGATATCGCATCCGATGCCGATCCGTGGGTACTGCGGGGGCTGCCGAAGATTCTTCGATCGTCCGACTTCGCGGTGACCGTGGTTGTCGTCGACGACATCCTGGTTGCTGTCGAACCGGGAGACACCAGCGATCGCGTTTTTGCGATCGCGTACGACCTCGGAACTACCAGCGTGGTGGCAACGCTGGTGGACTTGACGAATGGAATGCCGTTGGCCGTCTCGTCGATGCTCAACAAGCAGCAGCGGTATGGCGCCGATGTGATCAGCAGGATCAGCGCCACCATGTTGGACCCGACGGCGTTGGAATCCCTTCAGGCCTTGGCCCACGAGACCCTCGATGAGCTCACGCACGAGGTCTGTTCGGAAGGTGGGGTCCATCGAGACGAGGTGTATCAGGTAGCGGTAGCCGGAAACGCCACGATGGTTCAAGTGGCTCTGGGTATCGACCCCGAACCTCTCGGTGTCGCTCCGTTCATTCTCGCGGCCGAGGATTACCCGGACGTGAGGGCCAGCGAACTCGGGATCAAGGTCAACGCCAGAGCGCGCGCCTGCTTGTTCCCTGCCTTGGGGGCCTACGTGGGTGGTGACATCGTCGCTGGTGCCTTGGCGTGCGGCATGGATCGCGATCAGCGCATTCGGTTGTTCATCGACGTCGGCACCAACTGCGAAATGATCCTCGGCAACGGAGATCGACTGCTGGCGACAGCAGCACCGGCGGGTCCGGCGTTCGAAGCCGCGTCCATTGCCTGCGGCATGCGTGCGGCCGGTGGAGCGATCGAAGTCGTTCGGATCGACGACTCGGGCGTCCAGGTGGAAGTGATTGATGACGTCGAGGCCACGGGTATCTGCGGATCCGGGCTCGTGGATGCCATCGCCGAACTCGTGCGCGTGGGATTGATCGATCAGTCGGGTCGCTTCGTTTCGGATGAACGCGCCGTGGAGTTGGCCCCGCACGTGTCTGACCGGCTGGTGATGCGCGGTGAGGAGCGGGTCTTCGTTCTGAGTGGAGATCCGATCGCGAGCACGGGTGTCTATCTGTCCCAGCGTGATGTTCGGGAGTTGCAGTTCGCCAAGGCCGCCATTTCGACCGGATGGGCCATCTTGTTGGAGGAGTTCGGTATTGAAGAGAAGGATGTTCAGCAGGTGTTACTGGCCGGCTCCTTCGGTAGTTACCTATCTCCACGAAATGCCATCCGGATCGGGCTCGTCCCGGACATCTCGCCGCCTCGAGTGGTGAGCGCCGGCAACGTCGCCGGCGAGGGCGCCAAGATGGTGGTGTTGTCTGGCTCGGAACGCAACGGTGCGCACACACTGGTCAACGCCATCAGCTACGTGGAATTGTCCGATCGCGAAGACTTCAACGACCGGTTCGTTGAAGAACTCGCGTTCGGTGCCTGACGGGCACAGGCATCATGGTCAACGTCATCGCGTGTGGCGCGTTGGCCAGCGACCTCATCGAACTCGATCGTGAGCGTGGATGGGGCTTGTCCATCCATCCGCTGCCCCCGCTTCTGCACAATCACCCCGAGCGCATCGCCGGGCAGGTCGAGGAGTTGCTCGATCGGATCGAGCCGCCGACGCTGATCGCTTACTCCGATTGTGGAACGTACGGCGCGTTGGACGACGTGTGCGAGCGCCGGGGAGTCCAGCGACTGCCGGGCGCCCATTGCTACGACGTGTATGCGGGTGCAGATGGCATCGAGCAGATCATGCAGGCCGAACCCGGGACCTACCTCGTGACCGACTTCCTCGTGCGGGGTTTCCACCGAACGGTGATGGTCGAACTCGGCCTGGACCGACACCCGGATCTTCGGGACGACTACTTCGGGAACTATCGCCGGGTCGTCTGGTTAGCCACCCGGATGGACGATGCCGAGCTCACGGCGCTCGCGCACGAGGCCGCGCAGGCCTTGGGCTTGCCGCTGGAAATCCGTCCGGTCGGTCGGGAGCGACTGGCGGCCGCTGTCGAGCAGATGCTGGAGTCCGCCGGCCAGAACTCTTTCTTCCAAACTGGTGTACAAGAGTTGCAATAACTGATATATCTATGCCATGACCACGGCCACGGAGTCCCTCGCCGACCAGGCGTATCGGCGGGTCCGACGCATGATTTGCACCGCTGAGCTGGAGCCCGGGGCGGTCATCAGCGAGGCCGAATTGTGCGAGCAATTGGGCGTGGGGCGAACGCCGGTCCGCGAGGCGGTTCGGGCGTTAGCGGCCGAGCACCTCATCGACGTCTACCCGCGGCGCGGCATGTTCGTCGCGGGGGTGGATCCTCGAGATCTGCGGTCCATCAGCGAGGTGCGAGAACAACTCGAGCCGTTCGCAGCGAGGTTGGCGGCGACTCGCCGCGACGAGGATGACCTCGCCGAAATTGATGATCTCCTGGGGAATCTGGCGGCATTCGAATCGGGTGGCCTCGAAGAGCATCGTGCGGCGTTGATGGAACTCGACGAGCGCATTCACCATGTGGTCTACCGCGCCAGCCATAACTCGTATCTGGCGCACGATCTCGACAGTTACTACACGCACGCGCTGCGCATCTGGTTTCTCGGGCTCACGAAGGTCACCCATCTGCACCAAGCCGTACTCGAGCATCGCGAGATCCTCCAGGCGATCAGAGACGGCGATGCCGAGCGCGCGGCCACGGTGATGAGCAAGCACATCGAGGGATTCGAAGCGGAGATGCGCCTCGCCTTGTAGCGGCGGGGCGCAGACGACACGAAAAAAGGAAAGGGAAAGAAGATGGCTGAGGAACTGCAGGCACCGAGCGAGGCGAAGTGCGTCGTAATCGGAGCCGGCATCGTTGGAAACTCCATCGTGTGGCACCTGGCACGACTGGGTTGGACGGACATCGTTCAAGTCGACAAGGGCCCGCTACCCAACCCGGGAGGTTCGACCGGCCACGCCTCGAACTTCATCTTCCCGACGGACCACAGCAAGGAAATCACCCAGTTGACGCTGGAGAGTATGCGTCAGTACAAGGAGATGGGTGTGTTCACCGAATGCGGCGGCATCGAAGTTGCGCGCACCGAAGAGCGCATGCAGGAGTTGCACCGTCGAATGCAGTCGGCGACCTCGTTCGACATCGACGGAACCGCGATGCTCTCTCCCGCCGAGTGCAAAGAGAAGGTCCCCTACATCGATGACGAGGTGATTCTCGGAGGCTTCTGGACACCATCGGTCGGGGTCGTCGACTCACTGCGGGCGGGAACGATCATGCGCGAGAAAGCGCAGGAGATGAACGCCCTGACGAGTTTGCCCAACACCGAGGTCATGGACATCGAAGTGACCGACGGTCATGTGTCCGCGGTCGTGACCGACCGCGGGACCATCAACACCGAGTACGTCGTGATCGCCTGTGGTTGCTGGAGCCCACGAATCGCGGAGATGGCAGGCGCGGCGATTCCGTTGACACCCGCGGTTCACCAGATGAAGGACATCGGCCCGGTCCCGTTCTTCGCGGATGCCAAGGGCGATATCGAGTGGCCGATCATCCGCGACATGGACACCTTCATGTACGAGCGGCAGCACGGAACAGGCTTGGAGATCGGCTCGTACGCGCACCGCGCGATCTTGTATGAGGCGGGTGAGATTCCTTCGATCGAGCAGGCCGCCTTGTCGCCGACGGAGATGCCGTTCACGCAAGAAGATTTCGATCTTCAGGACGAGCACGCGATGGAACTCATGCCGGACATCGTCGGTGACGAAACAGTTGGAGAGAAGTACGCCTGCAACGGTCTGCTGTCTTTGACACCGGATGGTGCGCCGATTCTCGGTGAAACCCCGGAGGTCAAGGGACTGTGGTCCGCCGCCGCCGTGTGGATCAAAGAAGGTCCCGGCGTAGGCAAATCGATTGCGGAGTGGATGGTGCTCGGAGAGTCGGAGATCGATCTGCACGGAGCTGACATCTCCCGGTTCTACGAGCACCACAAGACACGGCAGCACATCACCGCCCGCACAGGTGAGGGATTCATCAAGACCTACGGGATCATCCACCCGGGTGAGCAGTGGACAAGTAATCGTGATGTTCGCCTGTCTCCGTACTACGAGCAGGAGAAGGCTCTCGGTGGCGTGTTCTACGAGGCCGTCGGCTGGGAGCGCCCCTTCTGGTACGAGTCGAATGCGCCCCTGGTGGAGAAGTTCGGTGACGCCGTCATGCCGCGAACGGCAGAGTGGGATGCACGCTGGTGGTCATCCATCATCAATGCAGAGCATCTGCAAATGCGCGAGACCGCGGGAATGATCGACCTGACGCCGTTCGCGATCTTCGACATCATCGGCCCGGGCGCCTTGAACGTGGTGCAGACCTGTGCCGTGCGGCAGATGGACGTTTCCATCGGCAAGGTGATCTACACCCCGGTGCTCACCCCGCGGGGCGGGTTCCGCTCCGATCTGACGATCATGCGACTGGGAGATAACCATTTCCGCGTGGTCACCGGTGGTGCGCACGGGATGTCGGACAGAAAGTGGTTCGCCGATCACCTGCCGGCCGACGGGACGGCGCAGTTGCAGGATCTGACCTCCTCGATGACGACGCTGGGAGTGTGGGGCCCGAACGCCCGGGCAATCGTGCAGTCGCTCACCACTGCAGACATGTCGCACGAGGGCTTCCCGTTCGGCAGCTGCCGCGTGATCGAGATGGGATCGCTTCGCGTTCTCGCGTCGCGCATCTCCTACGTCGGAGAACTCGGCTGGGAGTTGTACCTGCCCATGGAGCAGGGAGCGAAGTTGTGGGACATGGTCTTCCAGGCGGGTCAATCGCACGGATTGATTCCCGTCGGTGTCGGTGTGTACGGCACGGGTGGCCGACTCGAAAAGGGTTACCGCGCCTACGGCGCCGAGTTGGACGCCGAGTACAACATCGTCGAAGCGGGCATGGCGCTGAAGAAGGTCAAGGACGCTGATTTCGTTGGCAAGGAAGCCTTCTTGCAGCAGCGCGAAGAGGAGCCGGTGGCGTTGATGTGCACCCTGTCGGTGACAGATCATCACAGTGCCAGCGGCGAGAAGCGCTACATGCTCGGCATGGAGCCGATCCTGACCACCGACGGCGCACCCATCGCCGACAAGCACGGCCGACGCTCCTTTGTGACCAGTGCCGGATCTGCGCCGTCGCTGGGCAAACACCTGTTGATGGCCTATCTCCCTCCCGAGCACGCGGTGGAGGGAACGGAGCTCCTCGTTGAGTACCTCGGGGAGCGCTACCCGGTGGTGGTCGACCGAGTCGGTGCCACCCCGTTGTTCGATCCCACCAACGAACGGATTCTGAGCTGATGGACATTTGCGTATGCATCAAGCGATACCCGTCCCTCGGTAGCGCCATCATGCTGACCGACGACGGCATGGCGATCGACACCGACAAGCTCGGATTCACTCTGAGCCCGCACGAGGAGTGCGCGGTGGAAGCAGCCGTGCAATTGAAGGAAGAGCACGGTGGGACGGTGACATTGATCTCGATGGGGCCTGAGGGGGTCGAGGAACAGATTCGAGAGCAGTTCGCCATCGGCGCTGATCGAGCGATTTGGATCCGCTCCGACTCCACAGATGTCGATCCGCAGGCTGCGGCAAAGGCGATCGGTGACGCCATCGAGGCCGACGAGACAGCGTTCGACCTGATCCTTTTGGGATCGGAAAGCGCGGACAATGCGAACGCGCAAACGGGTGTCCGCCTGGCCCATCGGCTCGGACGCCCGGTGGCGACAGCCATCAAGGGGATGACCATCGCCGACGGCGTCGCGACGTGCGAGCGGGCGGTGGGAACGATGCGCGAGGTGTACCGCGTTCCGCTCCCGGCGGTCGTCACCGTCAAGGATGGATTGAACATTCCTCGCTATCCGTCGGTCCCGGGACGCATCAAGGCGCGCAAGAAGCCGATCGACGAAGTCACCGGCGACCTCGACGCCCCCAGCATCCAGCTAATGGGACTCACCGCACCGATTCGGGAGTCGAAAGGCGCCCAAGACCTCGGAGCGGGCGATGAAGCCGCCGACGCTCTTGTCGACGTGATGAAGCAGATCGGAGTTTTGTCATGATCCTCGTGTACGCCGATCACGATCGCGGAGAACTCGATCCGCTCGCATTGCAGGTGGTTTCAGCCGCGCGCGGGTTGGATGCGGATGTCCACGCCCTCATCGTCGGTCCGAACGCCGAGAAGTGCGTCGACGACCTGGCAAGCGCCGGGGTTCGCGCGGTTCATCATGGAACCAACGCGGCGATCGATGACTACACCCCCCGGGCGAACGCCAATGCGGTGATCACCGTCATGGATCGCCTCGAACCACGAGCGGTCCTCGCAGCGGGAACGCCACGCGGAAGCGAGGTGCTGGCACATGTCGCATCGATCAAGGACCTTCCCCTGGTGACCGAGTGCAGCGAGATCGCTCTGACGGGCTCGGGAACCGCCGAGGTGACGCGTGCTCGTTGGGGTGGCAATCTGCTGGAGCGAAGCGAGGTCAGCGCCGACGTTTTGCTGGCAACCGTTCAGGCGCACGCGTTTGCGGTGTCTGAGGATGCCGGCGACGCACAGGTCGAAGCGTTCGAGGTTCCGGTGACCGATGCCGATCTCGAAGTGTCCATCGTCGAGCGAACAGGGGCCGCGGAAACCGGTGTCGGACTGGCCGAGGCCAAGGTGGTGATCTCGGGCGGCCGTGGAATGGACGGGCCCGAGGCGTTCGGCATGCTGGAAGAACTCGCGGACATCCTCGGTGGTGCGGTGGGTTGTTCACGGGTGGTAACGGCCGCTGGCTGGCGCCCGCACGCCGAGCAGGTGGGCCAGACCGGAACGAAGGTCGCCCCCGATTTGTATATCGCCTTCGGAATCAGCGGCGCGACGCAGCACATCGCGGGATGCAAGTCGGCGAAGACCCTGATCGCGGTGAACACCGACGGGCAGGCGCCGATCATGACCCACGCGGACTACGCCGTTGTGGATAACCTTCACACCTTGCTGCCCGTCCTCATCGAGAAGGCCCGCGCCGCTCAGGGCGCGTAGAACGAAGGCGACATCATGCTCACGGACATCGAGATTGCGCAGGCGGCGTCCCTGCGGCCGATGGCCGAGGTAGCCGCGGCCGTCGGTGTGCCTGAGGCTGCCCTCGAGCCATACGGAAAGACCAAAGCGAAGGTCGACCTCGACTGGCTCGCTCAGCAGTCGATACGACCGTCGGCGCGCATGATCCTGGTGACCGCGATCAGTCCAACACCGCCCGGGGAAGGGAAGACCACCACCACGGTCGGTCTCGGCGATGGTCTTCGTGATCTCGGAAAGAACGCGATGATCTGCTTGCGCGAGCCGTCACTGGGCCCGGTCTTCGGCATGAAGGGTGGCGCAGCCGGCGGAGGGCACGCCCAAGTAGTCCCGATGGAAGACATCAACCTCCACTTCACCGGGGATTTCAACGCGATCGGTCTCGCCAACAATCTGCTCGCTGCGCTGATCGACAACCACATTCACCACGGCAACGCGCTCGGTATCGACGTGCGCCGGGTGACGTGGCGGCGAGTGGTCGATATGAACGACCGAGCCCTTCGAGACATCACCGTCGCGCTCGGCGGCCCCGGAAACGGATACCCGCGCGAAGACGGCTTCGACATCGTCGTTGCGTCGGAAATCATGGCGATCTTCTGTCTCGCTACCGACCTCGACGACATGAAAGAACGCCTCGGTCGCATCGTCATCGGCTACACGCGCGACAAGGAACCCGTATATGCGCGTGACCTGAACGCCGAAGGTGCGATGACCGTTCTGCTCAAGGACGCATTGGCGCCGAACCTTGTGCAGACCTTGGAAGGAACGCCGGCTTTCGTGCACGGAGGACCGTTCGCGAACATCGCCCACGGGTGCAACAGCGTTATCGCGACCGTCGGCGCACTCCGTCTCGCCGACTATGTCGTGACCGAAGCCGGATTCGGCGCCGACCTCGGCGCGGAGAAGTTCATCGACATCACCTGTCGTAGTGCGGGACTGCGTCCGTCCGCGGCGGTGATCGTCGCGACGGTGCGGGCACTCAAGCATCACGGGGGCGCCTCGGGAGATGACCTCACCACGGAGAACCTGGACGCGCTGAAGGCGGGCCTGGTCAATCTGGAGCGGCACATCACCAACGTGCGCGATCACTACGGCGTCCCTGCTGTGGTGTCCATCAACAAGTTCCTCACCGACACTGATGCGGAAATCGATCTCCTTCGCACGCACGTCGAATCAATGAACGTGCCGATCGTCCTCGCAAGCCACTGGGCCGATGGTGGAGTCGGGGCCGCTGACCTCGCCTCTGTTGTCGTGGACATTTGTGATGCCGACGAGCGGGCAGCGGACGCTGGACACCACTCCTTCGTCTACCCGGACGACGCTTCCCTGTGGGAAAAGATCGAAGCTGTCGCCATGACGATCTACGGCGCATCGGAAGTCACCGCCGACGGCAAAGTTCGCGCCCGGCTCCGCGAGTTGACGACCGAGGGGTACGGCCACCTGCCGGTGTGCATCGCCAAGACGCAGTATTCGTTTTCCACCGATCCGTCGCTGCTAGGTGCACCCTCGGGGCATTCGATGAACATTCGCGAGGTGCGTCTGGCAGCGGGAGCGGGCTTCGTCGTCGTCGTATGCGGGGACATCATGACGATGCCGGGTTTGCCGCGTGTGCCGTCGAGTGAGCGCATCGACATGGTCGACGGCCAGGTTGTCGGGTTGTTTTAGCAGTGAGCCAGACGACGAGTCCGCGGCCGACGATTCGGCTTGCCGACATCGCACTCCCTGAGCACGATGAAGCGTCGTCTGCTCCGGTGGTGAATCGAGTCGATCGGGTCGACCGTGTGGTCGTGGAAGCACCCTTGACAATTGTCGTGGGCGGTGAGGTAGTTGCCACGACGATGCGCACCCCAGGTCACGATGCGGAGCTCACCGCGGGCTGGTTGGTCAGCGAGGCAGGCCTGCGAGAGGTCGACGACATCGCCGAGATCAAAGTAGCGGCCACCGCCGCGCGCGGAACGCCCGAAGAGCTGGGGGAAGACGACGCACCAGAAGACGATCCGCCCGAGATTGACAGCGTGCACGTGCGACTGAAGCCGGGGATCGAGCCTCCGCGGCCGCGTGCCTACGTCACCTCGAGTTCCTGCGGAGTGTGCAGCGCCGATGTCGTCGACGCTGTCGCGGAGCCGTACGCCCCACTGCACACGGCCGATTGGCGCGTGCAGCCTGCCCAGGCGCTCGACCTCACCCGGCAGATGCGAACACGACAGAAGATGTTCGACCTGACCGGGTCCTTGCACGCGGCCGCTCTCGTCGAGCCGAACGGGAACGTGCTGCACGTCCGGGAAGACGTCGGTCGACACAACGCCGTGGACAAGGTGATCGGCCGAGCCTTCATGGATGACCTGGTGCCCCTGACCGATTACGTGCTCGTGGTGAGCGGTCGCGTTTCCTACGAGATTGTCGCCAAGGCATTGAGCGCTTGTGTCGGAGCCATCGTGGCTGTGTCCGGCCCGACAACGCTGGCTGTCGACACGGCGCGACGACACGACCTTCTATTGGTCGGCTTCGCCCGCGATGACCGGATGAACATCTATTCCGGCGGACAGTGGGTGAACTCATGACCACCACACCAGCTCGGTTCGCCACGTGGTCGCAGGAGTCCGCAATGGCTCTTCTCGCCGAGACGTCCACGGGCCCCGGACCGGTACTCGTGTCGTTGCAAGCAGTACAGGATCGTTTCGGCTACGTCCCCGCGGAGGCCGTGAGCCTCATTGCCGACGCATGCAATGTCTCGCGAGCGGACGTTCATGGTGTGCTGACCTT
>Ga0181578_10005302_pt1 | contig 11314 bp, 10 predicted proteins | sample 071ome_21_FD_148659 | JGI IMG/M metagenome (GOLD analysis project Ga0181578, IMG submission 148659) | Coastal salt marsh microbial communities from the Groves Creek Marsh, Skidaway Island, Georgia - 071401CT metaG (spades assembly) | ecosystem: Environmental > Aquatic > Marine > Intertidal zone... | reverse complement strand
GTTCGCCAGGCCATAAGGTGGCCTGCCACCCGAAGCCGAAAGCGTAGAGTGGCGGAGGGAGAGGGATTCGAACCCTCGATACGGTCTCCCGCATACACGCTTTCCAAGCGTGCGCCTTCAGCCACTCGGCCACCCCTCCGGCACGCGGCGTTCAATAGCCGAACCGGAGCCATGCTGGCAACAGGCCGTCTTTTAACCAAATCCGTCAGGAGTAAGACTTGTGTCCGACACACCGACTGCTGTTAAGTATGACGCGGAAAACAAACAACAAAATCAGAAGCGGAGAACTCACCCGGTTATGGTCGTGGGCCGCGTCATTGGCTGGATTTTCCTGATCGCCGCGATCGCCATTCTCGTGCGCGACGCGCTGGCGTCGATCGATGCCGGTACGCTCTCGCTGATCGCCGCCGGCGAATTGTGGTTCAGCCTGCACCCGACCAGCCTCCAGGTCGCCGAACCGGCGATCGCCCGGCATGTGCCGGTGATCGGTCCGTGGCTGTGGCACCCGGTGATCTCCACGCTCCTGACATGGCCGGCGCTGTTCGTGACCGGCGTGCCGGGCGTTCTTCTGGTCTGGCTGTTCCGCCGCCGCCCGCCCAAGGGTGGCATGTTCCGGTAGGGACAATACTTTCATCGTCATGCCCGCGAAGGCGGGCATCCATAACCACCGCACCTAGTTTGGCAGGCGTTTGAGTTTATGGGTTCCCGCCTTCGCGGGAACGACGAAGAAGGATTGGGCCCTACTCGTCGCCCATCCGTAGCGCTTCGATGAAGGCCGACTGCGGGATCTCGACATTGCCGTACTGGCGCATCTTCTTCTTGCCCGCCTTCTGCTTCTCCAGAAGCTTGCGTTTGCGGGTGATGTCGCCGCCGTAGCACTTGGACGTGACGTCCTTGCGCATGGCGCCCAGCGTTTCGCGGGCGATGACCTTGCCGCCGATGGCCGCCTGGAGCGCCACCTTGAAGAGCTGGCGCGGGACGAGATCCTTCAGGCGTGAACACAGGTGACGTCCGCGCGCCTCGGCCTGGTCGCGATGCACCACCATCGACAGGGCATCGACGATCTCGCCGTTCACCAGAATATCGACCTTCACCAGATGGCCCTCGCGGTATTCGTCCAGCTCATAGTCGAAGCTGGCATAGCCGCGACTGATGGATTTCAGCCGGTCGTAGAAGTCGAACACCACCTCGTTGAGCGGCAGGCGATAGACCAGCATGGCGCGCCCACCCACATAGGTCAGGTCGAGCTGTTCGCCGCGCCGTTCCGTACACAGTTGCAGGATCGGGCCGAGATAGTCGTCCGGCACCATGATCGAGGCCTTGATCCAGGGCTCGGCGATAGTGTCGATGCGGGTGACATCGGGATAGTCCGACGGATTGTGGAGCGTGATCTCCTTCCCGTCGGTCATCCTGATCCGGTACACGACCGACGGCGCCGTCGCGATAATCTCCAGATCGAACTCGCGGTCGAGGCGCTGCTGGATGATTTCCATGTGCAGCAGGCCGAGGAAGCCGCAGCGAAAGCCCATGCCCAGCGCCACGGAGCTTTCCGGCTCGTATTCGAAGCTGGCGTCGTTCAGATGCAGCTTGCCCAGCGCGTCGCGCAGATCTTCGTAATCCGCCGCATCGGCCGGATAGAAAGAGGAGAACACCACCGGCACCGACGGCTTGAAGCCCGGCAGCGGCTTGGCTGCGGGTTTGCGGTCGTCGGTGATGGTGTCGCCCACATTACAGTCGGCCACGGTCTTGATGGACGCGGTGATGAACCCGATCTCGCCGGGGCCGAGCTGGCCGATCTCGGTGCGCGCGGGTGTGAACACGCCGACCCGGTCCACCGGATAGGTGCGCCCGTTGGACATCATGCGGATGCGCTGGCCCTTCTTCAGGGTGCCGTGCTTCACGCGCACCAGCGCGACCACGCCCAGATAGGGGTCGTACCAGCTATCGACCAGCAGTGCCTGGAGCTCGGCATCCGCATCGCCCTCGGGCGGTGGCATCTTGGTAACGATGGCCTCCAGCACATCGGGAATGCCGAGCCCGGTCTTGGCGGAAATCTCCAGCGCGTCGGACGCATCCAGCCCGATCACGTCCTCGATCTGCTGCTTGATCCGGTCGGGTTCGGCGGCGGGCAGGTCGATCTTGTTGAGGACCGGCACCAGTTCCAGATCGGCGTCGATGGCCAGATAGGCATTGGCGAGCGTCTGCGCCTCCACGCCCTGACTGGCGTCCACCACCAGCAGCGCGCCCTCGCACGCGGCGAGCGAGCGCGAGACCTCGTAGGAGAAATCGACATGGCCCGGCGTGTCCATCAGGTTCAGGAAATAGGTCTTGCCGTCCTTCGCCTCGTACTTCAGGCGCACGGTCTGCGCCTTGATGGTGATGCCGCGCTCGCGCTCGAGCTCCATGTTGTCGAGCACCTGTTCGGACATCTCACGGTCGGTCAGCCCGCCCGTTTCCTGAATCAGGCGGTCGGCCAGGGTCGACTTGCCGTGGTCGATATGCGCGACGATGGAGAAATTGCGGATGTGGGAAAGGTCGGTCATGGGTGCGCTTGATAACGTGTGAACAATTCAGGAACAGGCCCTGTCACAATGGCTGTCATACGGTCTGTGACAATCGGGGATAACTGTCACAATCCGGTCTCCACAAGTCGTTTTCCCAATCTTATCCCCGAATTGTGAGAGTTCGGGAAACGTATATTTTTTATTTTTACCAGCAACTTACACGATATTCAGCGCTTTTCCCCAGGCTGTCACAATGCCACGCCGCCGCTGAAACCGTTTTGCCATGTTATCCACAGGCCTTTGTGGATGACAGCGCCTACCCCCGCAGCGTGCCGCCCGTGGTTTTTTGCACCGCATCCACGATCTTCGCCGAAATCTCCTCGATCTCGGCGTCGGTGAGCGTCGCATCGACCGGCTGGATGGTCGCCTGGATCGCCAGCGACTTCTTGCCCGGCTCCATGTTCTTGCCTTCATAGACATCGAACAGGGACACATCGGAAATCATGTCGCGGTCGGCGCCGCGCGCCGCGCGCAGCAGGTCGCCGGCCTGCACATCGGCATCGACCAGGAAGGCAAAGTCGCGGCGCAGCGGCTGGAAGGCCGACAATTGCAGCGGCGGGCGGGCGACGCCGCCCTTTTTCGATTCCTTGCGGGCCGGGATGTTGTCGAGGAACACCTCGAAGCCGACGGCCGGGCCGCGCACGTCGAGGCCGCGCAGCACGGCGGGATGGATTTCCCCGAACCAGGCCAGCACGTTCTTGCCCAGACGCAGGCTGCCCGAGCGGCCGGGATGGTAATAGTCCGGCGCGTCGCGGCCGACCTGCGCGTTGCCGACGGGCGCGCCCGCCGCCTCCAGCGCGGCCAGCGCATCACCCTTGGCGTCGAGCGCGTCGGCGGCACGCGCTGTGCCCGACCAGTGGGCCGGGTGGGCGTTGCCGTGGCGTACACCGGCGGCGACCAGCATCTGGCCGTCGGGCGTGGCGTCGCGGTAGGCCGGGCCGAGTTCGAACAGGCCGACATCGCCATAGCCGCGGTCGGCGTTGCGGCCAGCGGCCACCAGCAGGTTGCCGAGGATCGAGGGACGCAGTGCATCCAGCTCACTGGAGATCGGGTTGGCGAGCACCAGCGTGTCGGCCACCTTGGAGAAGAGTTCCGCCTGCGTGCGGCCCATGAAGGACCAGGTGACAGCCTCGTTCAGGCCCTGGGCGGCGAGCGTGCGGCGCACGATGCTGGCGCGGCGCTGTTCCGGGGTGATGGCCACGGACGGCAGGGCCGCGTCGCGGGTCAGCGAGACCGGAGGGATGCTGTCGAAGCCGTAGATGCGGGTGATCTCCTCGACCAGGTCCGCCTCGCCCTCGATATCCGGGCGCCACGGCGGCACCGAGGCCGACACCCCTTCATCACTGGGCGAGAGATCGAAGCCGAGGCGTTCGAGGATGTCGCTCTGGCGCGTGTGGGAGACCTCGACCCCGCCGAGCGTCGCCACACGGTCGGAACGCAGTTCGATCTCACGCTGCCATTTGGGCATCTTGCCGGCGCTGACGGTCTCGCTCGCCTCGCCGCCGCAGAATTCGAGGATCAGTCGCGCGGCAACCTCGGCGCCCCATTCGGCGGATTCCGGGTCGATGCCGCGCTCGAAGCGGTAGCGCGCATCGGATTCGATCTGCAGCTTGCGGCCCGTCGCGGCGACGGAAATGGGATCGAACAGCGCAACCTCGAGGAACACCTCGGTCGTCTCCGCCGTGCAGCTTGAATCGAGCCCGCCCATGACGCCGGCCAGGCCCTCGGCCTTGTCACCGTCGCCGATGACGGTCATCTCGCCGTCCAGCTCGTATTCGCGCTCGACCAGGGCCATGAACTTCTCGCCGTCGCGCGCACGGCGCATGGTCAGCGTCTTGTGGTCCAGCTTGCCCGCGTCAAAGACGTGCAGCGGGCGGCCCAGATCCAGCGAGACGTAGTTGGTCACGTCCACCAGCGCCGAGATCGGCCGCAGGCCCACGGCCACCAGCCGGTCCTGCACCCATTGCGGCGACGGGCCGTTCGTCACACCCCTGAAGTGGCGGCCCACGACGTAGCGGCAGGCATTGCCGTCATCCGCGATCTTCCAGCTGACGGGCGACTTGTAGCTGCCGGCCACCGGCGCAGCCGCGTCGAACGGCTTGAGCGCGCCCAGCCCGGCGGCGGCCAGGTCGCGGGCAATGCCGCGCACGCCGGTGCAGTCGGGGCGGTTCGGGGTGAGCTCGATATCGATAACCGGATCGTCGATCCCGAGGACTTCCGCGAAGGGTATGCCGATCTGCGCATCCTCAGGCAGGTCGATGATGCCTTCGTGTTCGTCCGACAGGCCCATCTCGCGTTCGGAGACCAGCATGCCGTTGGACTCGACGCCGCGGATCTTCGCCGCCTTGAGCTCGACCTCGATGCCCGGCACCCAGGTGCCGACCGGCGCGAACACGCCTTTCATGCCCGCGCGCGCATTCGGCGCGCCGCAGACCACCTGCACCGTGCCCTCGCCCGTATCGACGGTGCAGACACGCAGCCGGTCCGCATCGGGGTGCTGCTCGGCAGAGATCACATGGGCGACGCGGAAGGCGGAGAGCTCCGCCGCGCGGTCCTCGACCGTATCGACCTCAAGGCCGATGCGGATCAGCGTCTCGACGATCTCGTCGAGCGACGCCTCGGTGTCGAGGTGGTCTTTCAGCCAGCTGAGGGTGAACTTCATGGCCCGCCCCTACAATCCGCGAACCATCGACGGCACGGATAGCGGCACGAAGCCGTAGTTCTTCAGCCAGCGGATGTCGGCGTCGAAGAAGGTACGCAGGTCGGGGATGCCGTACTTCAGCATCGCGATGCGGTCGATGCCCATGCCGAAGGCGAAACCCTGATACTTCCGGGCGTCGATGCCGCCATATTCCAGCACCTTCGGGTGGACCATACCGGAGCCCATGATCTCCAGCCAGTTGTCCGCGCCGTCGCCGAAATTGCCGATGCGCAGCTCGCCGCCCTCGCGCGAACAGCCGATATCGACCTCCATGGAGGGTTCGGTGAACGGGAAGTGGCTCGGGCGGAAACGGACCGGCAGGTCCGGGATGTCGAAGAACGCCCGGCAGAAATCGATGATACAGCCCTTCAGGTGGCCCATATGGGTCTTCTCATCGACGACCAGCGCCTCGATCTGATGGAACATCGGCGTGTGGGTGGCGTCGGAATCGCTGCGGTAGGTGCGCCCCGGCGCGATGATGCGGATCGGCGGTTTCGACGTCTCCATCGTGCGGATCTGCACCGGCGAGGTGTGGGTGCGCAGCACCGGGGCCGGGCGCCCCGCTTCCGCGTTCAGGTAGAAGGTGTCGTGCATCTGCCGGGCGGGATGCTCCGGCGGAATGTTGAGCGCCGTGAAGTTGTGGAAGTCGTCCTCGACATCCGGGCCCTCGGCGACGGTGAATCCCATCTCGCCGAAGATGGCGATGCACTCCTCCATCACCTGGCTGACCGGATGGAGATACCCCGTCTCGCGCGGGCGCGGCGGCAGGGTGACATCCACCGTCTCCTCGGCGAGCCGGGACTCCAGCGCGGCGGCGTCGAGTTCGGCCTGCCGCGCCGCGATGGCGTCGGCGACCGCATCCTTGACCCGGTTCAGCGCCTGGCCGGCCTCACGGCGGGCATCCCCGTCGAGCTGGCCGAGGCCCTTCATCAGGCCGGTGATCGCCCCGTTCTTGCCGAGCGCGGACACGCGGACGGCCTCGAGCGCATCGAGGCTGTCCGCTGCGGCGACGTCCGCCAGCAGGGTGTCCTGCAACTGGGAAGGATCAGGCGCGGTCATGGTTCACCGTCGGCTTTCTCAGCCCTGGTGGCCCTTTCGGCGTCAGGAAGAAGCGCCGAGGGCGTTCTGTGCCTGTTCGACGATATCCTTGAACGCCTCGGGCTCACGCACGGCCAGATCGGCGAGGACCTTGCGGTCGATCTCGATGCCGGCCTGCTTCACGCCCGCCATGAACTGGGAATAAGTCATCCCGTTCTGACGCGCGCCTGCGTTGATGCGCTGGATCCAGAGAGCGCGGAAGTTCCGCTTCTTCACCCGGCGGTCGCGATAGGCGTACTGCAGGCCCTTCTCGACCCGCTCCTTGGCGACGCGATAGACGTTCTTGTTCCGGCCCCGGTAACCCTTGGCGGCTTTGAGGATTTTCTTGCGCCGTGCGTGGCGCTGGACGGTGCTTTTTGCGCGTGACATGTGATCAGCCCTTTCGCGAATACGGCATCATGGGCTTCAGGATCTGCTCATCGACCTTCGCGATGGTGCCGATCTTCCGCGCCTTGCGCTTCATGGACTGGGAGCGCTTGCGCATGCCATGACGCATGCCGGAGGGCTTCATCTTGATCTTGCCGGAAGCCGTGAAGCTGAATCGCTTCTTGGCCGACGACTTCGTCTTCATCTTGGGCATTTTGTCCTCGCTTGTTTGCGGTTTGGCGCATTCGCGCCATGCTCGACGGCTGGGCATGCCCTGGGCGTTCAATATCGCCCGGCCGCACCGTCGCTGTTCGGAAACCGCGGGGTTATAGCGGCGAGGACTTGGCCTGACAAGGGCAAATCCCCGGGTTTATGGGCATCCGGATTGCCTTTCGGGAGACGGAAACCTAGCTTGCGGGCAACCAATCATAAGGGGAGGATTTCCATGGATCTGCAGCTCAGCGGCAAGACCGCCATCGTCACCGGCGCCAGCAAGGGCATCGGCAAGGCCATCGCCGAAGTTCTGGCCGAAGAAGGTGCCTCCGTGCACCTGGTCTCGCGCACCGAGGCCGACCTGAATGCCGTACGCGACGACCTGAACGCCCGTTTCGGGGCGCAGGCCACCGTGCACGCGCTGGACCTGTCGAAGCCGGAATCGGTCCAGGCCCTGACCGAAGCGGCGGGCGATGCGGATATCCTCATCAACAACGCCGGCGCCATTCCCGGCGGCGACCTGTCCAAGCTCAGCGACGATGACATCAAGGAGGGCTGGCAGCTCAAGGTGTTCGGCACCGTGGGCCTGATCCGCAACTTCTATCCGAAGATGTGCGAGCGCGGTGACGGCGTGATCGTCAACGTGATCGGCATGGCCGGTGAGCGCGGGCGCGGCGCCTATATCGCGGGCTCCATGGGCAACGCCGCCCTGATGCACCTGACCCGCACCATGGGCGCGGAAAGCATGAACCACGGCGTGCGGGTGGTGGGCGTAAACCCGGGCCCGACGGTGACCGAGCGGTTCCAGCTTCTGGCCCGCGCCAATGCCGAGCGCCAGTTCGGTGACCCGGAACGCTGGCAGGAAACCATGTCCGGGCTGCCTGCGGGCCGCGGCGGCACGCCGGAGGAACTGGCGGCGGTGACGGTCTTCGTGGCCTCACCGCGCGCATCCTGGGTGTCGGGCACCGTTGTCATGGTCGATGGCGGCCAGCATTCCCGCCCGCCGCAATAAGCTCACCCCTTCTGGCTCGCCGATAGCCTCATAACCCCCGCCTGGCGTAACCTGCGCAAAACAGCGTTACGTCCAGGCAGGGGGAATCCATGGATCTCGAACTCACCGGCAAGACCGCCGTCGTCACCGGCGCGAGCAAGGGCATCGGCAAGGCCATCGCCGAGGTGCTGGCCGAGGAAGGCTGCTCGGTGCATCTGGTTGCGCGCACCGAGGCCGACCTGAATGCCGTGCGCGACGACCTGAACACCCGCTTCGGTGCGCAGGCCACCGTGCACGCGCTCGACCTGTCGCAGGATTCCGGGATCGAGAAACTGGTCGAAGCCGTCGGTGACTGCGACATCCTGGTGAACAACGCGGGCGCCATCCCGTCCGGCGACATCACCCGGGTCGATAACCAGACCATCAAGGACGCCTGGAACCTGAAGGTGTTCGGCTTCGTCGGGCTGGTCCGGGGCATCTATCCGAAGATGTGCGAGCGCGGTGACGGGGTGATCATCAACGTGATCGGCATGGCGGGCGAGCGCCCGCGCGCCTCCTATATCGCGGGCTCCATGGGCAATGCCGCGCTGATGCAGCTCACCCGCGCGCTGGGTGCGGAAAGCATGGATCACGGCGTGCGCGTCCTGGGCATCAACCCCGGCCCGGTCGAGACCGAACGTCTCGTGCGGCAGGCGCGGATCAACGCCGACATGATGTTCGGCGACGAGGAGCGCTGGCGCGAGACCCACAAGAACCTGCCCGCCGGCCGCCCCGGCAAGCCCGAGGAAATCGGCTGGCTTGCGGCCTATCTGGCCAGCCCCAAGGCCATGTGGGTGTCGGGTACGATCATCATGGCCGACGGCGGCCAGCATTCGAGGTCGCCGCGGGCGTGGTAGCTGTTCGCACCCCCTCCTAAATCCTCCCCCATCAAGGGGGAGGACTTTTCATCTTCACCTGGCGCAGCCTTTCCCCCTCCCCCTCGATGGGGGAGGGCCGGGGTGGGGGTGTTGGGTCTCTCAAGCAATGACGAGGCCCAATTTCCGCGCTAACATTTCCCCATGAGCACGCAGTCCGTTCCCGTGATCGACATTGCACCGTTCCTTGCGGGGGACCGTGACGATGTGGTGCGGCAGGTGCGCGAAGCCTGCGAGGGGATCGGCTTTTTCACCATCGTCGGCCACGGCGTCGAACCGGAGATCATCGCGGAACTGCGCGGCAATGCGCGCGGCTTTTTCGCCCGCCCACCCGCCGAGAAGAAGTCCGCCGTCCACCCCACCCCCGGCGTGCCGCGCGGCTATCGTGCCATCGGCGATGAGGGGCTGGCCTACGGGTCGGGCGAGGAGACCCCGCCGGACCTGAAGGAAGTCTTCCACATGGGCCCGCCGGATTTCCCCGCGGACGCCTATCACACCGATCCGGCGGCGGCGGCCCACTTCATCGAGAATGTTTATCCGGATGAGCCGGCGTCCTTCCGCGCGGCAGCGACCGCCTACTACCATCGTCTGGAAAAGCTGGGCGAGACCATCGAGGAGATGTTCGCCCGCGCGCTGGATCTGCCGCCGGACTTCTTCCGGACATACACCGACCGGCAGATCAGCGCGCTGCGCATCATCCGCTACCCGCCCACCGAGGCGACGCCCCTGCCCGGCCAGCTGCGCGCGGGCACCCACACCGACTACGGCACCTTCACCATCCTGCTGAGCGAGAACCGGCCCGGCGGACTGCAGGTGCGCACCCGGGCGGGCGACTGGATCGACGTCGCCACGCCGGAGGATTCCTTCGTCATCAATATCGGCGACCTGATGATGCGCTGGACCAACGACCGCTTCGTGTCCAACCCGCACCGGGTGGCGACCCCGCCCGACAATGCGGGCGCGGCGGCGGACCGGCTGTCGGTGGTGTTCTTCCACCACCCGAACTACGACGCCGAGATCGCCTGCATCCCCACCTGCACCGATGAGGACAACCCGCCGAAATATCCGCCGGTCTTTTCCGGCCCCTACCGGGTGGAGAAATACACCTCGACGCGCATCGAAGCCCCGGCGGACTGAATGGCGACGTTCCTGTTGATACACGGCGCCTGGCAGGGCGGATGGGCATGGGACCGGCTGGTCCCGCTACTGGAGGCCGCCGGGCACACCGCCATCGGCGTGGACCTGCCCGGCGACGGGCACGAAGCGCCGGAGAACGCCACGCCGCCAGAGACCGTCACCACCATGCTCTGCGCCGAAAAGGTCGCCGGGCTGGTCGATGCGGCCACATCGCCGGTGATCCTAGTCGGCCATTCCATGGGCGGGACGGTCGCGTCCCAGACCAGCGAGTTGCGGCCCGACAAGGTGGCGCTCGCCGTCTATCTGTGCGCCTTCCTGCTGCCCGACGGGGATTCCTGCATCGATTTCTACGCCCGCGCCTGGGAGGACTGGATGACCGGGGCCCATGCCCGCGTCACCAAATCCGACGACGGCCATGTGTCGATGATCGATCCCGAGGCCGCGGTCGAGGTGTTCTACAACACCGCCGATCCCGCGGATGCCCGCGCCGCCGCCGCGCGGCTGACCCCGCAGCCGGAATCGTCCCGCCGTTCGCGGCTGCAGCTCAGCAAGGAACGCTACGGCACGGTGCCGCGGGTCTATATCGAGACGCTTCGCGACCAGTCCGTGTTCAACCAGCTTCAGAGGCGGATGTATTCGGAGACACCGGTCGAGAAGCTCTACTCGCTCGACACCGACCACGCGCCCCAGCTTTGCGCGCCGGAAAAGGTGGCGGACATCCTGCTGGAACTGGCGGCGGAATACTGCTGAACCCTCAATCATGGTCCCCCCTCTCCTCCCCATCGGGGGAGGAGAGGGTCGGGGTGAGGTGGGGTTCTTCCCACCCTTTTCGGTTTCCTGACGGTCGGCAACCGCCCACCTCACCCGGCTCGCTGACGCTCGCCAACCTCTCCCCCCTGAAGAGCGGAGAGGGTTATTTCCCGTCCCCCTTCCAACAAAAAGCCCCGCCGGCTCGCCGCGCGGGGCTTTTTGTTGGAAGGGGGACGGGGCGCCTAGCGCGGTGACATCACCATCACCATCTGGCGGCCTTCCATCTTCGGCATCTGCTCGACCTTGGCGATCTCGTCGAGTTCCTCGCGGACCCGCTCAAGCACCTGCGCGCCCAGGTCCTGGTGCGCCATCTCGCGCCCGCGGAACCGAAGGGTCACCTTGACCTTGTCGCCGTCATCGATGAACCGGCGCGCGCTGCGCATCTTCACGTCGTAGTCGTGCGTGTCGATGTTCGGGCGAAGCTTGATCTCCTTCACCTCGATGATCTTCTGCTTCTTGCGCGCTTCGTTCTTCTTTTTCTGTTCCTGATACTTCAGCTTGCCGTAGTCGATGATCTTGC
>Ga0181578_10005285_pt1 | contig 11333 bp, 7 predicted proteins | sample 071ome_21_FD_148659 | JGI IMG/M metagenome (GOLD analysis project Ga0181578, IMG submission 148659) | Coastal salt marsh microbial communities from the Groves Creek Marsh, Skidaway Island, Georgia - 071401CT metaG (spades assembly) | ecosystem: Environmental > Aquatic > Marine > Intertidal zone... | reverse complement strand
GTCAGCATCACAGTATTGACGATATTCAGTCACTATTAAACGAGATTCTTTACCTTTAGTTTTAACCTTACATAGCTTTAAACATCACGGTGTATAATACTCGACTCCCCGGGCCCCCTCCCCCCCCAAAACGAACACATCCCCCCCTCCTCCTCCTCCTCCTCCTCCTCCTCCTCCCATCCGTATTCGGGGTTCCGAATGTCCCATGTACCGAGAAGATTGAGACCGTCGAGAAGATTGAGATCGAGACCGTCGAGAAGATTGAGACCGAGAAGATCCTCGGCCGTGCTCGGCACACATCCGCACGACTTTCACTCAGTCGCCGGTTCATTCATTCCTTGCTTTGGTCTCTCGGCGCGCGCGTCGGTGACGGAAGAACCGATTCTAAAACGCACGCGCGCGTCGACGACGACGACGGCGACGACGAGCGAGGTTTCGTTTGTTTCACAGCGACGAGAGGAGAGGAGAGGACCAGCGCTCCACCCGATTCATTCAACCTTCGCTCGAGGAAGGAAATCCGCGACGAATTCCTTCGCGAAGCAGCGCTCGACACGCGGGCGATCGAAGCGCGCGGAAACCGGCGAGGGAAACGCGAGGGCGCGACCCGTTGGGAGACGCGGATAGACTAAAGAAAAAAACAGACGCGTCGACATGTCGGCGGTCGCGACGATTTCCGCGACGCGGGGCGGGGCGACGCGGGTGATTCTTCGCCCGGGAGCATCGGCGCGAGGCGGACGGGCGGTGCGCCGCGTCGGCGCGATTCGACGCGTCGGTGTCGCGCGGGACGTCGCGCGATGCGCGAGCGGGTGCGCGGACGCAGAGGTAGGTTTTGTTTTTCGTTTGTTTTCGGTGCGCGGGGGGGGATAGCGTCGGCAGGACGCGGGGCGCGGGGCGTGGGAATTCCACGTGGGTGGTGCCCTCGGGGGTACGACTCGAGCCAAGTCCTAGTTGGATAGCATTTGGAGTTTGCGTGATTCGCGGGATTTGTCGATGCGAACGAGAGATACTGACGAAACAATGTGCGTGTGCGCGCGTATCGCAGGATGCCGCCGTGAGCGATGATAAGGGTTTCCACGCGTCGATGCGAGTGCCGACGACAATGGCGAAGATTGGGTCGCAGCTCGGAGGCGGCGGGGCGGCGACGCTGGAAAAGACGGGTCTGAACATTCAGCAACAGGCGCAGGTTTCCTCGCCAAAGCTTGCCGATGGCGGCGGTGGCGGTGGAATGGGCGGTAAGATCAACAACGGTGGTGGAGGCGGCGACGGGGATGAAGGCGACGATGATGACTACTTTGAGGAGGGCGACGACGACGACGGGGAGGAGGGATTTTTTAGCACGAGAGCCGCCATTGGCGAGACGTTTGACAGAAAGGCTATCCAAGCCGTGTTGTCCGAGTGGTTTAAGACCATGGAGTCTCTTCCGGGTGGTATTCGTATGGCGGTTGAGATGGGTATCGTGTCTTCTCTCGCCTTGGTGCGATTTATGAGCGTCAACGTGCGTCCGTCTGTCGTGCGCGCCGTCTCGCGGGGCACGCCCCAGGCGTTTTCCCGCGCCTTTATCGGTAGACTCATGGCTGATCCAGCCTTCTTGTACAAGCTCGCCTTTGAACAAGTCGTCACCATTGGTGCCGCGACCATGTACGAGGTGGCGCATCGCGGTGAACGCCTCAAGTCGGAGTGGGATCTCGCGCTGAGCAACATCATGCAGCTCTCCTTGGCCAACGCTCTCACCGTCTGGTGCGTCACTCCGGCGCGCTCGTTCGGTTCCAACGCCACCAATGGCTTCTCCAAGTTTATGGCGATGATGCCGAACAATGCGTTCGACCGCGCTGGACCGTTGCGTCAGTACACTAACGCTACTCGCGGTTTGAGTGTCGTCACAAAGGCGGCTGAATTGTCCGCCGTCGGCGTTCTCACCGGTGGCGTCTTTGGTGCCGTCAACGCCGGCTTGGTCAACTCGCACAAGAAGAAGGAGGGTGAAGAATGGAAGCCGTCCATCCCGGTTCCGGATCTCAAGACCTCGGCGTTGGGTATGGGTGCCTTCCTCGGCATTTCCTGCAACTTGCGTTACCAGCTTCTTGGCGGCGCCGATCGCTGGATGACGGAGCACCTCACGTCTCTGGCATCCTCCGTCACCGCCACGGCACTCGGTCGCGTCGTCAACAACCAACTCGGCGAACCGACGCGTCTCTTCGCCCTTGGTTTACCGATGCACGCCACCATGGCTCAAACCGCTGGTGCCGCTGCCATTCCGCAGCTCACCAAGAAGAAGGTTGTCAAGAGGCGTCGCCGCGTCGTCAAGAAGCGTTCCGCCGCTTCCCAAACCCCTGTTGCCGCGGCGTAAGAAGGAACGGAGAATGATTAAAAATTGGCTAGAGAACAAAATACGCGCAGCGTTCGCGTCGAATTCGACGCGAAGAATAGTCAAAAAAAGTGTTGTAATCGTCAAAACGTGACACGTGACTTAAAGAAGAGCTTTGCTCTGCTCGAGACCCTCGACACGACGACACTCGTCGACATACCCGCACGCGGCGCGACGAGAGTCACCCACCGGTCGAGAGATGCGCGCGGTACACATGTTGTCGGCACTGTCGGCACCGTCGTCATCGGTGTCGAACGGACGACGCGCGTCGTCGTCGACGTTCGCTCGACGGTTTTCAATTCCTCGATTGGCGGCGAGACGCCGACCGACGACGCGACGCAACGCGACGATCGATGGCGATCCGACGACGACGCGAACGACGCGGTACGAGCGGGACGCCGAACGAATCTTGCGGTGTTGCGACCTGGCGAGACGATCGGAAGGGGTGACGGCGCCGCACACGCTGAGCGGGGTGGTGCTGGAGGACGCGCGAGGCGAAGTGGTGGTCGAAGCGTTTCAGCTCGGACAAGGCGGGACGCGGGCGGAGATCGCGTGTGAGGCGGCGGTACGGCGGTTAGGAGGCGTAGATGCGTTTGAGGGTGGATTGACGGCGTACACAAACCTGGAACCGACACACGGGACGGTTGCTGGGGAGACGAGGAGCGTCGAGGCGTTGAAGCAAGCGGGCGTGCGACGCGTCGTGGTCGGGATGTTGCACCCGATTCCCGGGTTGAGAGGGCGCGGGGTGCGGGCGCTTAGAGATTTCGGAATCGAAGTTAAAGTATTGGATGCTGATGCGGACGGAGTCGAGGGAAGAGCTGCGCAGGAGTGTCGAACGGTGAACGAGGCGGTGCTCTATCGTGTCGCGACATCTCTACCGTTTAGCGTGTACAAGTACGCCATGACGCTCGATGGGAAGATTGCGACGAGCACGGGACACTCATCGTGGGTGACGGGTACGGAGGCGCGCGAGAGGGTGTTTCGCGAGCGTAAGCGTTCGGATGCCGTCGTTGTCGGAGGGGAGACGGTGAGAAAGGACGACCCACGGTTAACGTGCAGAGAAGAAAGGGGCTTCCAGCCGGCGCGTGTGGTGCTCAGTCGGTCCCTGAATCTTCCAGATGATGCAAAACTGTGGGACGTGTCGGCAGCGCCGACCATAGTGCTCACGAACAAGGGTGTTCGGTCTGATTTCCAAAAGATGTTGCGATCGAAGGGCGTCGAGGTGGTCGAGTTCGATGAGCTCACGCCTCTCGCCGCGTCGCAGTACATGTACGCTCGCGGCTTTTTAAGGTGTTTCTGGGAGTGTGGCGGTGGTTTAGCTGCGCCTGCGATGAAGAGTGGAGTTTTCCACAACATCATGGCGTTCATTGCGCCGAAGCTCATCGGTGGCGGATCGTCGGCTCCAACACCCCTGGGAGATTTGGGCTTGCAAGCCATGCACGACGCTCTTCCGTTGTCTGGAGTCCAAGTTGAGACATGTGGGCGCGACATTCTCATGCGTGGCTACGCTCCAAACTCGCAAAGCACAGGGCGCCTGGGTCAAATCACCACTGTGGGGTACAGCGTCCGCGGCCTGGATTTCGACGTGGGCGAGAGTTCTGACGACGACGAACGGGCCGACGATGGCACGTTAATCGCAGTCGAGCTCGCCGCGGCATCTCTGGTGAATCACGATGAAGTGTGCGGAATGGATGAACTCCCCCCCATCAAGTTCTTCAAGGCTTGGGACGAGTACGGGGCGTTGAGCAACTTTTCTCCCTTCCCCATAGAGATCGACGGCTTCGTGTGGCCCACCGTTGAGCATTACTACCAAGCCGAAAAGTTTGCCGGCGTGGACTCTGAAATCGCAAAGAAAGCCATCGAAGGCATCAAGCGTGCCGACTCTCCAGAGGCAGCGGCCAAGATTGGTCGCACCACTCAGGCGAAGCATCCGCAGAGCGTGCGCTGCGACTGGGAGGAAGCCAAGTTGTCCGTCATGCGCCGTGGACTAAAAGAAAAGTTTGCGACGCACGAAGGCCCGAGGAGGCTCTTGATGGCGAGTGTTTGTAACGATGGACGCGCACGTCTCATCGAGGACTCCCCGGTTGACATGGTTTGGGGCGCAGGCAGGGATGGCACGGGAAAAAATCTGCTCGGCATGATGCTTTCCAATATCCGTGAAGAGCTGTTGCAGCAGCAGCAGCAGTAGATTTTATTAGCTAGGAATATTCTAAGATTGTTGTTAAAAGTTGTCATTTTGCACTTTGCATGCTATGGATTTCTCGCAAAAGCGCCTTGGCCGCGTGCTTCGCCGGTCCCGGCGTGTCAAGCAAGCGAGTGCAGGCTTGCTCGGCTTCGTCTAGGCGTTGTTCCTTCTTGTAAAAGTGCGCCAAGAACTCAAGAGCCGCTATCTTTTCATCGCTTTCGATTCCTTGTTCATCTAAACGCTTGAGATTCAAGAGGTAGTAGTGCGCCGCCGCCTTTTCATTCTTCTCTCTATGGAGGGTGGCGAGCTTAGACAGGGCGATGCCCTCTCGTTCGTTGTTCGCGACGGCGCGTTGGTAGCACCTAATCGCCGACGTGAACATGCGAAGCTGATCGGATTCATAACACTGGCCCATTGCACACCACATTCGAGCGTCGTCTGGGCGCAGCTTGACGGCTTGTTGGTAATAGTACAGGGCGTAGTACGGCATTTGAAGAATCTCGTACGTTTGGCCGAGACCGTACCACGCTCTGTAATCTCTAGCGTTGATGTCCACGGCGTGTCTGTAAGCGTCGATCGCCGCGGCGGGATTCTTCATCTCAACGTATTCGTGTCCCATCAAGGTCCACGCGCTGAGATAGCGCGGATTCAGTCTCAATGCTCGCTTGAAGTACACCACAGCCTTGGCGTGTTGCGACTTGAGCGAGTAGTAGTTGCCCACGATGCAACACGTCTCTGGTCTGTACTTATCAGTCGTCATGAGATGATGCGCCAAGTGCGACAGCTCTGCGAACGATTCCTTTACGTAGAGCACGTTGGAATAGTTATCCATGCCATCGACGCGGTAGGGATCGATTTCGCGAATATCCTTGTAAATTTCCTGCGCCTCGTCGAATTCGCGCAAATTGTAGTGCGCCTCCGCCATGTGGCCGAGCAACAGCTTGCTATTGGGGAATTCCGATCCCAGAGACACGAAAGTGTCCAAACACTCTTTGTTCTTTTGAATCTCGAGCTGAAACGCGCCGACAAACCAACGATAGACCCAATGCCCCCGAGGAAGCTCGAGACTCTGCTCCTCCTCCTCGGAAGCGAGGAGCGGAATCAAAGCCTGCCACGCGCTCCAGTTGAGCGGAAACTTACAGCACGCCTCGGCGAGATACCGCTTCGCGTGGTCCGGCTGACCGCTCTCTCTGCATACGATACCGTGCAGATACGTCAGGAACCCATCCTTCCCCTCACCCTGCGCCCCTAACCAATCGTTCAAAGACTCGAGCTCGGCGTTCACCCCGGACGTCGCCTCCCCGCCACCTCTAGGCTGCGCCGCATCCACCCCCGACTGTCCTTTACTCTTCTCTCCCGCCAAAAATGTCGCGTACTCTCTCAAAAACATCCCCAAACTCCCGCGCGATTGCCTCAACGCGTGCGCACACCGCCGGTACTCTCCCAAGTCAAAGTACGCCTTGGCCAAGGAGTACGCGTCCTCGTCCTCGTCATCCACCGCCTCGACCCGTCCACGAATCCCGAACGCATCCGGCGTCGTCGCGAGATCCATCGAGTCTCCATCCGACGACCCATCCCCACCTCCACCACCGCCGCCGATCGTCGTCGTCGTCGGTTTCCGACGGGCTCCTCTGTTCTCGCCGTCACCGCCATCCTCGCCTGCTGGCAACCCACAGAGCTGTTCACACGCCCACGCCGCGGCGTGCGTCAACCCTCTCGCCCGACACGCATCGGCCGCGTTCCGAAGTTCCGTCCTTCGGTACGCCCGATGCGCGTCGTCGTCGTCGTCGTCGTCGCGCATTTTCGTTGAAATCTGCCGGTCGAGCCGCGCGACGACAGCCCGTTTGAAAACGTCCGCGTCCGTGTTCCATCGGTCCGATCGCGCGCCTACTATCCAAATATCCATAAAAAACAAACCATGCGGATAAAACGTTTTTTTTACTAAAAAGTCATTCACGTATCACAGGGATATATCCGTCATTATATGAAACCATGCGCGCGCGCGTCGTATCGTGTCGACTTTTGGCGCTCCACGAATGTGTGTGTGCCATGCGAAAAAGATCTCGCGCCTCGGTCGCGCCGCGAGCGGCATTCTCAGCACACACCTGCACAAAGATAATATAATGTCCGCGCTTCTCGCTTCCTCCTTCGTCGGCCGCGTCGCCGCCTTCAAGGCGACCAAGGTTCAGGTGCGCTTGTAAAACGGCGAGATTCGTTTTTTTTAATCGATCGATTCGGATCGCGTCGTCGTCGGGCGCGTCGTAGTCGTCGTCGTCGTCGTCTGGATGATGGGTGAACGCGAAGTGGAAGATACGCGGACCGGCGTATCTGGTTCGCGCGAATCGTTACCGACGCGTACGACCCCTCGCGCGATTGGATTTCGACGAGGAAATCGCGCGGGACGGACGTTAGAAATGTCCTCGTCTTTATCGCGCGCGTCGGCGTCGGCGTCGGCGTCGGAACGCGTTCGACCGGGTCGTCGTCGTCATCCAGCGTGGGACGCGAACGAACGGTTTCGTCATCCAGCGTGGCGATTCGATTCGGATTTCGATGAGATTTTTTTTCGGGTGATTTTCTTCATCCACAAGCGAGCGAAGCGAAGCGAGACTGACGAAGAAAATATCTTTTCCACCTCGCGCAGTCCAAGTCCGTCTCCACGACCGTCAAGGCTGACATCTACCCGGAATTCGGTACCTACCCGGGTGGTGGTGAATCCCCGATCATCCCGTTCGGTGATGAAAAGAACGCCGAGCGCGAAGTGATCCACGGCCGCTGGGCGATGCTCGGCGTCACCGGCGCCTGGGCCGCCGAAAACGGCACTGGCATCCCGTGGTTCACCGCGGGTACCCTCTGCACCCCGGATGACTGCACCGCCGTTGCGGACAAGTTCCCGGGCGCCGTCGCCCCGCTCGCTCCGGAAGGCTCTGGCTACCCGTCCTTCTGGGCGGTGCTCGCCATTGAAGTCATCCTCGTCGGCGGCGCCGAAGCGTACCGCACCGGTATCTCCGACTCTCCGTTCGATGATGGCCTCACCGTCGGTGACGTCAACCCGGGTGGACGCTTCGACCCGCTCGGCCTTGCCGAGTCTGGCGACCTCGAAGAGCTCAAGATCAAGGAGCTCAAGCACTGCCGCCTCTCCATGTTCGCGTGGTTGGGCTGCATCTTCCAAGCGCTCGCCACCCAAGAAGGCCCGATCGCCAACTGGCAATCCCACGTTGCGGACCCGGTTCACTCCAACGTCCTCACCAACGCGGCCAAGGGTTTCGGCTTCTACTAAGCGGTGCGTCCCCACGCGCTTTGAAGCGGGCGCGTGACCAGTACAATGTCTCGACGCCAGTGATAGAGCTGAGCTGATTCAACAACACAGATCTTTCACAATTATACGAAAAAACACGAATCTCTTTTTGACGCTCGACGCCAATCCAACGCGCGGGCGGCGGCGATAGTTACTTGTAATTAAGACGTGAGTCGATCGAGGTTCAATCGCTTCGTTTCTCTCTCACCACCCTCTCGCGCCCCCAAAAGTCGTCGTATTTCAACGTTTATTTTTGGTTTTCGATGCGTATAAATAGAAAGCTATGGATGCGCAACGTTCCGCCGCGTAAACTACTCGGGATCGTCGCTCAAGTCGAGGAAACGTTTATCCTCCCAAATGGCCCATCCGTCGCCAGAGGCGGTGCACTTCCAGGATAAATTAGCCACCTTGGTCGCGTTCGGCGACCACTCCTCTTTTCCAATTTTCATGCAGATTGACGGGACAGAAGTGTTTACCTCGTTGCTAATGCCTTCTTGCAACACTTCCGTGGCTTGGCCGATGTGCGCGGCGTAGCATCCCGCCGTCGCTCGCTCAATGTGCACAGCGGCTTTGTTTGAAGTGATACCCGTGTCTTTGCGAATCTTCATCATCAAGTTGATGGCGTCGGTGAACTCAGCGTCTTGCCAGTGATCGTAAAACACCGTCGGTGTTCCCGGGTGCGTCAAGATGTAGCAGTAGCCCTGCAAAACCTTGCTCGATGGAAAGGGCCAGTGCTGAAGCGTCGATCCCGTGTCGTGGTTTTCAATGAACGTCACGGCTCGAGACGGCCACATGCCGCAGAAACCGGGCGGGTTACCGTTAGTGTCGATCAAACGCCAGTACTCTGTTCTAGAGAGAGCTTCTTGAAGGATACCCTTGGTCGTGAAATCAAACGCCGCGGTGTTTCCACCTGTCGAATCGACCCAGTTGCACGTCCGCTGTCGGTGTGCATCTTGGTTGTATTCGAGCACGCCGTCTCGGTAAGAGCACGCATCCCAGAACTCACCAAAGGATAAGAAGGGGCGAGTTTCATTGACGTATTCACCAGTGTAGACACCGCTGTAACCCTTGACAAAGTCGAATCTCCATCCTCTGAAGCCAACCTCTTGGCGAAGCCATTCGAGCCACTCCTTGAGGTCGTTTCTGACAAATTCTTGCGTGTGATCAATGTTCGGCGCGGGGAGATAGTCTTCTCCCGTGCCCCGGTTACCTCTGCCACCAAAATCGGGATTCTCGCTCGTGATGGCGCTCGAATCCCACGCGAGTTTCCCCGTGTACTTGTTCCATCTGCCGACGTCGTCCTGCGCCTCTGCGCACCGATGGTTAATGACGATATCCGCCACCGGGGTGATGTTGTATTCGCGCATTCGAGCGACGACAGTTTTAAGTTCATCTTCGCTCCCGTAGAAAGAATTGAGATTGTAAAGATCCGTCGGTAAGTAGCCTTGCTTACTCACAGACTTGGTCGGCGGCGGCATCCACACCGCCGTGAAGCCAGCTTCGGCGATTTGCGGCACTTGCGCCGTCAACAGCTGGTACCAGCTCTTTCCGCTGTTCACTTCTTCGTTGCACGATTCCCAGTTGAAACCTTGTAAGATGATCTCGCGACCGTTGCCACAGGGCGTGGACGGGAGAGGTCTACTCAACGGAGACGCCAGGGACGATTGCGGCGCCGAATCAGCCACCACCACACCCTTGGGCGCCGCCCGAGTCATTTGCTCATCCACGGGTTGCGCAGATTTGGACATGGTTGACATTGGAGCCTTTGTGATGCTCTCGGTAATGTCACGGCGATTTCTATCGCGCGCTGCGAGCGCAGCTTCGATGGCGGCGAGCTTACGCTCAAACATGGCGCGAGCGTCGGCTCTCTCGTTTTCGATATTCATGCACTCCACATCCGCCGCCGTCGCGGCGGATTCGTCAACATCCGTCTCGTACAAGCTCTCAATGCCGCAATTTTCTACGTGCGCGTAAACTTGTTCGATTTGCACGAGACGTGCCGTCGTGCTCGCGAGCTCTGCCGCGACGACTTCGAGCTGAGACGCGAGAAACACGGGATCGCTGGAGAGTTGCTCCTTGGCGACGACGCCGCTTTCGCGCGCGAGCTTCTCCATGCGCTCCGTCCGACGCTTGAGCGCGAACACTTCCGTCTCGGCGGCGATGCCGTAAATCTTTGGCAAACGAGACGCATATCTCAACGCTTTGGTCTCCCGTGGCGGGCACAGCGCAGCCGTGATGAACGCCTTCAAATCGTCAAACCGATCATCAGCCAAGCACTGAGACGTGTTCGTCGCAGACGCGTCAAAGAGCTTTCCATCCTCTCTCAAATCCCAAGTCACGTAGAAGACGTCATCCACGTTTTTACCCCCACTCGTCGATCGCGTGAACGAGCTCTGCACGTCGCACCCGTAGTTTGTGAGCGCCGTGACAATCTTCGCGAGCATACCCTTGCGGTTCGGCCCCACGATGCGCACCGACGTCGTGTCTCCTTCCTCCGGATTGTCAATGTACACCGCGTAACTCCCGTCGCTCTGCGCGTCGCCGCCGTCATCCTCCCCATCATCTCGCCGCACGTCCGCGAACGCGCCGCTCGAACTCTCCTCATCCTGAATCGCCGCGAGACGACGACCGCGACCGCGACCGCGACGACGAAGACTGACGCCTAAACTTTCTCCTCTTCTCGTCGCCGCGTCCGCCGACGCTCCGACGTTCGTCGGCGTCATCGTCATCAACGACGACGACGACGACGACGAAGACGTCGGCGATCGCATCATCATCATCACCACCATCCTCCTCGTCGCCACGTTCGCCCCGATCCCTTTCCCCGACGCCGACGCGCGCGTCCCCGAACCCCTCTTACCCGCCCTCGACGCCGACGCTCGTCCCGCCCGCGCGACGCGTCCCGAAGACGACGCCCCTCGCGCCGAAACCGCCGGTCCCCCCGCCCCGCGCGCGGTCTCCATCGCCCGTCGTCCCGAACAAAAACGCCCTCTTTTCACCCTCCGGCTCCGTCCTCGGCGCCCCGACCGATTCGCGCCGAAACCGCCGTCGCCGTCACCAGACCCGAGACCCGGACTGGATAAAGATCGCGCGCGGCCGCCGGCGTGCTGACTAGGTGCGTCGTGTGTAAACCGCGACGAATCGAACCGAACCGAACCGATTTAAAACCGAACCGCTCGAGCGCGTCCGCGACTCCGCCCGCCGCCTATTCACGACGACCCGAAACCGTCCGTCGTCCGTCGTCCGTCCGTCCGTCGGCCTCTCTCGCGTCGACCGGGACAGACCGGGACAGTGAAACGGACCGAGAAACGGACGACGAGGACGGGGACGACGCGCTTTTTCGATCGCGACCCTTTTTAGCCTACTCGTGGTTCACGACCCGTCGATCAGTACGTCAATCACGCATCGATCTCGGCTCCGTCGATCGGATCGGATCGATCTCGGGTCGATCTCCACCGCACGCCCGTCGATCGTCGATCGTCCTCGTCAGC
>Ga0181578_10005282_pt1 | contig 11338 bp, 10 predicted proteins | sample 071ome_21_FD_148659 | JGI IMG/M metagenome (GOLD analysis project Ga0181578, IMG submission 148659) | Coastal salt marsh microbial communities from the Groves Creek Marsh, Skidaway Island, Georgia - 071401CT metaG (spades assembly) | ecosystem: Environmental > Aquatic > Marine > Intertidal zone... | reverse complement strand
AAGGAGACGGTGCAACTGGTTCGCTCGATGCTTGAGGGAGAGAAGTCTGATTTTGCTGGGCAAACGGTTACCAGTCGCGGCTATCGCCAATTGCCGCTCGAAGCTGGCGCGCAGCCGATTTATATGGCGGCGTTAAGAGAAAAAATGCTTGAAGCAGCCGCGGAATTTAGCGACGGCGTGATTCTGAATCTGTTCCCTCGCGATGCGTTGCCGAAAATGATGGAACACATCCGCATTGGCGCAGAGCGCGCGGGCAAGAAGCTAGAAGATGTCGAGGTGGTGTGCCGACATCAGGTCGTGGTGACCGATGATGTAGAAGATGCCCGGAACCGAATTCGGGCCGGGTTTGCGCCCTATTACGCAACGCCTGTCTATAACGCGTTCTTGGCTTGGTCGGGCTATGAAGAGGTCGCGGCCACAATTCGAGAAGGCTGGGCAGCAAAGGATCGCGAAAAAACCACTTCAGCACTGAATGATCAGTTGGTCGATGACATCGCCATCATAGGTGATATTGGTGCTTGTCAGGACCGTATTAGGGAATATGGGGAAGGGGGCATCACCACCCACATTATTTCATGCGTATCGCCCAAGGATACCCAGGCCACTTACGGCGCCTTCACAGGCAATGCCTTTAAATTTTAGGAGAACGTCATGCGGATAGATGGAGGATTGATGGGGGATCTGAGCGAATCAGGTCGCCAAGCGAAGCGACTCGAGGGGCTCGGTTATCACGGGGCGTTGACGGCGGAAACCGCTCACGATCCGTTTTTCCCTTTGCTGCTTGCTGCACAAGAGACGGAATCTATTGAGCTCATGACATCCATCGCGGTGGCTTTTTCGCGAACGCCGATGAACCTAGCCAACATCGGTCACGACCTGAATAGCTTCTCGAAGGGACGATTTATTTTAGGCCTGGGCTCTCAAATAAGGCCGCATATCACCAAGCGGTTCAGCATGCCCTGGTCCAAGCCAGCGGCCCGAATGCGCGAATTTATTTTGGCTATGCGGGCTATTTGGCAAGCTTGGCATGAAGGCGCACCGCTCAAATTTGAAGGCGAGTTTTACACCCATTCATTAATGACCCCTATGTTTACGCCCACCGATACCCAGTATGGCGCGCCGAAGGTGTTTCTCGCTGCGGTTGGACCGCTGATGACCGAAGTCGCTGGTGAAGTTGCTGACGGGGTCATCATTCACGCGTTCACTACCGAGAAATATTTACGGGAAGTGACCCTGCCTGCGGTCGAGCGCGGGCTGGCGAAATCGGGTCGGTCACGAGCCGACTTCCAGGTGGTCTATCCAGGTTTTGTGGTCAGCGGAACCACCGAGGAGGCCTTCGCCCAGACCAAACAAGCGGTGTGCAAGCAGATCGCGTTTTATGGTTCGACCCCTGCTTATGCGCCTGTGCTAGGTATCGAAGGCTGGGGTGAATTGCAACCTGAGCTCAATCGGCTGTCAAAGCAAGGTCAGTGGGATGAAATGGGCACGCTGATCACCGATGAAGTGCTGGATAAGTTTGCCGTAGTTGGAGAACCCGACGCCGCGGTAGACAAATTTCTTAGTCGGTTTGGTGACGTTGTTGATCGGACCACGGGCAGTTTTCCAAGCCGAGACTCTGATCACGCACGCGCGATTCTCGCGAAGTTATCTGCATAGAGGATGTCGCCGGTCATGATGGCGTGAGCTGTGAGGTCGGGCGCTGCCCGCAAGTGGGTTCGTTGTGTTAAGAATGGGTTTTGTTAATGCAGGGGCGAGTGCTTAGCGTTCGTACGAGTCATTAAGTTTGAAATTAGACTGACAACAGTTGAAGTACTGAACAGATCACGTGAAGGAGAGTTGATCATGAAACTAGGTTTAATTGGTGGGTATGGCGGCAAAATGATCCAGGTCGATATTGAGCGGATCAAATATGCTGAAGGCCTGGGATACGATTCGATCTGGACTGCTGAGGCCTATGGCGCAGATGCCGTGACCCCTGCGGCCTGGATTTTAGCTCAGACAGATAAAATTAAGGTCGGCACCTCCATTATGCAAATGCCGGCGCGATCCCCTGCCTGCAGCGCGATGACTGCGATGACCCTGAACCAGTTATCAAATGGTCGATTTATCGTCGGTCTCGGGGCGTCCGGACCGCAGGTGGTTGAGGGTTGGCACGGTGTTGCCTATGGGCGACCGGTCACCCGAACCAAAGAATACATTTCCATTATGAAGAAGATTTTCGCTAGGGAGGCGGCGGTCGAGCACGAGGGCTTCCATTACAGCTTGCCCTACAGCGGCGAGGACGGCACGGGTCTTGGCAAACCGCTGAAGAGCATCTTGCAAGCGGACAAAGACATTCCCATTTATACCGCTTCGATCACGCCCAACGGTCTGTCGGGAAGCGCTGAGGTCGCCGATGGGGTCTTCCCCATTTGGATGGATCCATCGAAGCCCGAGGTGCTCCTCCCCCACATTGAGAAAGGTCTGGCCAAATCAGGCCGTACTTTGATGGAATTTGATATTGCACCCTTTATTACCTGCATCATGGGTGACGATATCAACGCGTGCCGTCAACCGATCAAGGGCAACATGGCACTTTACATTGGTGGCATGGGCGCAAGAGACAAGAATTTCTATAACGACTATTGCAAGGCGCTAGGCTTTGAAGATGCAGCCGTCAAGATTCAGGATCTGTATCTCTCCGGGAAAAAAGACGAGGCCATGGCGGCAGTGCCTGATGAGTTGGTTGATGCGTGTCATCTTGTTGGCCCCGCTGAGCACATTCGTGAGCAGCTGACACGTTGGAAGAGCGCAGGCACGAGCGGTGTGGTCGGGTCTATGCTCATCGGTTCTGGTCAAACCGAAGCCCTTAAGATTATTGCCGAGGAGATGCTCTAGTCGCCAAAGCGCTGTGACCAGGAATTGCCTTGAGCTACTCCGTTCATCCGGTTGATGCGATTCAGCAGATTGGGAGCGTCGCCTGGACCCAATTTGCTGAGGCGCCCGCCTGCCCAGTGGATCCCTTTCTCAGTTACGCGTTTTTAGACGCCCTCGAGACCAGTGGTTCCGTGGGCGCCAACACAGGGTGGGTGCCCTACCATCTCCTGGTGAAGGATGACGCTGATGCGGTGTGCGGCGTGATGCCTTTATATTTGAAAGGGCATTCCCAAGGCGAATATATCTTTGATTATAGTTGGGCCGACGCCTTCGAAAGAGCCGGCGGCCGCTATTACCCAAAGCTTCTCAGTGCCGTGCCTTTCACACCTGCGACCGGGCGCCGCCTGCTGACGATGGATGTGGCGGCCGAAACCGCGCTTGCACGTGGCGCCCAACAACTGGCAGACCATCACGATATCAGCTCAGTTCACATTAACTTCCTGGACCAAGCTGCGTGGCGAAGGCGAGGTGAAGAAGGATGGCTCCTACGCACGCATAAGCAGTACCACTGGCAGAATCAAGACTACGACAGCTTTGATGCCTTCTTGTCCGATCTGTCGAGTAAAAAACGCAAGAACATTCGGCGTGAAAGACGAGATGCGGTTCAGGGTGATCTCGTGATTGAGCGACTCACCGGGGACATGATCACCGAAACACACTGGGATCATTTTTTTCGCTTTTATATGGATACTGGTAGTCGAAAGTGGGGGTCGCCCTATTTGACCCGATCGTTTTTCTCGCGAGTGGGTGAGACGATGGCCGACCGAATTTTATTGGTGATGTGCCGTTCTGGTGACCGATACATTGCCGGCGCGATCAACTTTATTGGAAGTGAATGCTTGTTTGGCCGAAATTGGGGCTGTATCGAGCATCGTCCGTTTTTGCATTTCGAAGTCTGCTACTACCAGGCGATAGAGTTCGCGATTGAGCGCGGGCTTGAGCGAGTTGAAGCGGGCGCTCAGGGCGAACACAAGCTTGCACGGGGCTACTTGCCAAGTGAAACCTATAGCGCCCACTATATTGCGCATTCGGGATTCAAAGCGGCGGTCGATCGCTTTCTGTCAGAAGAGCGGCGTTATGTCAGCGAAGAGATTGATTATCTGGAACAATTTTCACCCTTTAAATCACAGTCCTAGCGGTGTTAGTGCTTCAAAACCCGTTCATTCAATTGGTTCGATTGACCAAGAGGCGATGAAGAAGGCAATAAAGAAGCCTATGAAGAAGACAGCCGCGCGGTCGTGAATGATGGGTCCCAGCAAACGAGGAGGGTCCTGCAGTGAGTGCTAGCAAAGCCCGACCAGCCACGGCGTTAGTTACTGGCGCATCCGCCGGTATTGGCGCGGCGATTGCACGAGGCCTTGCCGAGCGGGGGCTGCGGCTCATCTTGGTGGCTCGAGGTCTTGAGCGGCTTGCAGCGGTGGCGGCCAGTTTGCCCAAAACTGCGGAGCCCGTTTGTCTCGCGATCGATTTGTCGAAGCCAGAGGGACCCTCAGAGTTATTGGCGGCTGTCGCTGATCGGGAGATCGACATTCTTGTCAATAATGCGGGTGGCGCACCCCACAAATCGTTTTTAGAGACCGAGCCTCACGGCGTTGAAGGCTTAATGCAACTCAATATGACCACGCCGTCACTGCTTATGCATCGGCTGATTCCTCAGATGAAGGCACGTCGAAAGGGTCGTATTTTGAATGTTGCCTCCATGGGAGCGTTTCATCCCGTCCCAGGGTTGGCTCAGTACGGCGCTGCCAAGGCATATCTTCTAATGCTCACGGAAGCCCTGAACGAGGAGTTAAGAGGCTCGGGCATCAGTTTGACCGCGCTCTGCCCGGGGATCACTCGCACGGACCTCGTTGCCGAACTACCTTTGGATGAGCTGCCTGAGGCGCTTGTTCTGTCCCCGGAGTATGTTGCACGTGCAGGTATCGAAGCGCTCTTTTCTCAAGAGGTGGTGTGCGTGCCTGGACGACTGAATCAAGCCGCTCTAGCTGCTGCTAAGTTGCCCCCTAGGCCGGTGCTTCGAGCATTGGGAGGACTGTTTCAGCGCTGGACGCAACAGGGCCCTTGACTGCTTTTTGGGTTTGGTGGCCCTAGGTTAAGACCTAGACCTATCGTGCACAATGGATGAGATCCATCAACATCCCGCAAAAACCAAAAACCAAAAACCAAAAACCAAAAACCAAAAACCAAAAACTCCCGCAAAAACCAAAAACCAAAAACCAAAAACCGAAGAACAAGAATCAAGACACAACATAATTGCAGCAAGCAGCAAGCAGCAAGCAGCAAGCAGCAAGCAGCAAGCAGCAAGCAGCAAGCAGCGAGGAAGCAGCTAGGATAAACCCGCAAACAGAACATTAAAGAAATCCAAGTTAGACCTAAGAGATAAGACTACCCGCAAACAGAACATTAAAGAAATCCAAGTTAGACCTAAGAGATAAGACTAAGAACTAGGCTCTAGCAGGCTGAAAGTCGAAAGTCGAAAGTCGAAAGTCGAAAGCAAAGAGCCAAGAGCCAAGAGCCAAGAGCCAAGAGCAAGAGTCAAAAGTTCCAGGTTCAAAGGCCAGGGTTCGCAACTCAGCAGCGAGTCGCAAATAGCAGGTACCAAATGGCAAGTTGCAAGCAGTCAGCATTCAGTAGTCAGTCACAATAACTAAGAAGAATTCATCGATTAATATTGAATAAACACAAGCAAAGCTTTGGATCAAAGCAGTGAGACACACCATCCCTCACCATGTAGAGCAGCCGGCTGGCGGAAGATCGGCCAGTCAAATTGGAGCCAGTATGATAGAACTACGTTCAAATCCTGAAGACATTAGCAGCGAATGGTTGACTGAGGTCGTTCGTGCGGGCGGATATGAGGGTCGAGTTGAGCAGTTTTCAGCTCAATCGATTGGCACCGGGCAGGTGGGAGAGAACGTTCGATTCACGCTCGAAGGGGAATCGATTCCTCGCTCCATTGTGGGCAAGTTCCCCTCAACGGATCCAGTCAGCCGGCAGACGGGTATCGAACAGAACAACTACACGCGCGAAGTTTTCTTCTACCAACATATTCAAAGTACGGTCAACATCCAGACGCCGAAGATTTTCTATACCGATATAGACCCTAACACCCAAGCTTTTGCTCTGATGATGGAGGATCTCGCGCCCGGTGTTCAGGGTGATCAATTGGCGGGTTGTTCAGCGGACGATGCGGCGTTAGCACTCGAGCAGTTGGCGCATTTGCAGGGTCCACGCTGGGCAGACGAAGCGTTGGCTAAAGAAGAGCTCTTGGGTGGGATGAGCAATCGGCAAGACACGCAACCACTCCACGACTTTTATGCGCTGTTGATGCAGGGTTATCTAGAACGGTATGCGCATCGTCTGACATCTGAAGAACTAGAGGCCACGGAAGCATTGCTACCCCATCTTTTGAGCTATCAGCAGATCTATGCGGGGCAACCACTTGCGTTGGTGCACGGGGACTATCGATTGGACAACATGATGTTTGGCGGGCCGTATCCCCTGACCGTTGTCGACTGGCAGAGCTATGCGATGGGGTGCCCAGTGTTGGATGTGAGTTACTTCATGGGTACCTCGCTCGCTCCTGACACGCGTCGAAAAGAGGAGCGCGCATTGATCAAACACTATCTAGACGTGTTGAACCATTATGGGGCTGGGCTGCGCTTTGATGATTGCTGGCGGTACTACATCAATTACTCGCCAGCAGGCATGATCATGGCACTGATCGCATCAATGATCGTGGGAGAAACCCCAAGGGGAAACGATATGTTTATGGTAATGGCCAAGGGCAGTATCGCTCTGGCACTGGATCACGATCGTCTTTAAGTAAAAGAGAACAACGGGAATACCTTGTCTTAAAACGCTGGTTTCAGTGTTTTCTTACGTTGCGCGCTCGTAGCTAGTGTTAAGTGCCGCCCGAATTAATTCGAGTGCGTTGCGTGTCAGGGCCCAAGCCTCAATTGGGGGTCTGCGATCAGCAGCAATGCTCGTCTCGCTAGCGCGTGCTTAGAGCGACGCCGCCGCTAGGCCAGAGAGAGTCAGGATCATGCAGGGCGTTTCCGGTATGATGGGCCTCCCTAAACTGAGCCAAATCTTGAGAACTGGTCGGCCGTTTGTCAGGGAGATCCCGAGGGTTTGTTTGGATCGGTTGCCGTACTCACAACACGATTGGACGATATGTTTCACAAGAATTTGAGAGAGCTGCCGCCTTTTGGAGACACCCTTGGCATGGATTGGGTCGAATCCGTTGAGGATCAGGTCCGAGTCCGTCTGTGTCCCAGCGAACGTGTTCGCCTTTCGAAATTGGTTGATGTTTATCATCCAGGCGCGATCCTGGCGACGTTGGATAATGCGTGTGGCTGGTGCATTCGTCAGCATCCCCGTTACACAGACGGCACCTCCATGGCGACGCTGAATCTTCGCGTTGATTTGCTGGAGCGAGCACCTATGACCGGACCGCTTCTGGTGACGGCCCGCTGTGATAGTTATGACGGCGAGGTCGCCCACGTGCGCGGCGAAGCACGATATGAAGATAGCCAGCATATGGTAGCGACCGTGCAGGCCACCTTTATGCTGGGAACCCCGAATCTGCCGCGAGAGGCGGTGGAGGCGATGAGTCAGGAGACCTCCCGGTGAACGAGGGTGCGCGCCTAGACCGGCTAAAAGCGATGGTGGATTCGGATGCTTACGCAAGAACTCTGGGTTTGAATGTTGAGATTCGTGGTGACAGCGTGTTAACCATCACGAATACCAATGAAGACCTGGTTGGCAATGTCAATTTGCCAGCACTTCACGGGGGTGTGGTGGGGAGCCTTTTAATGCTGACGGCCGCGCTGCAGCTGAACGTTCAAATGGCTGAAGACGAGCGTGCGACGTTGCTGGATATCGATGTGGACTATTTGCGCAGCGGCCGAGTAATTCAAACCTTCGGTGCTGCTACGCTGATTCGAAAAGGTCGGCGCGCCGCAACGTTGGCAGCCAGGCTTTGGCAGGAGGATGAGCAACGACCGATTGCATCAGGTCGGATGTCGTTCCTTCTGCAAAGAAATGAAGGGGCACCCTTAACGCTCGTTTAGCGCTGACGGCGCAGCAAGCGCTAATCGGTCACGGCGCCGAGCGATGCCGAACTCACCAGGCGAGCATATTTGGCTAGGACGCCTCGTTCTGTGTAAGGCTTGGGTGCCTTCCAGGCCTTTCTTCGACTTTCCAGCGTAGCCTCATCTAGCAATACTGAAATTTGTTGTGATTCAGCGTCGATTTCAATTTCGTCGCCGTCTTCTAGGAGCGCGATAGGCCCACCCTCGAAGGCCTCCGGCGTAATGTGTCCGATGACAAAGCCGTGTGAACCCCCTGAGAATCGACCGTCTGTGATGAGCGCAACCTCCTGAGAGAGTCCTCGGCCATTGATTGCCGAAGTGGGAGAAAGCATTTCTCGCATGCCTGGACCGCCCTTCGGTCCTTCATAGCGCACCACGACCACATCCCCAGAAACCACGGTGCCATCAAGAATGGCGGCGAGCGCAGCTTCTTCTCCGTGAAAACATCGTGCGCGTCCTTGGAACGTTAATCCCTCATGGCCGGTGATTTTGGCGACAGCACCCTCGGGCGCAAGATTGCCCTTCAATATGACCAAGTGACTGTCTTTTTTGATGGGATCGGAAAGCGGCCGAATGATTTTTTGTTCAGCTGGGTAGGCTTTCACAGAACGCAAGTTTTCTGCCAGAGTATTCCCAGTGACCGTCAGGCAGTCGCCGTGTAAGTACCCTGCCTCGAGTAGTGTCTTCATCAGCGGCTGGATACCCCCGATCTCGATCAGTTCACTCATGGCGTATTGACCTGCGGGTCGCATGTCGGCCAACACGGGGACTCGTGCACCGATCCGGGTGAAATCGTCGATACTGAGTGGGATCCCTGCTGCGTGGGCAATCGCCAACAGATGGAGGACGGCGTTAGTCGATCCCTCAAGCGCAATAGTCACCGTAATCGCGTTCTCAAACGCCTCACGACTAAGAATGTCGGAAGGCTTGATGCCTCGCTCGATCAAATGCACCACCGCCTCACCTGCGGCTAGGCAATCCTGACGTTTTTGGGGTGACACGGCTTCCTGCGCCGAAGAGTTGGGTAGCGACAATCCCAGCGCCTCGATTGCAGATGCCATAGTGTTGGCGGTGTACATGCCGCCGCAGGATCCTGGCCCTGGGATAGCCGTGGCTTCTATGTCCTTTAGCGCGAGTTCGGATAAGTTGCCGCTCGCATATTGACCTACTGCCTCAAAGACGGACACCACATCGCGGCGGTCTTTACCTGGCTGAATAGTCCCCCCGTAAACGAACACACTGGGTCGATCAAGCCTTGCCATAGCCATGGCGCAGCCGGGCATATTCTTATCGCAACCTCCGATGGCAACGAATCCATCAAATCCCTGGCCAGCAACCACCGTCTCGATAGAGTCTGCAATGACCTCGCGCGAGACCAGGGAATACCGCATGCCTGGAGACCCCATGGATATTCCATCGCTCACGGTAATAGTGTTAAAGGTGATCGCCTTAGCGTTTGCATCTTGAACACCGATCGCAGCCGCCTCAGCGAGCTCATTAATGTGTACATTACAGGGGGTCAGGTTACTCCAAGTGGACGCTATACCAACCTGAGGTTTACTGAAATCCTCCTCAGAGAAACCCACTGCGTGAAGCATTGCGCGGGCAGCGGCTTTCTGCAGCCCATCGACGACCTGAGAAGAGTAAGGGCGATTTGAAGAAGTCATAAGCAATCCAGCAACGCGTCTAAATGAATGGCACGGAACATAGCACAAGTCTCAAGGCGCATCGAGAAACCGGGAGACCCCGAGCGATTTCAGTGTCATGCTAGTCCAGCGAGAAGCTGCATCGGAAACGAAGATTGAGAGAGGAGTGCATGAGCCAATTTGACAAGTCACTGTTGTCGAAAGATGTCATTGCGCTTGCATGTGGAGCCATGATCGGCTGGAGCTGGGTACTGCTCACGGGTGAGTGGATCATGCGAGCAGGCATTCTGGGTGCGGTCATTGCATTTTCGATGGGATCTCTCATCGTGCTGCTGATTGGGTTGACCTATGCGGAGCTCGCTTCAGCGATGCCCAAGGTGGGCGGAGAGCATCAATACACGCTCCGCGCTTTGGGATATGGGCCTTCGTATATCGCGAGTTGGGCCGTGGTGACGGCTTATGTGACGGTTTGTGTTTTTGAAGCAGCCGCACTGCCCACGGCGCTCGAGTACCTGTTTCCAGAGTTGAGAACGGGTCTCATGTGGACGGTAGGAGATGAAGGGGTTTACTTTGGCTTTGTTTGGATTGGTTGCCTTGCCTCCATCGTCATGACCTGGATCAACCTGCGAGGCATCGCATTCGCAGCGTTCGTACAAGGGTTGATTACATTGGGATTCGTCTCGGTGGGGATGTGTTTTCTCCTGGGCGTGTCCTGGACCTCAGGCATCGAAGCGGGCGCATTAAGCGGAGAATTGGAATGGGCGGGCGTGCTCAGCGTTCTAGTGATGGTGCCCGCGCTGCTCGTCGGATTTGATGTGATTCCGCAGTCCGCCGAGGAAATCAATCTGCCCGCGCGCCGAATCGGGGCATTGCTTGTGATCTCGGTGGCGCTTGCGGGCTTGTGGTATATCGCGATTTCTGTGGCGGTCGGTTTTTCTCTTGCGCCGGACGCGCTGGAATCTACTCGCATGGCAACCGCTGACGCCATGGCGGCGGCTTGGGGCGACCCGCTCTGGGGCCAAGTCATGTTGATCGCAGGCGTCCTGGGCATTTTGAGCAGCTGGAATGCCTTTATCATTGGCGGCTCTCGGGTGCTGTTTGCTCTGGCCGAGTCGGGGATGATTCCCAGCGCCTTTGCTAGGATGCACTCGCGTTATCAAACCCCGTATATCGCGATTCTTTCAATTGGCGGACTGTGCTTTGTTGCGCCCTTATTTGGTCGGGAAATTTTGGTTTGGTTGGTCGACGCCGGCAGTTTCGCGATCGTGATCGCCTATTTGTTTGTTGTGGTGTCATTTTTGGTTCTGAGGGCGAAGGCACCCGAAATGGATCGCCCCTTTAAAGTGCCTATGGGCGTGCCCGTTGGTCTCGTGACGCTGGTGCTGACTTTGGGTTTGCTGACGCTTTATCTTCCTGGCAGCCCCGCCGCGCTGTTGTGGCCAGAGGAATGGCTGATGGTGCTGTTTTCATGTGTGGTCGGTGGATTGCTGTATCGTAAGCAGCGCTCCCAGTAATTGAGGGATGGTGTCGCAACGATGACCTTGGTCCGCTTGCGCCATTGGGGGCACGAACATATGCTAGCGGACCGGTTTCAATTGACCGTGTTTTTATAAGATAACAAACGAAGGCTTTGACGCGCGACGTGAGATGTCCGTCTCATAGCCACTAAGCCGCAGAACAGGA
>Ga0181578_10005274_pt1 | contig 11345 bp, 7 predicted proteins | sample 071ome_21_FD_148659 | JGI IMG/M metagenome (GOLD analysis project Ga0181578, IMG submission 148659) | Coastal salt marsh microbial communities from the Groves Creek Marsh, Skidaway Island, Georgia - 071401CT metaG (spades assembly) | ecosystem: Environmental > Aquatic > Marine > Intertidal zone... | reverse complement strand
CGTCGCGCGAGAAAACGAACCCGACGCGTCCACTAAAAGAAACGCAACGGATTGAGCTCACGATAAGTGCGCTCGCGAGAAAGAAGAGAAAGAGAGTTTACGTGGTTGATTGAGTCGCGCGAGCGGGAAGCGTTCGTTTTTATTACACGCACGCACGCACGCGCGCTTGTTATGTATTTTTTTCTAGTCTTCGTCCTTTTCTTCGCTCGCGTTCGCACCCTCTCCATTATCTCCTCCTCCTCCGGACGCGAGCTTTTGCTCGCGACGTTCCTTCCTGTTCAACTTTTTCTTCGACGCCGCGTTGGCGCTCCCTGGTTCTATGATCCCTTCCGCGACTAACTTGTCCAAGTTGCTCACTTTCGGTTTCCTTCTCTTATTCGCCGCTTGGTTTAATTTTCCTTTGTTCGCCTCGATGATGCGTTCTTGTCGTTCCATTTCTTCTCGAGCGTCGGCTTCTTCTTTCCTGTCCATGGCTTCGCGCGCGGAGACGTACAGCGTCCCACCGGTGATTATTACGAGCAAGATAACCGCAACAGTAAACGCTATCGTAGAGCCGAGAGAGGCGGCTTGCACGCCGTCCTCGAACTCGTTCGCCGGGTCCGGCGACGGGTACCCGCTGAAGATTTTACCGACGTTGAACGGGTTCAACCCGGTCTTCTCGCTCGGATCTTCCGTCTCCACGAGCACAGTTTGTATGCCGTCTTCATCGATCGTCGTCGACGGCGCGTTCATGCTGGAAAACCCGCCGCCGAACGGCATCGCGCCGCCGCCTTTTTCTTCGGCTGCTGCTGCTGCCACTTCCGCGATGGCGTTGTGCACCGGTGGTGGTACGGGTAAAAACGCCGGCGCGTCGGCGCATAAAGACGCCGACGCGATGACAATCTTCGCTCTGCTCTTACTGTTCTTTCTAAACGTTGTGGTCGTCGTCGTCGTGGTCGTCGTCGTTGACATCATCATCATCATCATCATCATCTTATAATAAACTAATCGCCTCTGAATGAAGTTTAGATACGGGTGAGGAATGCGATTTAAAGCCAGAAGAGAAGACGTTTAAAGAGCGAACGATGAACGAGCGCACTCTTTGAGAACGAGAGAGAGAGAGAGAGAGAGACCCAACAAAAAACTTCTTTGGTTTTTGCGAGTTGTTGTTGTCTCGTTCGATGACAAAGGTGCGGTGGTTTTCTCGCGACTGGGCTTTCTTCTGAGCACATCTGAAGAGAGAGAAAAAACAAGTTTAGCAAGTTTAGGGTTTAGGGTTTAGCAGCCAGAAGCAGAAAGAAAAAAATACGCGCGCGCGTAAAGAAGAGAGAAAGCACGACGACGACGACGAAGAACGAGAAGCATCATGACGACGAAGAAGAAGAAGAAGAAGAAGAAGAGGAACGACTCTTCGCGCGAGACGGGAGAAGAAGAAGAAGAGGAACGGCGACTCTTCGCGCGCATCGACGAGGAAGAGTTGCTCGAAGAGAGCGACTCGGAGTTCAACTCCGAGAAGAACGACGACGTGCATTCGAGGTCGCCTTCGAAACGGAGGAGGTACTACTGGAAGAAGACGTCGTCGTCGTCGTCGCCCTCGTTTTTGATACCACCACCGATCGAAGAAGAGGATGGGTTTTTGGCGGTCGCCGGGGAAAGAAGCGAACAGACGACGTCTGGTTTCGTCTCGAGAGAAGAGAAAGCGGAGGTGACGAGCGACGGCGCGGCGAGAGGGAAAGCGGCGGCGCGTTCGCGCGACGATAACGACGACAACGATGACGATAACGACGACGACCCGGTGTACCGCTTGCTCCGAAACGCTCAGAGAGAGGACGAGGCGAGGGCGAAACGGTTCCAGGCAGTGCCGGAAGGATTTGACATTGCGCTCGTGAACGAGCGCGACGTGAGCGCGGACGCGAGATTGAAACAGTTGAACAAGCTGTTTCAGAGAGAAGACGAGAGAATTGGCGATATTTCGAGAGACGCGAAGGCGTGCTTCGGTTTAGTTTTACAAGAGGTGAGAACGAGAGAAGCGGTTGGGTACGCGTTATTTTACGACGCGAAAGTGCACGAGTGGGAAGCGACGAAGAAGTTGACAGTCGCGCCGCCGAGGTTGTCGCACTTGTTCATAAAACCGGAGTTTCGGAGAAGAGGATTTGGAACCGCGTTGGTGAATCGATGGATTAAAGAGTATGCTATCGATGCGAAAGCGTTTGCGGTGGATATGCCGAACGGTAAGATGTTGAAACTATTGAAGCACGCGAGGTGCGAGGTCGCGGTGGAAAAGTCTGGCTTCGAAGCGGGAACGATACACTTTCTGAATTTGCCGCTTTAAAGAGAAAACGAGCTCGGGATGCGGCACACGAAGAGAAGATTGAACGATACGATACGAAATGATACGATACTGAATGATACAATACTGCGCTACTTGATATATAACCATATACTTGTATGTACGTGAATGTTAGTCGTCCTCGCTTGGGGACGGTTTCGGTTTGCTCAACACGTTTGATCGCGGAAGCGCTTTCGCTTTCGCCGGTCTCACCTCAGAAGCCATCGTCGTCGCTTTATTACTCTCTCCCACAACAGAACCACCACCATTTTTGCTACTATTCTCGATCGTTTTATAAGCTCCCATAGCTTGCGCGACTAAACTTGCCGGATTTCCGACATCCGCAGGAATCAGCATCGTGTTGCCTTCCTTCGCGATTTGCGCGAACGCGTTCATGTACATCTCGGCAATCTTAAATCTCGCCGCCTCGTCGCCGCCAGTACCTAACAACGACCTCGAAACCTCTGTGATCCCCGCCGCCGTCGCTTTTGCTTTCGCCACGATCGCTTCCGCCTCACCAGTCGCTTCTAAAATCGTCTTTTCTTTCAAACCAGTCGCCACATTAATCGAAGCCTCTCTCTCCGCCTCGGATTCTAACACCGCCGCGCGCTTCCGTCGCTCACTTTCCGCTTGTAACTCCATCGCCGCTTGAATACCTCTTGGTGGCAGAATATCTCGAATCTCGTACCTCATGCACTTCAACCCCCAGTCTCCGGCGGCTTCGTTTATCGTTTTCACAATCGCCGCGTTCAAATGGTCTCTCTCTTCGAACAGCGTATCCAACGACATCTTCCCAATCTCTGACCTCATCGTCGTTTGCGCCAGCTGCGACAGCGCGTACACTGGATTCTCAACGCCATAGCTCGCATTAAACGGATCAACGACTTTGGCATACAAAACACCATCGATGGTAATCGCTACGTTATCTTTCGTGACCGCCGTTTGGTTATCCACCGGTATCGCTTCTTCTTTCAAGTGCCACACGTAGGCGATGGAATCTACCAATGGAATCAAAAGGTGAATTCCACTGCTCAAGGTTTTGTGATATTTACCGAATCGCTCAATCACCGCGACGGTTTTTTCCGGCACAATTCGAACGCCGTAATTGATTGGTTTCGGTCCGTACGCGAGATCAGCCAGAGATGACGCAGACGACGACGAAGGATTGGAAAGGAATTGGCGCTTTTGATGATGACGGTTGCCGCTGACGAAAGTTGAATTCCGCGTCGTCGTCGTCGTCGCGGTGAACGCAGAGATGGAGGCGAGCGCGTTTCCACCATCGCCACCAAAACCGAGGCTCGTTAACACCGATTTCCCTGCGGTTCCTCCTCCTTTCGAGGAAGAAGACGAGTGGAGGGAGAGCGCGCGGCGAAGCGCGTGTCGAGTGGTCATGTGTGTTTCTTTTTTTTTTACTTCTGAAGAAAACGCTTCAAATTACAGGTACAAAAAATAGTTTAGCGAGGCAAAGCTTTCGTCGTAGGCGCGGAAGAAACAAACATCGTCGTCGTCTTCTTCTCCTTTCTCTGATCGTCTAAGAATTGTCTGTCGTCTCCCGCGGCGATTTTTGTCGCGCCGCCGACGATTTTCGCTCGCTCGCGAGTAGGTATTCGCATGGACGCTTCCACGTCCTGCTTCGTCGCTTCTCTGCCGAGGAGGCGTTCCATGTCTTCGCGGCGCACGCCGTTTTCGAGGACGTCTCGAGTTTCGACGTTGGATTCGTGCAAGTCCCAGTGATGGCGGAGATGCGCGTCGCGGAGCGCGCACTTTTGAATTTGTTTGGCGAGTTGGAGCGAGTCGCGAGTTTTGGCGAGGATATTTTTCAGACGCGAGACGGGTTGGTTCTCGCATTCGTCGATGTAGACGCCGAGTTGAGAGAGGGAGAAGGAACGCAACGGGTTTCGATTGAATTGTTGACCAACGTTTCGCGCTCGAGAGTTGCTGCCGTTATATGATGTTTTTTCCTCGTTGTTGTCGTCATCATTATCATCATCATCAATTTCGCTCTTCACTGGAGCGATGGAGCCGATGATTTTGATTTCACCTTCAGCTTTCGATATCATTTCCGACGTAGCGACGAGTTCGTCTTCCTCCGTATACTTACCCTGTTCTTTCAAATCTTCTAACGCGACGATAAATCCAGTCACCGCTTTTAGTTTGCCTTCCAAACCTGCAACTTTCTTATCGATATCTTGCACTACTTTCATCTGTCCGCTCACGTGATTGTTCGTCCCCATCCAGTGTCTCGTCTCTTCCTCGTACTCTTTCGCGATTTCCTCGCATCGTTCTTGACCTCTCTGATCGGCGCGGATTTTGTCCGGATTTTTACGATCGTAATCCTCATCGCGCTCGTTTTTCGTCTGTAAGTTCCAAATTTCAGGCGATTTACCAATCCTCGGCGTCTCTTCGTTTACGTTCGCGAACGGTTTCGCCGCCTCGGCGATTCGCGACGTCGTTATCGAAGCAGCCAAGGACATCTTGTCTATCGTGATTGCTCCGTCGCAAATTTCATACAAAGTATTCGCTTTACCAATCGTAAGTTTTTTGATGATCTTTGTCGTTCTCTCCTCGTCAACAATGTCGTCGTCGTCGTCGTTCTCATCGAAATGTCCAATCGGTTTAAACCTCACCTGCAACGCCACCCCGTGTTGCTTCAACGTCCCGAATTGTCTCGAAAAACTTTCCCCACCATCAAACGCGTCCGGCAGTTTTGGTTTAATATCCGACTCGATTTGCACGCCGTTCGCGACGATAAAACGCAAAACAGAACTCGCTCTCACGACTGCCCTTCTTTCTTCTCCTTCATCGTTCTCTGTCTCCTCGAACGCGAGTTTCAAACGAACTCTCCGTCCGACGTGCGGTCCACACGTCGCTCGAATCTGCTCCGTTTTTTTCCTCTCGTTCGGAACGAACGTCGCGTTCGCGTCGGTCGATATTTTCCTCCCGTCGCTCGCAAACGTGTCGATTTCTACGCGCACGGTCGCCATGTTGTGCGCGTTGTGTGTGTTTCGACGACGACAACGCTCCTGGTTCTTCTCTCGAAAAGACTCGCGCGATGATAAAATCGCGACAAATGACACATGCGCGAGGAGAAAAAAAGAAGCGTTTATTTAGGGTTTCGGATTTTTTGTCCAATCTTAACAGTTTTTCTTCCCTTTTCCTTCCCACAAGAAAGGCGATTGGCCCATCGCACCACGTGGAATACTAATGGGTGCGCGTTCGTTATTCATGAAACGCGGTTCGGGTTCAACTCCTCCCGTCGTCGTCGTTCCGTCCGGCGGTGCTCGGGCAGAGCAATCGCAATCGCAATCGCAATCGCAATCGCAATCGCAACAGCAACAACAACAACACTATGGCGCCGCGGCGGAGGAAGAATTGCTGATGGCGGAGCAATCGCTCGCTTTGAGTCAAAGGAGAAATCCAATCGCGAAAGCGATGGGCTCTTCGATTGGACTGTTAGCGTCGGTAGGGTTGTTGATATACGGATTTGGGATGGTTTTGGGGCACAGGGAGGCGATTTTGGAGCGGTGGCGGATGGCGAGTAGTCCGTGATTTTTTGAGAGACACGCATTTAGCGAGCGAGCGGAGATGAAAAGAAGGAAAAAATAGACAAACCACTCTGCATATATACTAGTTATTAGCGACACTTTGTATCATACGTTCAAATTACTTTACATTATCTAAACTCGGCATCAGCACGCGTACTTTCGCGCTTCACGTACCGCGACGAGTTCGAGAGCAAACGCGCACCGCGTCTCAGATTCGTTGTTTTTGTCGTCGTCGGTTTTTCCGAAATAGCCGCAGTCTAAGACCGGTATCGCTACAGTCGGCGGCGAGCGTTTCTCCGCATTTATGTCGGCGGAAAAGGGCGAGTTTTCGTCTTCGAAGAGTTGGTAGAAAGAGTCGCGGCAGGCCACTTCGGCGTCTTTCGATGTTGTTCCTCGCGTGGAATAGTATATTTTAATCGAAGCCGTGTCGGAAAACGCGAGTTTGTACGTCTCTTCGATGCGCTCAAAGTATTTCGCGACGTCGACTCTTTCCTCGTCCTTCTCCTTCTCCCCTCGACGCTTGAAGAATATCAACGCTCTCGCCCATTCGTTTGCTCGGCCGATATATTTTGCAGTCACCATATAATTTCCCGACGACTTGTTATGGGAGTCCATGTAAAGCTCCTCCTCGGCGTTGGAATTGTCATCCATCGAGTGTGATGGAAACACGAGCGAAGACGCTAAGATTGGCTCGATTTCCATGGCGGCATTTTTCGGGAGCATCGGCACCGTCAAAAATAGAGACATGAACAAACCGCTCAGCTTTTCTTGCATAAAATAAAGATTTGGATCCGTCACATCGCTCATATCTTTCTCTCCCACGTGCAATTTTTTGTGCATATTCTCATCGCCACCATCCTTCTCTTTCTCTTCGTTTACAACGAGAGGATCGCAATATGGTTCGCTTGGATCCCACGAGTGATTGCGACAATATTCATGAAACGACACGGAGTGTACGCTCTCGCATTCGTTTGCTCTGTTCGAGGAAGCATAAAATGTTGTTTGTACTGCTTGCTTCGCGAACGACACTTTTTCGCTGCCGTTGTTTTTGCAAATCTCCTCGCGAATCTGATGGCACGATTTCACGCACCGTCGCGCCTCTGTGTAAATGTTCGACTCTAAATCTAAGTTTCTAGGTTGCATTCCAATTTGCCCGGCGACGTACAGAAATGGGTCAACTCCGCACAGTTGCGCGTATGGTCCAATACATGCGGGTGCCCACGCGGATATAGAAGCCACGTGTAAACTCTTTACTCTTTTAGAGCGAGACAAGACCATCGAGAGTAAAAAACTGATATCGCCTTTCAGTGGCAACGCGACGCACGCTCTCGCGCCCGGCTCAACAGCGCGCATATGCCGAGAGTAAGCCGCATTGAAAGATCCAAAATCATCCATAGATTTCAAATAACAATGCGTCATCGTCGCGTGTTCTTCGATGGAAAACATCCCACCTTCGCGTTTTAAGGCTAATTTGAGCTCATGAAACGCCTCGTCTGCCGTGGCTTTGTTATTGCATTGCAACCAGACGGTTCTACTCTCGTTGCCACGATCGCTACTGTTGCTGCTGCTATTACTATTACTGTTGCTATTCATACGTTGCAAGTATACTTCAACGTTTGGATTTGACTTTGCAATATCGTCGCGAATATCTGGAGAACGTAACGAAAGAGAAGCCAAAGGGGGAGTCGCGATGTAATCGTCAGGCACCCATATAACTTCTCCAAATTCCTCGTCGACATGTTCTATTTCTCGTACATCATCATCATCTTCAACTTTCTTTTCGACGCTCACTTTCATAATCTTCAAATGCCCGCTCCGAGCGAAGCGATCCGTGCTCGTCTCTATGACTTCGCTCTCCTCGATGCGTAAACGCCCTCGAGTAAAAAAAGGCGCGTCTAAAACCAAACTCTCAAACTCTCCACCCTCTCCGCACGAGTGTGACCCATACTCTTCTTCTATTTTAATTAAATCTTCCTTGACCTCTCCTAAAGTTTTCCCTAAGTGCTTTCTCGGATCCAAACCCATCGCGGCTGTTTTGACGAGCACCGCTTCGATCCTCCCGACGTTCAATATATCTTCCAGCAACCTTTTCTGTGGCATTTGTTTCCACAAGTAACTAAGCGACACTAAATTCAACTCAAAGCATATCCTCTCCACTCGCAATCGCTGATAATCGCTCAAAATTGCCCCGGAACACACGGCGTCGACGCGCGCGTGTTCCTTCGCGAACTGAATCAACGCTCTCAAATCTTCTATCTCATCGGTTTCAACTCCACGTTCCGGGTAGTTCAAGTCCACGTGAACGCTCCGACCGATCAGTTTACGTCTAAAAACCGGTATGTGTTTATCAATCAGTCGCGGATATAAGTTAATCATCGAGTGCGAGACGGTTTGAAAGCAGTGAGAGTCCAACTCTTCCACGAGTTGGTCTTTCGGCGTGAGATTCCCTAGCGCGGTTATCTCGTGTCCGTGACTTTGGCAGAGTTGTAAAGCAAAGACGGAGTCTTTCCCGCCGGAGACGAGCGCGAGGACCGAGTACGTTTTCTGCGGTGGCGGCATCGTGGTGGTGGTGGTGGTGGTGGTGCTGCTGCTGCTACCAACCACCCAAGCAAGCGGTTTGGTTTCACGAGAAGAACGGAGGAAAAGTTCGTTAGAAGAAACGTTTTAGTACATCAAAAAATAGTTCCATTATTACAGCAGCGCGCCAAAGCAGCTTCTAAATTTAATTGAGCGATCCGATCGAATCGAAGCCGTAAAACTGGGCGAATTCGTTCCAGAACACGTTTTCCGCGTGTTCGTCTACGAACTCGTCCTTGTACGAGGCCATGATTTCTCGGAAGCAGAGAAACTCATCGTCTAAGCTCGTCGGCTGAGGACAGCCTTTCTCTCGAAGGTACTCGCCGACTCGACAGTTTCTCGCGTATTGCTCCTCCGTTAACAACGGTTCCTCGCCGACGACGACGTTTCGGAGAGATAATTCTAAAGCCCACAACCTGGTGAAGAAATCAATTCGCATGAGCGTGAACGAATTCAACGGTATCACTTTCGCCTCTTCGACTAGATATTTAAACGCCTTGAATTGGACTTCGCCTTGGTTGACCATGTCCACGGCGTAGCTCGTCGCCTCTTCCGGGTGAATCCGACACCCGTTATCGAGAACGTACTTTAACGCCTCAAACACGATCTCATTCTCTTCCTCCGTGTTATCCCTGGGGATATTAAACCCTTGAAACGCTTCTATGGCATCAATCAACACGAAATCGTACCACGGCGCTCGCACCGTCTCGCGTAAATATCTCAAACACGCGATTGGGTCCCCTCCTTTCGCTCGATACCCGGATCTCAATACCCCTAAATACGTCGACTCGCTCTCCAGCGGACATCCATTTTCGATGCAATACTTCAACATCTCGTAATTCGCGTGTTGTCCGGCTTCGATCAACACGCGTTCGTCCCACTCGCACCCGGCTTCCTCTCGCGCGTACTTCAGCAACTCCAACTTGTTCGTCGAGGCGACGATTCGACAAAATCGTCCCGATCCTTCCCTCGGGTCGTGTTTAAACGCGCCCTTCCGGTGTCCCCACAGGTACCGTTCGAAGCACCATTTCAAGGTTTCTTTGCTCGAACAGAGCGATTTTATCCCGCACGTTCTTTTGTTGTTGTGTTGTTGTTGTTGATCCTCCTCTTCTTTGGTGGTAGCGTTGTTCAATAAAACGACGCTCTCGTACACGTTTTGGTTGTCGGCGCTTTGCAGCGCTCGTCGCGTTGCCCTAGTCGTCTCGTAAAATAATTTCACGGACGGCTTGTCCAATTTCGGAAGGATGTTCGCGGAAAAAAGCATCGGATGGTCGGTGATGAGTCGCCACAAAGGAGATGGACGAAGAAGAGTGACATCGTCGTCGTCTCCGTCGTCCGTCTCGGAGAACGTTCTGGGTCTTTTGCGCATCGTGACGCTTCTTCCGTGCGTGTGTGCGTTTGGTTGTGACGTGCGTTGACGGAGGAAAAGGTCAGCGAGAGGAGATATTTTTCAAACACTTTCAGACACCAAAACGTGTCAAACAGTCAAGAAAAGGAGAAAATGCGTGTGCACACAATTAATTTTACGACTGAAAAAGCACCAGGAGGAGTTATTTTTAACAGGCGAGAAGAAGCCGGGGGGTCGATGATATGGCGATATTATGTGTGTAAAGAGTTTTATTATGACTGCGCTTTAGAACAACTCGTTTGTGTGTACAGACTCAAAGTAGTTATCGTTATTGTTCGGAATACGTCTTTTCGTTTTCTTCTTCGACTAAATCGCGAATGCCTTGGAACAGCGAAGCCGGTTTGTAGGAAAAAAAGGCCAAGAGCATCGGGATGGGCGAGAGCGTGAGACCGGTGAGATCGGTGCCGCCGAGCGCGTTGAATCGATTCAACGCCATGAAGAGAACGACGGGGACCAGAATCGTCGGTGGTCCGCCTTGACCGCCTTGGGAGTCTGCTTTTTGGGAGAGCAAACGGACGTAGAGTAAACTTCCGAACGAACCCAAAACCCAACTGGCTAATACGCTCGAACTGGAACCGGCGAACGTGGCGCCGACGCCGCCGGCGACGCACAAACCGAAAGTTCCGGTGAATAAATCGCGTTTCGACTGTTCCAAGCGCATTTGGTCTTCTTTTCTTCGTCTCATTTGTAACTCGGTTGGCGTTTCTTGTGCCTTCTTATCGGCTTCGTTTCTCATTTTCCAATCCGAATCTTTAATCGTCCTGTTCAACATCTGCCTCGACATCGGTCGATAACTCGGATTCTTCGCCGCTTTCGCCCGTTCCGCTTTCGCCCACTCGTTCGCCCACCTCGATCTCTCCGCTTTCGTCGGCGCGTAATTCCAACCGTCTAAGTTATATTTCGAATCTCCTTTATCCGTCGTCGCTAAATCTAACGCGTTCAACTTTTTCCCGCGCGTCTTCTTCGCCTCCGCCTCTTCCTTCTTCCTCCGCTCTATTTCCTTCACCTGCGCGCCGACGTCCACCGACATGTCGTCCAACATGTTCACCCGTCCAAAACCTAAACCCGAGGCCGCTACTTTCTCTCGCTCTTTCTGTTTCTCTTTTTCAAACCGCTCTTTCCTCCGGAACTCGGCGTCGATGTCGTTTTCCCACACCGGCCGGTACGCGGATTTTCCTCCAGACGACGAAGAAGAAGAAGTTGAAACCTTTTGAGTACTACTCGAAGCAGCGTTAGTGACTCTGTTTTCATCGGCACTCGCCGAAGAAGACGGCACAAAATCGAACGCATCACTTCTTCTTCTTCTTCTTCTTTGAACTCCTCCTTTTCTGGATAACAGCGCCGCCGCGCGAGAAGAAGCGTTCTTCGCATTCGATGAAGAAGAAGAAGAAGAAGACGTGAAAGATGATTCACATCTTCGCATCGTCGTCGTCGTCGTCGTCGTCGTCGTCATCCTTTCCAAAAGTACACTTTCAAATATATGCAAACGCGCGCGCGTGAAATAATT
>Ga0181578_10005271_pt1 | contig 11347 bp, 7 predicted proteins | sample 071ome_21_FD_148659 | JGI IMG/M metagenome (GOLD analysis project Ga0181578, IMG submission 148659) | Coastal salt marsh microbial communities from the Groves Creek Marsh, Skidaway Island, Georgia - 071401CT metaG (spades assembly) | ecosystem: Environmental > Aquatic > Marine > Intertidal zone... | reverse complement strand
AGTGAAGGATGAAAAAAAGAAAAAATACGAGAATAAGAACGGCGCAGATATAACGTCGTCTCTAAAACCAAGCGTAGCTAGGTAACTAGTTTGTAATATATATACTCTTGGCTATACTAAATCCTGTCTAAGTTTACTTTTTCAATGATTCCCAAACGACGACTGCAAAAGCGACGGTGGAAGCGGTCCTTGTCTCTCAATTTCCTTCGCATACTTCAAGAGATTCGCATCCATCATGCTTTTCGCTTCGTTGTAGAGTCGCACGTCCAAGTGATTCAACTCGTATATGCGATCCACCGTTTTCTTTTTTATAAACTTCCTCGCATCTTTGGAGAACAAATACCCCTTATCGTTCTCGACGAGTTCGTGTAATCTATCGAATGCGCGCATCTGTTGTTTCTTGTATCTGCCGCCTTGAAATTTCTCGCATTCGCGATATGTCTTTCCTATCGTTTTCTTTTCCGTTTTCTTATCTCCGACTGGACCGAAAGGATCTCTTCTACGCATAGGTCCGTTATTCGTCATGGACGCTATGTAGGAGATCTCCATCATCGGTCCGTACTTCTGAAGCAAATTGCTGAAGATTCGAACCATCGTCGCATCCGCAGATTGAAGCAAATGCGGCACCTGCAATAATCGCGCGACAATCTTTTCGACTTTAAAGTTTGTTGGAATGCTCTTAATCGAAACGAGATGCCTTCCACCGGGCGTTTCCTCCCACGTCTTTGGTTGAAATTTTGGAAAGTAGGCAAACGGATCCACTTCGATATGTTGCGGTTCAACGCCCAAGAACTTTGAAAAGGCGCCTTTTAGTTCATCTTCTATGTATTTTTCTCTCCACTCGTCGTCTTCCAGGTTCTGGATCGTATTCAGTCGAAAAGAAAAAATGACAGCGCTCGATGCGGATGCCTCTGAATCCGAGAGACTCGCGCGGTGCGGAAACATGTGGTCATCTTCTACTGGCGTCCTGCGCAGAATGTTTTCCATGATGCCATCCAGGTTTCCTTTCCCTTCGTAATATGAAACACTATCTAACGGTGTGTTGAGCATTGCCGCCGCTAGCGCTACGGATTGATCGAGTTCTTCGTGCACTAAAAGGGCGTCGATCTCACGTCTTAGACGCTTCTTCGCATACGCAAAAAGAGCCTCAGAAGCTTTAGAACCTTCATCTCGCGCGCAATCTCTCAAAGCCTGGGCATTTGGTTCGTACGAGACGAACGTATTGTTCGTCAACCCTAAGAGCTGAAAGAACTGAGCGTTGTGCAAATCTTCTTGCGCCATGGGGATTTCCAAAAACGAATCCAAGGATGTATATACCGGGTTATCGTAAGCATCTACAATGCTCGCTTTTTCAATCTGTTTCGCGTCTAACGCACTCCTGTACTTTTGGATATCTTCGTCAACATAACGAACTAAATACTCCCAAGGCCACACGTCTCTCGTCGATGTTTTCTTCCCATTTTTAGGCTTCTTCGTAGGAATACCACCGCTCCTCATTGCCACTTCTACAGAAAACTCATACGCCGAGAGTGTTCGCGAATATACCTCGCGAACCATCGTCACTACTTTTGGTTGCATCGCCATTCTCTCTACTAACGAGTAATCATCATGAGACGCCAGGAAAGTACATTTTGGATTGTTCAAATCGGTCCTCAATTCGTCGTACGCTCTCGAACATCTCTCCTTCTCCGGCGTCGCGTGCTTCAGGAAACAAAAATTCACAGTTCGACCGGCGGTTCGCGGGATGTGTAGAAAAAATGTGAGCGGCTTGTCGCTGCTTTCTTTTGCTCGCGCTACGCGTTTCTCGTATCGTTGTTCTTGCAACGATACCCAATCGCGAACGAGCGCCTCGCAACTTCCATTTTTCAGTTTTGAAGTAGTAGTTGTTGTTGTTGTTGTTGGAACTTTCTCACCGGTTAGTGCGTGCTTGTAACAATACAAACCAAAGAGAACGAATGCGACCGCTAAGCACAGGCTCAATCGATCGAAAAGGCGACGGACGCGATACGGTCGTTTATTCCTCTTTAACAGTTTCGACTGCGAAACGCTTCGTAACATTTTATGTTGATGTTTTTGAAAGCGCGTTCTCTTCCACTAACTTCAACTCCTGTTCCAATTCGCTCAAGGAAGTGTTGAAATTTCTCACAGCGTACGCATATCGAATCAATCTTTGCTCTTTCTCTGCATCAGTCTCTGCGTATTTCGTTAAATCGTTCAGTGCGATCAGTAATCGTTCGTATTGTGCCCGCACGTACTTGTGTGTTGTCGTGGACATTTAATCTTTTTTTTTGTGATGCATCAGACTCGTACTTCAGACTTTTTTTGCGCTTTTTAGCGCTTTCCGAGAGGGCGTCGTGCTCGCGATGCGCTCGAGGTGATCGAGCAAAATCAAGACACGCAGCGAAAGACTGTGAGCGCCGCGATTCTGTTACTCTCCTTTTCCATCTATTGAAGAACAAGAATGGGTTGCATTATTATTTTGTCTCCGTTCCCGCTGCTTCAACTTCTTCTCGGTTCGATTCTTGTTTGTCACATTCTCTTCTTCCACGAAGAAAGCACGAGAAAGGTGGACGTCGTCGTGGTCAACGAAAATCGATCTGGAGGAGATTTGATTCCATGGAAATCCCCATTCGATGATGGTTGTCGAATGTGCGAAGATTCGCTCGCGAAAGATGTCGAGTGGACTTCTTCTTGGACCTTGCAGTCTGCAATAGTGGATAACTGTGAGTTTCCCATAAGAAACGAGAACGAAGCGTCCGTACATGAAGATATCCGAGAAAGGTTTCGTCGATTATCCAATCGGAAAGAGAAGGATAGCATTTTGTTTATAGGTAATAGTGTGAGTAGACGTCAAATGTACGCCGTCGCTCACATTCTAGGCGGGGAAAAGGCGAGAGTAAATGACATCGCGAACAACGCGACGTTAGCGGAAAGATACGGTTTCCAACGCGTTTTCGATTCGAAAACGAAATATCACAACGCTTTCGAAGTAGAAGTGAATCTCGTATCCGGAAAAATGGGAGAACAGATGGCGTGTCTGCCGGAGCACATAGAGAACATCGCAGAGGAGATTCTAAAAGAGAAAGAACACGGAGACTCGATGCGATGTTCGAAAACACAGTTACAAAAAAAAGACGATACCTTACGTCTTGGTTTCTTTTACGTGGGTTCGGGTAGTAAAGCGCACAAGGCGATGTTAAAAGCGTTAGATGTTTGGATTGAAGGTGCCAAGAACAGAAGAGTTGGATACGCGCTTGATACGTACTCAAACATCGTCATTCAGGTTGGGTTAGATTCAAGTGCGCTTCAAATGAGAGATGGGTACAGCGACATAGTAGAGAAAGTTGAAGAGCTGATATCTTTACGAAAAGGCCTTCGTGTCATTTTCAGCGGCGTGCATCATCATTTCATCAATGCGAACCACGACGACTTTGAGTACCAGAAAGAATTGAGAGAGTTTTTACAAACGTCGTTATGGCCACGCATTCGCAAAATCAAAGGAGCAGAGATTTTAGACACGACGAAATCAACAATTGATGGGGTAGGTGTCGGAGCTCTTGAGCACGAGCCTGGCAGCTCGTGGCATTTCTTAGATAAAGGTAGAATCTTTCTCTCGTCACTCTTAATAAACCATCTCCTTCGTTCATGCGCACAGCTAGTGTAGTATAGAGCAAGCATTCTTAGGTAGTAGTAATAGTTTCATTTCGTTGTTACAAATTTTCAACTTCGATGGCTAAATTCTCGACTTCGGTCGCGTACTTCTCTTGCAATTCCAAGCACTTCTGCACCCGGGCGCGTTCTACTCGTGCTGCGGCTTCCCATGGCGCGACCAATCGGTCGACGCGATCCGAAGTTGCGTCGATTTCTTCCGCGAGTTCCTTCAACAACTCTCGCTCGACATCCTCAACCAACGCTTCCGCGGCGCGCTGAATCTTCGCTTTACACTCTTGCCGTTTCAAGGGAAGACTCAAGATGCCCACGTAACCGACCGCTGCGGCGAGTAAGTACGCCAAGATATCTTCGCTCATAGAGGATAAGAAGCCGCTCAAAACAAACGCAGACACGAGCGCGCCAGCCGAGGAACCTAAAGAACCATAAACAGCAGACCGCATCTCCTCGTCGAGTTTGTACGCAGCAGCCTCGTTATCGAAATTATCAGCCACGGCGATTGCCGCGCTATTGATTTTAGGCGCTCCTTTTTCGCTATTCTCGAGCGTTTCCTTAATTTCAGAAGCCGTGACGGTCGTATCGAAACCTCTCGAAGACACGGCTTTCAAATAGCTCGATAATCTTGCGTCGTTGTTTCTTTTTAACCACTTGGAAAATTCCTTCACTGTTTTCTTCAACTCTTGATCCGCGGACCCGAGAACCGTGCTTTGATACGCCTTAACAAACTTTGAATATTTTTTCTTTCTTTTCTTTTTATTTGAAGTACCTTCCCCGGCACCGCCAGCATCAGAGAGATCTCCTTCTTCGCTATTCAACTCTTCGTCGAGATCATCGAGCTCAGAGTAATCGGCACCGACGATATACGTCGTTATCAAATCGACTGCATTTTCAAGACGGAGCGTCTCATCTACCAACGCGTTTGCGCGCTTCACCGCGCCGTTCACGTTAGCGCGCACAAAGTTGACCTGTTCGCTCGCGTCCTTCACCATAGTCTCTTTGTATGCATTCATTTGCTCTTCTACTCCAGATGCCGCGGCGACTTCTGTTTCCGCGACGCTCATTTCGGCATCCAAAATTTGTTTTGAAGCAGAAAGCAACAACTCGGAGACGTTCAGAGGCGTCGCAAGTTTCAAGCGCAAAGCCTCGCCCGAACGATTCGCCCCGCTGGTGGTGTTACCGCTACCGCCGCCCAAGTATGAGTTCACGTACTCTTCAAACGCCGGAAACCCTGTTTCTGCGTATTCCTCCATGCTCGCGTTTGCTTTTTTCAATCGCAACGCGTTTCTCGCCGCCACGGGTATGACTGGCGCGTTATCAACCCCTAATAAGCGCTTCGCGTTGTCTCTCACAAACTTCGTCACTTCGTTGCGGTCTTCGTCCGTTTCGAGTAAATCGCACTTGTTCAAAACGAAAACGACTTTCTTACCCCATTTCTTGATGTATGATAAGAACTTGACCTCCGATTCCGTCATTGGGCGGTCCGCGGAGAGAACAAACAACACTAAATCTGCTCGCGGGACAAACTCTTCCGTGAGTCGTTGTTGTCTTTTCAAAATCACATTCGTACCCGGCGTATCGACAATCGAAACTTGCTTCAACAAATCAACCGGAATGTCTTGATTGTAAAATCCATCCTCGGATTGAACGCGTTGTTTACTTTCTCCGTATCGCAATACCGTGATTTCATTCGTCGTAGGTAAAATCCCCTCCGCTAAAAATTTATCGCCCAAGACGGCATTAATTACGGAGGACTTCCCAGCGTTGAACTCGCCGACGATGACAATCAAAAACAATTCGTCCAAGCCCTTGCGCGCGTCGAGGAGGAGTTTGATTTCTTCCAACTCCGACGCGGACGTTTCTAAAAAGTTCACGATATCGTCCAAGAGTTCCCGCTCTTTATTCAGTAAACGTTCGCCTTGCTCCCCGATGACGCTCGTAAACTGCGTCTGCGGAATCGAGGATTTCGTAGAGGATGCAACTTTCTTTTCCGCAACGGCGTCGTTTTTTTTTACATTTGCATCTTTGTCGCCGTCTCCGCCCAACGCCGAAAGTGCTACGCTAATAGTGTCGAGAATACCGGCATCTTTGTTACTCGCGTTTTCGTCGAGCATGACACCATCGCATCCAGCGGCGGTGATTGCATCCACATTTGATGTCAAATCAGCCGCATCGCGAAAACTCGAGAAAATCGGTACCGAAACGTTGTCGCGAATCTTCTTCGCCACCGAAGCGTCGTTCACGAACAACACGTCGCACCCTTCTTTCGCGGCTATTTCTGCATTCTTCGCGTTTTCGCCAGCAGAAACAACGACGAGTGCACCTTCGGGCATGGACTTTCTCGCCACGACAGTCGGCACGCCATCCGTGGAAAGAACCACCCCGTCGATTTCCGCGGATGAAACGATATCCGTCCTATCGACGACCAACAACGCGCACCGTTCGCGCAAGTTTGTTTTAATATTTACGGCCAAGTTATAAAATTCCCTCGTAGAAAGCGATGATTTTGGATCATGCAATACAACCATCGTCGCGCCTTTCTTCACCATGGCTTCGATGTGCTCCGGAAGTTGATCGTCTCCTTCCGCGGTTGAGAAGTCTTCGGGAGAGACGTAAAAGACGTATCCAGGAAGTTTCGCCTTTGAACGTTTCTTGCCTTGAAATAAATTCCGTTCCGACGATGCTTTACTGCTCACTTCTACGTTTATCCTTCTTGCTCTTCTTCTGCTCGCGTTCCATTTTGTTTCTCGTCTTTTCACGAGTCCTTCGCCTCCATTTTTCAAGCTTTGACGGCGTTGATTTGTTGCGCTGCCGATGGAGGACGATGATGTTGAATGCGAAGAAAGCATCGTTGTCGTCGTCGCCGCCGCCGTTGCAAACATTACCGTTCAGATATTATTATATCTTGAAAAGAACGAGATTGAGTATTGTTTTGTATGTGATTGATTCACCGCGAGTAGCTTGTTTCCTTCGCCTTCTTCTCTCTGCGGGTGCGATGCGACGGACGAGAGAAGTGCCGATGGATGATGATGATGAAAAGTTTTTTTCTACTGGAAAAGGATACGACGCGTATATTTTTGGATATCACTCACTCACACATCTGTCTGACAGTCTGAGACTGCAGCTGCCGTGTGACACAAAAACACCAAAAACACAAAAATACAAAAACAAAAAACATCACAAAAAGTCATCAATCCCGCCGAGAGAGTTTTTAAAAAAAACATGAGCGGTCCAGCGTCATCGTCGTCGTCGGCGGCGTCGTTTTCTGCGTCGTTCAAGCAGCTCATGCAGCACCCGCAAGCGCTGAAGATTCTGGGATGCGTCGTCGGCGTCGTCGGTTCGCTCTTAGTCTACGGTTTATTGCAAGAAAGAATCATGACTCGACCGTACGAAACCGACGATAGCGGACAAGAGTACTTTAAGTTCTCGGTGTTTTTAGTATTATCGAACAGACTTCTCTCGTGCTTGATGGCGATGGGGATATTGGCGTATTCTCGAGGGAACGTCCAACCGGTCGCTGGTTTGCATCGATACTGCGCGGTCAGTTTATCCAACGTCATCGCCACGTATTGTCAATACGAAGCGTTGAAATACGTTTCGTTTCCGGTGCAAACTTTAGGTAAGTGCGCGAAGATGATTCCGGTGATGATTTGGGGGTATCTCATTAACCAACGGCGGTACGTGATGCAAGATTATTTCATCGCCGCGGGCGTGACTTTAGGATGCACGATGTTTGCCTTGTACGGGGACGTGTCCTCGAGCGCGGCGAAACATCACGGGAAAGGTGGGAAAGATACGAGCATGTACGGAGTTGGATTAATGTTGGGCTACCTCGGCTTCGACGGGTTCACGAGCACGTTTCAAGATAAGTTGTTCAAAGGATACCAGATGGAGACGTATAATCAAATGTTATGGGTGAACTTATGTTCGGCATCTATTAGCGCTTTGTGGTTGTTTTCGGATTCGGCGTTTTTCGAAGCCGTGGCGTTTGTCGGCAGACACCCGGCGGTGTTGCAAGATATTTGCACGCTGAGCGTCGCCGCGATGTTAGGGCAGTTGTGCATCTTGTACACGATTCGTGAATTCGGAGCGTTGTTGTTCGCGACAATCATGACGACAAGACAGTTCTTGTCTATTTTGTTGTCGTGCTTGATTTTCATGCACCCGTTGACGTTCATGCAATGGCTCGGCACCGCGATGGTTTTTGGCTCCTTGTATTACCAGGCATATTTGAAAAATCAACGAGCGACGAGCGCGGCGGCGGCGAGCGAGATGCGCGAGCCGTCCGCATCTGGCGCAGAGAATGGAGAAAAGAACGTCACCGTGTGAAGAATGAAAAAGCCTCCGTGCACGTATATTCATTATTACACTACGAATTCACCAAAACATTTATTTTTTTAGTTTACGTACCAGTCAGTACCTTATTCAATTTAAATCACAAAAATTTGCTACTCATCATCATCATCATTCATTCATTACAGACGCGTCGGTAAACCCGATTTCGCCATATCTTCCTTGCATTCCTTCACGGTTACTTCGTCTCTGTGGAAGATACCAGCCGCGAGTGCCGCTGAACACGCCGGGACGGCTCCGAAAACTTCAGAGAAGTGTCTCGGGTGTCCAGCGCCGGAAGAGGCGATGACCGGGATCTTCACCGCGTCCGCAACCATTTTCACGAGCTCGTGGTCGAAACCGTTGCCTTGTCCATCTTCGTCTATGCAGTTCAAAAGAATTTCACCCGCGCCTAACTTCTCCATAGCGATGGCTAACTCGTACGCACCAATATCGCGTCCTTCTCTCCCGCCTTTGATGGTGCACTGAAACCAGCAATATTTCTCACCGTTTGGTCCTAATTTTCGTTTGGTTTCTATGCACTTGTTCTTCGTGTTTTTGGGATCAGTTTCGTATTTACGTCTCGGATCGATGGAAATCACGACGGCTTGAGACCCGTATCGATTGGAAATAGTTTCAATGGAACTCGTTCCGTCGCCCTGTTCGTTGTTGGCGTAAAATTTTTCCGCAACTTCCACGGCGTCGCTTCCGATGGACACTTTATCAGCGCCCGAGGCAAAATACGCCGACGCGACTTCTAAAGAAGAGTAATGTTTACCGTTCGAGTCGGTAAAATCACGAATACCACCACCAACGGTCAAAGGCACGAATACAGTTTCGCTGGAGAGCTTCAAAACCTCAATCATCGGCGCGTCTTTCAACGGTGTGTCTCGGTACCCGGTGATGTTCAGGAAACTCACCTCATCGGCGCCCATATCGAAGTACTTCTTCGCCAATTCGACGGGTTTACCCAAATTACGAACGTCGCCGCTTTCTCCTTCGCTTTTTTCTCTCACGTCATACGAATCACCTTTGGTGACGACTAAATCGCCGGCGTCGTTGCTGCGCACGTCCAAGCAAGCGATGACGCGTTTCGCCAACCCTTTTCGCACGGCATCCGAGCTCGCCGAGGACGGCAACGCCGAGGACGTCTCCATTTCGCTCTTGCCGCCAGAAAGAAACTGATCGAAAATCTTTAAACCGGTAAATCCAGACTTTTCCGGGTGAAATTGCGTCGCCATGACGTTTCCTTTCTGCACGGCTGAAATGAACGGTTCGCTGCCGTAATCGCACGTCGATAAAACCCAATCATTGTTTTGGTCGTTCGGCAACGCTCGGTACGAGTGCACGAAGTATACTCTCTCCGAAACCGAAGCAGATGGATCGCCTTTTTGTAAATCTAACAAGTACGATTCTCTTTTGACTTCGTTGACGTTCCAACCGATGTGCGGCACGATCAAATCTTCTCCCGTGAACTTGGTCACCGTACCGGGAATCAAACCCAAACCTTCTACGCCTCCGGACTCTTCACTGCCATCGAACAATAACTGTAAACCCAAACACACGCCCATAAACGGCCTCGTTCCATCTAACACGTACTCTCGTAATGGCTCAATTAACTTTCTCTCGCGCAAAATGTCCATGGCTGAACCGTAGGCGCCGACGCCCGGGAAGACCAGTTTCTTCGCCGCGAGGATATCTTCCGGAGATTTGATATCTTTCACCGTGTACCCGAGCTTTTGCATCGCGTTTCGAACGGAGCGAACGTTCCCAGCACCGTAATCTAAAAGCGAAACTTCGCCTTTACTTCCCGCCGCCGTCGCCGAAGCGGCTCGAAGAGTCAGAGTCTTTCTCTTGTGCTGCTGACTTGTGCTATTGTGAAGTAAAGCGCGTCTACTGTTGTTGATGGCGCTGAAGTCACCACCACTCGTCATCATTCCTCGTCTTCCTATTAAAACTCTCGACGTAGTCGTAGCCGTGCTATTGCTACTACTTCTAGCGCTGTGCATTGTTGCTAAAGTCGGTTGTGCTGTGTTCAACATCATTTTGTCGCGTTTTTTCTATCCACTTTTTCGATGATTTGACGATGATGATGCTCTCTCTTTGTCTGTCTGTCTGTATGAGAGTAATATCGTGTCGGAATAACTAGTTTCGAGACTCTTATGTATATGTGTGTGTCTTCGTTTCCTTTTCTCGCGAGATGTATATGTGTATATATGTGTGTGCGCACACAAACACAACAACAACAACAACAACAACAACACGCTCAAGAGTGAGGGATTTTGAGAAAGGCAGAGAGCCCTTCTTCTTCTTCTTCTTTTTTTTTTCTTCTTCTTCTTCTTCTTCTTCTTCTTCTTCGCGTAAATTTTTTTGAAGTCACTCGCCCCACCCACCTTCAAAAACGAAAGAGAGTTCACACAACGTCGTCAGTTAAGACACAACACGTAGACATCTTGCGCGCATAAAAAAGTTAACTCGATCGAAAACGCATTAAGGGCACTCTGCGCTTCGTTCTATTAATCCGACGTAACGATCGATACAGAAAAACGAGACCAGAGCAGATGCCTCGCGCGACAAAATCAGCCGGCTTGAACGCCAAAGCGAAGAGGAAAGCGCGACGAGAGGAGAAGTACAATCCGGAGAAAGCAGCAAAATCCTCAGCGGCGGCAGCCGCCACGGGAGGAAAAACAACGACCGAAAAGAACGACGAAGGAGGGAACAAGAAGAAGCGAGGCCATCGCGACGACGCGGAGAATAACGACTCGAAAAAGTCTAAGAAGCATGCGTCCTCTTTAAAGCGTTCGGACGGTGGGGATAAGAAAGCGTGGAAGAGTAGCGCAGGCGGCGGCGGCGGTGGTGGAGGCGGATTTAGCGGTAAAAAGACAAACACCAAATCAGCCTCCTCCTCTCAACAGCAACAACAACAAACGCAAAAGCAAGGCTTCGAGAAACCAAACTTTCAGCTGATTGAGGAGTTGGTGTTGATATTTGAAAAGCTCCGACAAACGAAAGGTTCCTCCAATTCCAAAAGCAACGGTAAAGGTAAAAACGACGACGCCGGCGACGACGACGACGACGACGACGACGACAACAACGGTCGCGACTCGGGTAAAAAGAAGGAATATGCGGCATTGATTTACTCAAAAACTAAAGGCAAGATTCCTGAAATCGCAAACAATCACAAAGGATCGAGAATAGTTCAAAGTCTGTTGAAATACGGCACGGAAGAGCAAATAAATTCAGTATTTGCCGAATGCGCGCCGAAACTAGCCATTTTAGCCAAATCTTTGTACGGGAACTTCCTCATTCGGAAGCTCATCGAGAAGACAAAGAAAGAGGATTATCCGCA
>Ga0181578_10005264_pt1 | contig 11354 bp, 8 predicted proteins | sample 071ome_21_FD_148659 | JGI IMG/M metagenome (GOLD analysis project Ga0181578, IMG submission 148659) | Coastal salt marsh microbial communities from the Groves Creek Marsh, Skidaway Island, Georgia - 071401CT metaG (spades assembly) | ecosystem: Environmental > Aquatic > Marine > Intertidal zone... | reverse complement strand
CTTTACGGATCTGCAGCAGCACCCGAATACCGATATCCCGTGCACCGAGACCATCATCATCCATCACATCCTCAAAGGTGTAATCCCCGGCGGGAATGTCTGACAGGCAGGCAAGCGCTACCCTGGTGCCATAGTCGTTGAGAGCATCAAGCCCCTGGCGAAATTCGGGACTGCCAATTTTTTTGATCAGCGTCATAAGCCTCTGCACACCGGTTTTGACAGAGCTGACCTGTGCGGCCATATCACCACTGAGTTGACTGGCATCAGGGTCACCATGAATGGCAGACAGGGAACGCCAGAATGCCAGATCCAACTTACCCTTCTTGATAAGCAACCGGGGTGATATGACAACCCCTTCTTCTTCAAGCCGATGAGTAATGGGCATGGAACCGGGAGTATCTGAACCGATATTGGCATGGTGGGCACGATTGACGACAAACCCCTCCAGTAAATCATCGATAAAGACCGGTGCCACGACAGTCACATCGGGCAGGTGCGTCCCTCCCAGGAAAGGATCATTCAGGATCAGGACATCCCCTTCTGCCCATTCGAAGCGCTCAACAATATCCGCCATGGCATACGCCATGCTGCCCAGATGGACAGGAATATGGGCGGCCTGGGCGCACAGTTCACCGTGCCTGTCGAACAGGGCACAGGAATAATCAAGACGATCCTTGATATTGGGGGAAAAGGCGGTACGGCGCAGAACGACACCCATCTCATCGCAGACGGCTTCCATGCGGGAAACAAACAGGCTAAGTTCAATCGGATTCATAAGGAGGGCAAGTATAGCCCAGATACCGGAGACAGGTGACAGGTGACAGGTGACAGGTGACAGGTGACAGGAACAACCTGAAAGTCCTGGCGTTTTCTGTCAAGCTCCTGTTCCGGGTATATCAAACATGCCGATTATCAGACTATTGGGGGAACAACACATGTCTGCCACGAAACTATGCCGACACAGTCTTTTCGCTTTTTTCACCTTGCTTTGCGCCTCGCCACTGCTCGTCCTGGGTGCTGCAGACAACGGCCTGGAGCAAATAGAGGGCCGGTTCCAGGCATTTTACTGGAAGCCCGGGGAAACCCTGTCCCAGTACAAGCGCCTTGTCCTGCTCGACAGCCTGGTGCAGTTCCAGGACAACTGGCTGAGGGATGAAAACCGGGGCAAGCGGCCCAATGAGCAGATAAAGGAAGAGGACATGGCGGAAATTTCGCAGACTCTCTCTGACCAATTCAAGGAAGTTTTTACTGAAGTTCTGACCGATAACGACGGGTACGAGATGGTCAATGTCGGTGCCGCGGATGTTCTGATACTCAGGCCAGCCATTCTGAATCTGGACATCGGCCAGAGTGTGTACAAGGCGCGAAGCGGCACAGAAACCTCACCGTTGAAGATGACCCTGGTACTGGAGTTCTATGACTCCGTAACCAGTACATTAATCGGCAGAGCGATGGAAATCCGGTCCGACCAGGAATCCAACCGCTCTGTGGTTGCCCTGATCCTCAGGCGTTGGGCTGAAGCGACCAGAGAAACGCTTATGGCAGGCCCTGGCCTGTAGACAGCCGTCTCATGCCAGCGGCTGGCGCTTAAACACCCTGCCAGTACCGGAACCGGGATTTTCACTGACAAGCTCCATTATTGAGTTAATGGACTTTTGGCATTAAAATCCGCCCTTTCCCAGGGTAGCGAGAGCTGCCCTTTTCGTTTTTGGGGTACTGGAAATGAGCAATCTGAACGTACTGATGAATACCTACAACCGGATCCCGGTGGACTTCGTCCGTGGAGAAGGTTCCTGGCTTTATGACAGCGAGGGCAACAAGTACCTGGATGCCATCAGCGGCATTGCCGTATGCGCACTTGGCCACAGCCATCCCGGCTTCATCCGCGCCGTTCAGGAGCAGGTGGCCACGCTTGTGCATACCTCCAATCTGTACGGCATCCCCCTGCAATCCGAACTGGCTGAGAAGCTGTGCGCCGTATCCGGCATGGACCGGGTGTTCTTTTGTAATTCCGGCGCCGAAGCCAATGAGGCCCAGATCAAGCTGGCTCGCATGTTCGGCCATACCCGAGGCATCGAGGTGCCCGGCATCATTGTTATGGAGGGCGCCTTCCACGGGCGCACCATGGGATCCCTCACCGCCACGCACAGCAACCGGCACCAGGGTGGATTTGCCCCTTTCCTGGACGGGTTTTACCGTGTGCCTTTCAACGACATCGATGCCGTTGAAGCCATGATTGCCCAGCATGACAACATTGTCGCCGTACTGGTTGAACCCATTCAGGGTGAAGGTGGCGTCTGTCTGCCGGATTCTGATTACCTGACAAAACTGCGTGCCGTGTGCGATGCCAATGACATGCTGCTCATGCTTGATGAAGTGCAGACCGGCAACGGCCGCACCGGTAAATATTTTGCCTATCAGCACAACCATATCCTCCCGGACGTGTTTTCCACCGCCAAAGGCCTGGGCAATGGCTTCCCGATTGGTGCCTGCCTTGCACGAGGACGCGCAGCAGAACTGTTCCAGCCCGGCCATCACGCCACCACCTTTGGCGGCAGTCCCCTGGCCTGCGCCGCTGCTCTAGCCGTCATTGAGGCCATCCAGGGGGAAAACCTGCTGGAACACGCCAATATTCAGGGTGACCGGATCAAGTTTGGTCTCAGCATTCGCCTGCAAAACAATGCCCATGTGGTCTCTGTTCGCGGCAAGGGCCTGATGGTAGGTGTAGAGCTCGATCAGCCCTGCGGCGACCTGGTTGGCCTGGCCCGTGAAAAAGGCATCCTGATCAATGTGGCATCCGGCAATGTTGTCCGCCTGGTGCCGCCCCTGAATCTGACAGAAGCCGAGAGCGACCTGATCATTGACACCATCAGCAACCTGATCCAGGAATTCACCTCATGACAACCAGACACTTCCTGACCCTGCTTGACCTTTCCAGCCAGGAGCTGCGTGACCTAATCCAGCGCGCCAGTGAACTGAAAAAGCTGCAGAAAAGCGGCCAGCCCCATGACCTGCTCAAAAACAAGGTTCTGGGCATGGTGTTCGAAAAGTCCTCTACACGTACCCGCGTGTCCTTTGAAGCAGGCATGGTGCAGATGGGAGGAGCGGCCATTTTCCTGTCCCCCAATGACACCCAACTCGGTCGCGGCGAACCCGTTGAAGATACCGCCCGTGTCCTGTCTGAAATGGTGGATGCCGTGATGGTGCGGACCTTCGAGCATGAAAAACTTGTTCGCATGGCCGAATTTTCCAGTATCCCGATCATCAATGCCCTGACCGATGACTACCACCCCTGTCAGCTGCTGGCTGACATGCAGACCTTCTTCGAGCACCGTGGTGATATCCAGGGTAAAACAGTGAGCTGGGTAGGCGATGGCAACAATATGTGCAACTCCTATATCAACGCTGCCCGCCAGCTTGATTTCGAGCTTGTGGTGGCCTGCCCTGAAGGCTATGACCCCATGCCTTCCCTGGTGGAAGCCAATCGCGACCGGGTAAAAATTGTCCGCACGCCGGAAGAAGCCATGCCAGGTTCCTCTCTGGTGGTGACCGATGTATGGGCCTCCATGGGCCAGGAAGGAGAGCAGGCAAAACGCGAGAAAGACTTTGCCGGTTACGAAGTCACCAGCGCCCTGATGGCCATGGCCAAGCCAGACGCCCTGTTCATGCACTGCCTGCCAGCACATCGGGGTGAGGAGGTCAGTGCCGAGGTTATTGATGCGCCTGACTCAGTGGTCTGGGACGAAGCCGGAAACCGCCTGCATGCCCAGAAAGCGCTGCTTGAATTTCTGATCGCCTGAGCGTGCTTCTGCTATAGTAGTTCCGCCTTACGCAACCCCGGGCCGGTACCTCATGAATCCGTTGCTGGAAATCCACAATATCAACTGCCGCTATGACGACCAGGTCATTATCGATGACCTGAGTTTCAACGTCATGAACCAGCAGATAGTCAGTCTGCTGGGCCCCAGTGGTTGCGGCAAGACCACCGCCCTGAGAGCCATTGCCGGACTTGAGACCATCCATGCCGGACAGATCCGCCTGGATGGCATCTGCCTGAGCGCTCCCGGCACCATGCTGCCACCGGAACAGCGGCACGTGGGCATGGTGTTTCAGGATTACGCGTTGTTTCCCCACCTTACCGTGAAAAAGAATATTGCCTTTGGCCTCCACGGCCAGAACAAGTCTGACATCGAGGATAAAGTCGCCAGCCTGCTGGCCCTGGTTCACCTGGATGCCCATGGCGACAAATACCCCCATCAGCTGTCAGGCGGCCAGCAGCAGCGGGTCGCCCTGGCGCGCGCCCTGGCCCCACAGCCAAAAATTCTGCTGATGGATGAGCCATTCTCCAACCTTGATACCGAAATGCGGCGCAGCCTGAGCCGGGAAGTCAGGGAAATCCTGCTGGAACGTCAGATAAGCGCCATCCTAGTGACCCACGATCAGGATGAGGCTTTTGCCGTGGCAGACATTACCGGTGTGATGCTGGAAGGTGAATTACAGCAATGGGGGGTCCCTGAAGAACTGCTGCAGCATCCTGCCAATGATTTTGTTGCCCGCTTTATGGGTGGAAAAACCCTCTGATTCCCGATTTTCAAAACACAATATATAGTGTTTTCCATTCGCACCTTGCTGGTGCATAACCAAACTTCCCGGCATCATCCTCCTGAAAACCCTGGGTTTTTAATCGCCAGAGCCTGATGCAGGCTGCTCACTGCTGGTGCAAAGACACAAATCACGTTAACCTCAGGTCGACTTATCCCCCGATCACCACCACCTACACACAATTTATCCACATCAATTTCACAGATTATTGTCTTGCATCGGCGAAAAAATACCTGATATAGTGCGCGAACAATAAATTTACACAACATATTGTGCTTCAGGCTTTCGTTGCGTAAACTGCAGGAAAATTAAAAAACCAATAACAACCTCCAGTTAGCGTATGTAGTTAAAGCAAGTTAAAGCCTAAATAAAGTAAAAACAGGGGATGGACTGAACGACAGGCAACGGGGATTTCAAGCAGTAACACCCTCAACACCAGAGAATATCTGGCCTTGCCTGCACCCACCCCACCTTCTGCCGACGACTTATCCACAGTCAGAAAGCAGAAACTAAGGATTTGCCCCAACCACTATATATTGTGTTTGGGCAATCCAGGTGAAAGAGACAGAAATCAGGCCCGTCAGCTTCAATCCTGTTGATCTGCGGGTAAACACGGCAATACACAAAATAACAAGTCAACGACGATCAGAAACTCCGGAGTCATCAATGCACACAGAAGTTGAATCCTCTTCCAGGACCGCACCAGCCGCACCAGGCACCCAGGACACTTCAGACAGTTCCATTACCACCATGGCACCCGGCACACTTCGTGTCATCAAGCGTAACGGCGCGGTTGTTGGTTACGATCCGTCAAAAATCGCCATAGCCATTACCAAGGCCTATATCGCTGAGGAAGGCGGTAATGCTGCGGGCTCCAGCCGCATACATGAAACCGTGGAAAGGCTCACTGACGAGATAATGCAGACCTTCAAGCGTCGCATGCCATCCGGAGGCAGCATTCATATTGAAGAGATCCAGGATCAGGTGGAACTGATGCTGATGCGCTCCGGCGAGCACAAGGTTGCCCGCAGCTATGTACTGTACCGTGCGGAACGCGCCCGTGAGCGCAAATCCCAGCAGCCCGCTGCCGAGGAACGCTCCGACATCATGGTCACCATGGATGACGGTTCCAGCAAACCCCTGGATACCGCCCGCCTGCGTACGGTGATCAGTGAAGCCTGTGAGGGTCTGGACGATGTCAACGGCGATGCCATTTACGAGGAAACCCTGAAAAACCTCTATTCCGGTGTCAAGATCAATGATGTCAGGGTTTCCCTGGTGATGACTGCCCGCACACTGGTGGAAAAGGAGCCCAATTACAGCTTTGTGGCTGCCCGTCTGCTGCTGGACAGCCTGCGCAGCGAGGCACTGACTTTCCTGGACGTGGCAGAAAGCGCTACCCAGTCAGAAATGCATTACAAATACGCCACGGCACTGCGTCCCTATATTGAAAAAGGTGTGGAGCTTGAACTGCTCTCCCCCCACCTGCTCGAATATGACCTGGACCGCCTGGGCGAGGCACTCAAGGCCGATCGCGATGATCAGTTCACCTATCTGGGACTGCAAACCCTGTATGACCGCTACTTCATTCACAGTGAAGGCACACGCTTCGAGCTGCCGCAGATTTTCTTCATGCGTGTGGCTATGGGACTGGCATCAAACGAGGAAAACCGTGAAGCCCGCGCCATCGAGTTTTACAACCTGCTGTCCAGTTTCGACTACATGGTTTCCACACCGCAGCTGTTCAACTCAGGCACCCTGAGGCCCCAATTGTCTTCCTGCTTCCTGACCACCGTGCCGGACGACCTGAGCGGCATCTACCAGGCCATACATGACAACGCCATGCTCTCCAAATGGGCCGGCGGCCTGGGCAACGACTGGACCCCGGTCAGGGCACTTGGCGCCTACATCAAGGGCACCAACGGTAAATCCCAGGGTGTCGTACCTTTCCTGAAAGTGGTCAATGACACCGCAGTAGCCGTCAACCAGGGTGGTAAACGCAAAGGCGCCGTGTGTTCCTACCTGGAAACCTGGCACCTGGATATCGAGGAATTTCTTGAGCTTCGCAAAAACACCGGTGACGACCGTCGCCGTGCCCACGACATGAACACCGCCAACTGGATTCCGGACCTGTTCATGAAACGTGTGTTTGAAGATCAGGAATGGACGCTTTTTTCGCCAAATGAGGTCCCTGACCTGCATGAGCTTCACGGCAGGGCCTTCGAAGAACGTTACGCGCACTATGAAAAAATGGCCAGGGAGGGCGCGCTCTATGTGCACAAGACAGTGCAGGCCAAGGACCTCTGGCGAAAAATGCTGTCCATGCTGTTTGAAACCGGTCATCCCTGGATCACGTTCAAGGATGCCTGCAATATCCGTTCACCGCAGCAGCACGTGGGTACAGTCCACTCATCCAACCTGTGTACAGAAATCACCCTGAACACCAGCAAGGATGAAATCGCTGTCTGCAACCTAGGTTCTGTGAATATGGTCAACCATGTCACTGAAGCCGGTCTGGACCAGGACAAGCTCCGTCGTACAGTTCACACTGCCGTGCGCATGCTGGATAACGTCATCGACATCAACTACTACTCGGTGCCGCAGGCGAAAAATTCCAACATGAAACACCGCCCTGTCGGATTGGGCATGATGGGTTTCCAGGACTCCCTGTATATCCAGAAGATACCCTACTCTTCCGAAGCGGCGGTGGATTTTGCCGACCGCTCCATGGAGTCAATCAGTTACTACGCCATCGAAGCGTCCACCATTCTGGCGGAAGAGCGCGGCACCTACGAGACTTTCGAAGGTTCCCTGTGGAGTCAGGGCATCCTGCCGATCGACTCCCTGAGACGCCTGCAGGACGAACGTGGCGAGAATTACATGGAAGTGAACTACAGCATGACCTTCGACTGGGACGGCATGCGTGAACGGGTCAAGCAAACCGGCATGCGCAACTCCAATGTCATGGCCATCGCCCCGACAGCCACCATCGCCAACATCACCGGCGTATCGCAGTCCATCGAACCCACTTACCAGAACCTGTATGTGAAATCGAACCTGTCCGGCGAGTTCACTGTCGTCAATCCTTACCTGATTCGCGACCTCAAGGCCGAAGGTCTGTGGGATAGCGTGATGATCAACGACCTGAAATACTACGACGGCAGCGTTCAGAAGATCGACCGCATTCCAGAGCGCCTGAAAGTGCTCTATTCCACGGCATTCGAAATCAATCCGCGCTGGTTGGTGGATGCGGCCAGCCGTCGCCAGAAGTGGATCGACCAGGCCCAGTCCCTGAACCTGTATATCAGTGAGGCCAATGGCAAGAAACTGGATGTCACCTACCGTATGGCATGGTATCGCGGTCTGAAGACCACCTACTACCTGCGCGCCATGGCAGCGACCAGCACTGAGAAATCCACGGTTAACTCCGGCACCCTGAACAAGGTGTCTGCCCATATTGAGCAGCAGGCAGCGGCAGGACCGGCGGAAGTGCCCAAGGCCTGCTCACTGGATGATCCGGATTGCGAGGCCTGCCAGTAGCGGCATGCCGGTGGCAAATTAACCGGTCTGATTAACCAAGAGAAATTCGAGAAACACATTTAGACCCTGTAGCCAGCCTGCAGGAATGAAAAAAGGGGTAAAACAACATGTTGTCATGGGATGAATTCAACAGCGAAGACACCATTTCGTCAGCACCGATAAACACATCGGCACCTGCCGAAGAACCCGTGCCTCAGGCACCGGCCAGCTCTCGGGATGAGACCAATTTCGCTGCCGACGACAGCATGGATCATGGCGACAATCCCGTGAGCACCGCTGATTCCGTTTCGGAAATGGCCCCGCAACAGAAAACCTCCCACCCGACGCCAGGCCAGGTCCCCTCTGCCTCTTCCCTGGAAGACAGCAGTGATCTGAGTGCTGTCGAGCAGGCACTGAAAACAGTGGCAGAAATGGATTACACCGCTGGCCAGGAAGAACTGGCTGGTGCCGCAGAACGCGTCACGGTTGACCAGAAACGCATGATCAACTGCCGGGCCGACCTCAACCAACTGGTTCCGTTCAAGTACGAATGGGCCTGGCAGAAATACCTGGATGGTTGTGCCAACCACTGGATGCCGCAGGAGATCAACATGAACGCGGACATCGCGTTATGGAAAAAACCGGATGGCCTGACCGATGATGAACGCATCATCGTCAAGCGCAACCTGGGTTTCTTCTCCACGGCAGATTCCCTGGTCGCCAACAACCTGGTACTGGCGATTTACCGTCTGATCACCAACCCGGAATGCCGCCAGTACATCCTGAGGCAGGCTTTCGAGGAAGCCATCCACACCCATGCCTACCAGTACTGCATTGAATCCCTGGGAATGGACGAAGGCGAAATCTTCAACATGTATCACGAAATTCCATCAGTGGCGAAGAAAGCCTCGTGGGGCCTCAAGTACACCAAGGAGATTTCCGACCCGACCTTCAAGACCGGCACACCGGATACGGACAAGCAGTTGCTGCGCAATCTGATTGCCTTCTACTGCTGTCTTGAAGGCATCTTCTTTTACTGCGGCTTTACCCAGATCCTGTCCATGGGACGCCGCAACAAGATGACCGGTACTTCAGAACAGTTCCAATACATCCTGCGTGACGAATCCATGCACCTGAATTTCGGCATCGACATGATCAACCAGATCAAGCTGGAGAATCCCCACCTGTGGGATGCCGACATGAAACAGACAGCCACCCAGATGATTCTGGAAGCCACCCAGCTGGAAATTGAATATGCCAGGGATACCATGCCTCGCGGCGTACTGGGCATGAATGCCGTGATGATGGAAGATTATCTGAAATTCATCGCCAACCGCCGCCTGGCGCAGATCGGCCTGCCCGAGCAGTTCCCGGGCGCCCAGAACCCATTCCCCTGGATGAGCGAAATCATGGACCTGCGCAAGGAGAAAAACTTCTTTGAAACTCGCGTTATTGAATACCAGACCGGCGGTGCGCTGAACTGGGATTAAAAGAGCACATAAGAAAGCATTAGCGGAAGATAATAAAAACAACAGGGTACGCTGTAACACTCATCAGCCAATAGAAGGACTATTCCTATGGCCGACAAAAAAGACGTAGAACAAAACGCAGAACAGACACTGATCACGCTGGATCAACTGAGCCAGACCCTGGAAGTGATGACCTGCGTGGTAGACCGGCTCAAGCAACACCTGGTTCGCCAGATGTCGCTGAATGCTGAAATGTTCGATGATGAGGCAAAACTGCGCAAGGCGGAAGCAGAGGAACGCGCCGAGGCCACGCGGCAACTCCAGCAGGAGAGCTTTGTGGTGGAAATCAGCCAGAAAGAACTGGAAGAAGGCAGCGACCCGAACAAAGTTACGCACTGATATATCGGGAAGACCGGTAATATAACGGTTGAAAATAAGACCGGGGGCTTGCTCCCGGTTTTTTTATGGTCGGAAAAAAGAGGCAGGAGGCAGGAGGCAGGAGGCAGGGACAATGAACGAACTTCAGTGTTTAACGTCAAGTATATTTGCCTGTTTTCAGTAAAAATAATGTCCAGAAAACTCAAGCTTTCCTGAAACCACCCTGCCTCCTGTCTCCTTTGTCCCGTGCGAAGCACATATGCGTCATCGCGTCACTCTTATGCTAGACTTCCCGGCATGTCTGCCATCAAAAAGATCAAAAACGAAAAGGAACTGCTGGGCGAAGCCATTCGCATCGGTACGGCCTATTTTGAAAAACGTGGCGCCGGTAAGTTCGACCCTGAGGATCATGCGGATCTGAAAATCCGGGCCATATATGCCCTGCTGGTCAAGGACAAGCTTATCCAGCCCCTGGCCAAAGACCAGGAAGATGTTATCCACATGAAACACAAGCTGGCACTCTGGATGGAGCGGACCCTCCCTGCCGGTCATCCGCTGAAATCTGACTGATTACTTCCATGCGCTATCTGGCCCTACTGCTCAGCTGCATCCTTGTTCTGCCTGTACTGGCTGCCGAACCAGACAGTGACCAGCTTACGCCGGCATATATCCCCCTATCGCCTGACTTCACTGCTACTCTGGAAGAGGATATCCCTGAAACACCAACAGTGTCCTATTCCTTCAGCCGGGAAGACTTTGATAACCCGGTCGTGGAAATTCGTACATCTTTGGGAACCATGGTCCTGGAGCTCTTTCCGGATGAAGCCCCACTGACAGTGGCCAACTTTCTGGCACTGGCAGATGGCTCCAAGGCCTGGCTGGACCCCTACACCGGTGAGGAAGTGATGCGTCCGTTTTATGATGGACTGACCTTTCACCGGGTAATTGATGGCTTCATGATTCAGGGAGGCAGCCCAACAGGCATGGGCGACGGTACACCGGGCTTCTCATTCAGGGATGAAATCAATGCTCGCAATCTAGGCCTTGATAAAATGCCGGTATTCGATGATGAGGGCAAACCCCATCCCTTGCTCGCCATCAACTCAAGAGAGGATTTTCAACAGAAAATCCTCGCACCCCTTTATAAAAAGCTCGGCATCAACAACCCCAACGACCTGGATGCCAGGATAGATGAAGTCGACCAGCTGCTGCGCTCAATGACGGTAAAACAAAGCTATGAAAACCTGGGATATCAATATACCGAGCGAGTTATATCCAGGCGTCCTGTGCGCGGGGTGATTGCCATGGCAAACAATGGCCCCAATACCAATGGTTCCCAATTTTTCATCAACCTGGTAGACACCGACTGGCTGACCGGCAGGAATA
>Ga0181578_10005261_pt1 | contig 11356 bp, 7 predicted proteins | sample 071ome_21_FD_148659 | JGI IMG/M metagenome (GOLD analysis project Ga0181578, IMG submission 148659) | Coastal salt marsh microbial communities from the Groves Creek Marsh, Skidaway Island, Georgia - 071401CT metaG (spades assembly) | ecosystem: Environmental > Aquatic > Marine > Intertidal zone... | reverse complement strand
ACCGACCGAAACCGAGGCGAAGTCCACCCTCGACGCGTTCGCGAAGGATTTCGTCGCGGTGGTTGGAACGGACGCGGACACGCTCCATGCAGCGCCCACCACCACACCGGTCCGCCGCGTGGACGAGGTGTACGCAGCCCGCAACCTCTGCGTTCGCGTTCCCGAGGACGAACTCTGAGGCCAACGCGCGCGGCAGGCTCAAGCATCCACGGCCAAAAGCAACGCCATGGAGGCGTGGGCGCGGGACACGAGCGCGCCGGAAGGCGGGACCTTGCTGTTCCCGCTCGCATGGTCCCCGTTGCTGCTGCTCGCGTCCCTGGCAGGACCATCGATTGGGCTCCCCGAAACGGTGGAACTGGCGCTGCTCTGGATTGGCCTGCTCCTCATGGGCTTCCCGCTGTGGCGGCTGATGGAACTGCGCCCCCTCGGTCGAAGGAACGCGAGGAACTTCCTCGTGCTCGGAGCGGTGCTGGCCTTCGTTCCCCTCTTCACGGAACGGTCGACGCTGTTTCCTCCAGCGCTCCCCGCCCTCGTGCTGTGGCTCGGGGCCGTGTTCGCGGTCCAGAGCACGATGAAACTCGAGCGATGGGTCGGGCCGTCGACCAAACCCCTTGCGCTGCGCGCCCTCGGGTGGCATCAAGACCGGGCGCGACCCGACCTCTTCCTGCTCCGGAAGCACGGCGTTGAGGCGGTGCTTCGTGTGGACGCGGGACGAAGCGTGTTGGACCTCCGTGGGTCCACGCCCACCGCTTCGGCGCCCAACGACCTCGGGCTTCATGACGTCGAGCAGGAGTGACGGTTCGCGTTGAGCGAGGGCGTCAAGACGGTGCAGGTGCCCGTGGTGGGCCATGCACCTTGACGACCCTGTGGCGAAGCACTTGATCATGCTCGGGCTGGTGCCCAGGCGCTCAGCGGTGGCGCGCGCCATTGCGGGTGGAGCCGCACCACGCCACCGTGCCGTTGGCCTTGCCTTGCTGCGCGCCGACCTCCGCGCGGCACGGCGAGCGCTGAACCGACCGCTCGCTGCTGCTGGGTGGTACGATTGGCGTGACCTTGCGCCGCACGTGGTGTCCATGGCCCAGCAGCGAGCACGCCAACTCCGCATTCGTGTTGTGGTGCACCCCTATGGGCACGTTGAAAGACTGCCGAAGGGGCCCAAACCGCATGGAAGTCACCATCCTGCTTGGGTCGAAGTCCGACATGCCTGTTGCTGAAAAGTGCACCAAGGTGCTCAACATGTTCGAGGTCACGTACCAACTTCGTGTCGCCTCGGCCCACCGCTCGCCCGCCTTCGTGGAGTCCATCATCAAGGACGCAGAAGCGGACGGCTGCAAGGTGTTCATCGCCATGGCCGGCCTCGCGGCCGCGCTCCCCGGCGCCGTGGCCGCGCTCACGACCAAGCCCGTCATCGGTGTGCCGTGCGGCGGTCGCGTGCCGTACGATTCGCTGCTGTCCATCGTCCAGTTGCCGCCGGGCGTTCCTGCGGCGACCGTTGGCGTCGACCGTGGCGACAACGCGGGCTACCTCGCGACCCAGATCCTCGCGATTGCCGACCCAGCCCACGCGGCTCGCCTTGCACAGAACAAGCTCGACCAGGTCGAGAAGGTCATGGCGATGGACCGCGAAGTCAATGGGGGCGCGTGAATGTTCGACGCGGCCGACTTCATCGAGGAGGCCGTGAACGACCTCAAGTCCAGCATCGACGACGTGGCCATCATCGCCTGCTCAGGTGGCGTGGATTCCGCGGTCGCGGCCGTCCTCGCCCACCGAGCGGTGGGTGAGCTGCTTCACTGCGTCTACGTGGACACGGGCTTCATGCGCAAGGACGAGACGGCCGAGGTCGAGGCGATGTTTTCCGCGCACGGCATTGACCTGACGACCGTGCATGCCGCAGACCGATACTTTGCCGCCCTCGAAGGCGTCACCGACCCGGAAGCCAAGCGGAAGGTCATCGGTGAGATGTTCATCCGGGTGTTCGAAGACGAGCAGGTCAAGGTCGGTGCGCAGTACCTCGTCCAAGGCACCATCGCCCCCGACTGGATCGAATCCGGCGGTGGCGTTCGGGACACCATCAAGTCGCACCACAACGTCGGTGGCCTCCCCGAGGACATGACCCTCAAGGTCGTTGAACCGCTCCGTGAATTGTACAAGGACGAGGTCAGGGAACTGGCCCGTAGCCTCGGCATCAGCGTGGCCGAACGGCAACCATTCCCAGGCCCCGGCCTCGCGGTCCGCACCCTCGGCCCCCTCACGCCCGAGCGGGTGGCGGTGGTGCGGGAATGCTGCGCCATCGTCGAGGAAGAATTCGAAGCAGCCGCCGAGCGGGGCGAGATGGACCTGCCGTGGCAGTACTACGCGGCCCTGCTCCCCGTTCGCTCCGTTGGGGTGCACGGCGACGTTCGTGCCTACGGCGAGACCATCGTCGTTCGTGCCGTGCGGAGCATGGACGGCATGTCCGCTCGCTACTCCGAAATCCCGCACAGCATCCTGCAGAAGGTCAGCACGCGGATCACCAACGCCTGCAAGGGCGACGTGAACCGTGTGGTCTACGACATCACCCACAAGCCCCCGGGCACCATCGAGTGGGAGTGAGCCGCGAGGCTCATGTGCGAGGGCCACGGCCCACGTCCATGGTCAGTTCAGACGCTTCGAATCCCGCGGACTACCTTGCCGACCTCGAGGAGGGGCGACGCGCGCCAATGGCGCACCTCTTCGAGGCCATTTGCGAGGCCATGCCCGGCTGGGTTCCATCGATGCACTACGGCATGCTGAGTTGGTGCCTTCCGGACCCCTCAGGCGGCGAGGAGCCGCTCGTTCCGGTGTCCTTGGCCAGCCAGAAGCGGCACATGAGCCTCTACCTGATGCCCGTGTACATGAGCCCGACCCTGTCCGAGGCCGTCGTCGAGGGGTACGCCTCGATTGGGGTCAAGCCCAACATGGGCAAGTCCTGCCTTCGCTTCACGAAGGTGGAGCGCATCCCGCTCGACGTGATCCTTGGCCTCCTGCGCGGGATGACCCCCGAGGCGTACCTCAACCTCAGGGCCGAGGCCCTGGCGCGGGGCACCTGCGACTGAGGCTCAATCCCGGCGCGACGCCAGCATGGCAGCACCGAGCAAGGCCACGACCGCGAGGCCCATGCCGGGTGCGGGCAGGACCACTTCGGGGTTCTCGTCGGCGTACAGGCCCTCCGGTGTCGACAGGCGCATCGCGTTCCAGTCGGTCAGTTCGAAGTCCTCGCTGAGGTACAGGAAGTCCTCCTCATCGAGGACGCCGTTACCGTTGTCGTCGACCCACTCAAGCCCGGTGACCTCACCGGCCATGATCTCATCGAAGGTGTACCGTGCCAGTTCGTCGCCGCAGTCCGAGGGGATCGTGTACAATTCATCGCCCATGGCGTCTTCAATGACATCGAAGTTGGAGCAGAGGAAGAAGGTGACCTCCAGCATGTCGGCGTCCTCGCCCATGCTCCACGGGGCCATGCCAACGGTGCCCGTTCGGTAGGCGCCGTATCCGTGGCCTTCACCGAGTGGGGCCTCGTCGGATCCGTCCATGCAATCCGGACTCCCGTCGTTGACGTAGGAGACCGGGAAGACGTCTTCCCCGTCGTCGCACCACCATTCGGAGACGTCCTCCTCGTAGTACTGCGCCTCGTCGTCGCCGTCGGGGCAGTCCTCGTTGCCGTCGTTGGCGAGGGAGAGGGCGATGACGTCGCCGGACCAGCACTCGAGGGTGCTCACTTCGTCGCCGTTGCCGTCGTAGGCCGGCTCGTCCTCACCGTCGCTGCAGTCGTCCGTGCCGTCGTTGACCCACGAGAAGGGGATCCATTCGTCGTCCGCGCTGCAGTAGAACTCGCTCCACTCCACGTCCTCGTAGACCGGCTCATCCTCACCGTTCGCACAGTCCTCGACGCCGTCGTTGATGGCGGCACCCTCAATCTCCGAGCCGTCGTTGCACACAAACACCCGCGTGTCCTCGACCGGCATCGCATCGCCACTGAAGTCGATGTACCATGGCGGGGCGTGCTCGTCAAGGGTGCCGTCGACGGCGATGGCCTCGGCAAGGCTCGAATCGTAGGCTTCGGTCCAGAGCATTTCGTATGCTTCTGCGTCCTCGTCGTCGGTCCACGTGGACTCCATGAAGAGGAACTCGAAGGTGGACGCATCGAAGCCGGCGACCATCTCGCCGTCCTCCTCAAGGGCCGTCAGCAACAACAGCATCGTGCCATCGTCGTCCTCCTCGAAGGAGGCCGTCCAGTCAAGGCTCGGGTCGAACATGAGTTCCTCGCACATCCAGCCGAGGTTCTCGTCCCATTCGCAGTCCACCAGGGATTCAAACCACATCTCGTCCCAGCCGTCGTCGCAGTCCTCCCATCCATCGTGGAAGGACGACACGGGCAGGCTTGAGGAGCCGTCCATGCAGTCGACGCTGCTCACGTCCTCCGCATCGGATTCGTCGGAGCCGTCGTCGCAGTCCTCCCATCCGTCGTTGATGGCCCCCCAGTCGAATTCGTTGGACCCGTCCGTGCATTCGAACATCTTCGCCTCGTCGGAGGCGTCGCTGCAGTCCTCGACGCCGTCGTTGACCTGGCTGTTCGTGATCTCGTCGCCGTTGGCACAGGTGTAGATGCTGATGTCCTCGCCCATGTCCCACACGGGCTCGTCCGAGCCGTCCTCGCAGTCCCCCCACCCGTCGTTGACCCAAGAAATGGCCAAGGAATACTGGCCGTCGTCGCACCACCATTCGGAGTCGTCGTATTCCTCAAAGTAGGGCTCGTCTTCGTAGTCACCGCAATCGTAGTTCCCGTCGTTCACGAGGGAGAGTTCGATGCTCTCGCCCGAAGAGGGGCACTGGTAGAAGGACGTCTCCGACTGGGTGATTGGGTCGTAGGTCGGCTCGTCGTCCCCAGCGGGGCAATCGTCCATGCCGTCGTTGACGTACGAGAGGGGGATGACGTCGCCGGAGGCGCAGTCGAAGGAGGTGACCTCCTCTTCGACCCAATTCGGCTCGTCCTCGGCGTCGGGGCAGTCCTCCCATCCGTCGTTCACCGCGGAGAGGCCGATGACGGAGCCGTCGTCGCAGGTGAAGGACGAGAGTTCCTCCATGTCCCATTCAGGCTCGTCCGATCCGTCGTTGCAATCGTTCCATCCGTCGTTGACCCCATCGAAGCCGATGATGTCACCGTCCGCGCACTCGAACAAGGTCTCCATGGTGAAGATGGGCTCGTCGTCGCCGTCGGCGCAATCCTCGATGCCGTCGTTGGCCCACGTGAGCGGGATGTCGGTGCCGTCCCAGCACGTCATGGTCGAATCCTCGTCGCCGTTGCCGTCGTAGGAAGGCTCGTCGGAGGCGTCGTCGCAGTCCTCGATGCCATCGGCGACCCAAGTCCATGGGAGGCCAATCATCTCCCCGTCAATGGTGCACTCAAACCAGTTGTCGGTCTCGTACGTGGTTTCGTCGTCGTGCAGCCAGCAATCGACACCGCCGTCGTTGACCGCGGAGAGGGCGATGGTGCTGGAGGCTTCCCATGCGAAGTAATTCCAGCAGGTGTAGGTGCTCGTTTCGTCGCCGTTGCCGTCGTAGGTCGGCTCGTCCTCGCCGTTCGCGCAATCGTCGACGCCGTCGTTCACCAAGGAGAGCGGAATGAAGTCGTCACCGTCCATGTCGCCGTCGCAAGGGAATTCGAACTGCTCGACCATTTCACCGGTGGTGGGGTGCTCGTCGGTGGCGTCGGGGCAGTCTTCGTTGCCGTCGTTCACCTCGCTGAGCAGCACGGTCGTGCCGTCTTCGCACACGTACGTGGTGATCTCCAGCGCGTCCATGTCGTACATGGGTTCGTCCGAGCCGTCCTCACAGTCGGCCCATCCGTCGTTCACGGCTGAGACGTGGAAGTCCCACGAGCCGTCCGCGCAGTAGAACCAGTTCGCCCGTTCTTCGTCCGAGCCGTCGGCGCAATCCTCGTCACCGTCGTTGACGAGGCGGAAGGCGATCTCGCTTCCGTCGTCGCACATGAAGGTGGTCGATTCGAAGAAGTCCGGCTCGTCCGAGCCGTCGGCACAGTCCTCCACGCCGTCGTTGACGGCGCTCAGGAGCACCGCGCTCTCGTCGTTGCAGGTGAAGAGGTGGTAGGCGTCCGTGGCGCTGTCGCTGTTGATGACCGGTTCGCCGTTTTCGTCGTAGAGGTCGGTGCAGTACCAGGTCTCGCCGTCTTGTTCGCAGTGAGACCATCCCGCCTCGTCGTCGCCCATGCCAAGGTAGTACAGGCCGTCCACAATGAAGGAGACCTCCTCCGTGAACCCGTCTTCATCGCTCATCAAGCGGTCGACCTGCACCATGCCGGAGCCGTCGTCGGTGTAGGTCCACACGAACACCTCCGTGCCGTCGTCGCCGAGGAAGGCCATGTGGATCTGGTGGTTGCCCGTGGCGACGTCCATCACCATCCGGGCCAAGAAGCCATCCTCGAGGGATTCCATGCCCACCAGCCCGGCACCCCATGCGGCTTCGGCGGCCGCTTCGGCGTCGGCAAGGTCGAAGCAGGAGCCGTCGTCCATGTTGGCTTCCTCATCGAAGTTGAAGGCGTTCTCGTCCATGCATCCGGGGAGGTCCTCCGACTTGGAGGGGTCCCGGGGGTAGAGGTCGTCGCTGTCGTTGACGCCGTCGTCGTCGTCGTCGTCGTCCAGCGCGTCGCAGATGCCGTCGTTGTCCAGGTCAGCCGGAAGGCTCGTGGCGTCGAGGGGGTCGCTGCCGCACAGGCCTTCCTCCTCGTCCGAGACGCCATCGCCGTCGTCGTCGGTGGACATCGAATCGCAGACGCCGTCGCCGTCGTTGTCCATGGGCTTCAGGGAGGCAACGAGCGGGTTGGTGCCGCAGGCCGCTTCATCGAGGTCGCTCCAACCGTCGTTGTCGTCGTCAAGGTCCTCAACGAGCGCCGGGTCGGAGGTGGAGGTGCCCACGATGACGTTGGGCATGCCGTCACCGTCCGTGTCGGTGTCGGCGCTTGCGTCACGCGGGAAGTCGTCGCTCAGGTCCGGGGTGCCGTCGCCGTCGTCGTCCTCGTCGTAGTCGTCGCAGACCTTGTCTCCGTCGAGGTCGGGCGGGGTGGAGGCCTCGTCAAGAGGGTCGGTGCCGCAGGACGATTCCATCACGTCGGTGTACCCGTCGTTGTCGTCGTCGAGGTCCTCGGTCAATCCCGTTGTGGACTCACCGTCCAAGGTGTCGGGCATGCCGTCGCCGTCCGTATCGGAATACGCGGCGTCGTCCTCGGGGAACATGTCGTTCGGATCGATCTCTTCCTTGACGCCGCCGAGGCAGCCGGACAAGATCAACATCAGGGCAAACAGAAGTGCTGCGGTACGCTTCATGGAGCAGTTGAGATTTCGGCAGGTTATGAATCATCCTCCGAATTCGCACACATCCGTGGGCAGGGCCCTCCCTTTTTGTCCACGACGTCCCTCGGACGCCACTGCAAAGAAGCGGTTAAGAGGGGAAGCCGGGTCGCAGGGCTCGCCGATTTAGCTTAGCTGGTGGAGCGTGGGACTGTTAATCCCAAGGTCGTGGGTTCGAGCCCCACAATCGGCGCCTCTGCGAACTTCTGAAGCAAGCAGCATCGCTTGTTCGGGAGTAATGCTGTGGAACGTTCTTCGCGTCTCCTTCGGACCCGCGAACCCCCCACCATCGGCGCCTTCGTAGCATGGAGTGGGGAGCGGCGCCGCTTGTTCGGGAGTAGTGCTGTGGAACGATCTTCGCGGCTCCTTCGGACCCGCGAACCCTCCACCATCGGCGCATCGTGGAACAAGGGGCATGTGAGCCGGATGTGGAGGGCCCCGTTTGGCGGTCGGGTTCAGTCGACTTCGACGCCGATTTCCCGCAGACGCTGGTGGAGGTAGGTCCGCGCATCGAGCGACGGGAACCGTGCTTCTCCACCGGTTTGGTCGATGAACTCGGGTTGGGGTGCGAGGTCCACGTCGTAGCGTGGATGGACGAAGAAGGGCATCGAATAGCGTGAGGTGTCCGACGTGTCCGGATTGACAACGCGGTGGGTGGTGGACCGTACAAGACCGTTCGTGAGGTTCTGCAGCATGTCGCCCGCATCGACGATGATGTGCTGGTGCCCGGGAGGGACGTCGATCCACGACCCGTCGTGGTCCTTGACCTGAAGCCCTGAGGCGGTGGAGCCAATGAGGAGCGTGATGAGGTTGATGTCCTCGTGTTCAGCGCTGCGCACGGCGCCCGGAGGGACCTCGTGGCCGAGGGGTGGGTAGTGGATGAGCCGCATGATGGTGTTGCCACCCTCCGCCATCGCCGTGAGCCACGCGGCCTCCTGGCCGAGGGCAAGAGCCGTCGCCCGCAACAGGTCCATCGCGACCCGGTCCAGGTCGAGGAAGAGGTGCTGGATGGTCGTGCGGAACCCGTCCATTCCCGCGGGCCAGACGTTGTCCACGAAGGTGGCCTCCTCGCCAGCCTTTCGTTCCCGTCCAACCTGCCAGAACTCCTTGAGGTCTGGGGCGGTGTGGTCCTTCGCATGCTCCATTCCCACCGGCGTGTAGCCGCGCTGGTGGGAGAGGTCCGGGCGTCGGTCGGCCAAGCGTGCTTCGAGGGGCCGCTCGAAGCACCGTCCGACCTCGGCATAGGCGCGCTCGATGCGTGCTGCGTCGAGGCCGTGGTCCACGAGCGCGAAGAAGCCAATGTCGAGCATTGCTGCGCGGAGGTCGTCGATGAACCGCGCACGGCGCCCCTCGTCTTCGCTGAGCAGGTCCGAGAGCGACAGCACCTGCAGGCTACGAGGCATGCGTGCTCAACGCCGTCGACGGGTGTTGAAGGTGACGCCTTCAGTGGTCGCGCAACTTGGCGATGAGGCGGAGCACTTCCACGTAGATCCAGACCACGCTCATGAGCAGGCCAAAGGCGGCCCACCACTCCATGTGCTTCGGGTACCCGTAGCGTGCCCCTTCCTCAATGAAGTGGAAGTCGCTGAGCAGGGTCAGGGAGGCGATGAACACGATGACGCCGCTGAAGGCGATGCCGATGATGCCGCTGCCGTGGATCAAGGGGATGCTCATGCCCGTGATGAGCCACAAGAGGAGTTGAGCGACGTAGACGAACATCACGGTCATGACCAAGGCGCCGACCATCATGTTGAACCGAGGCCCGACGCGAACGGCACGGGAGGTGTAGAGCGCGACCATGGAGCCGGTGATGCCGACGGTCACCAGGCCTGCTTGGGTCGCAATGCCCGGGTACGCCCGCTCCATCATGAAGGTGAACCCCGACAGGAAGAGGGACTGGAACACCACGTAGGCGCCCATCGTCTTCACAGGCGTGCCCTTGGGGCGAACGAACACGAGCATGATGACCACCGCAAAGCCGCCAAGGCCGCCGATCAGCGTTCCGAGCGCAGCCAAGGCGTAGCCGCTCCCCGGGGCGGAGACTTCGGCGCCCATGAAGGCGCTCATGCACAGCAGCACGCCGAAGATCAGCACGCCAAACAGGTTTAGGGACTTCTGAATGGCCCCTTCAATGGTCATGCTCCCGGTCGATGTGTCGCTGTTGGCGATGGTCACAAACCGGCGGTCGTTCAGCACAGGATTGCCTGACATCGGACGAGATGAGCCCTCAGTGGTCTTTCAATCCTCGTCCCCGAATGGGTGGATTCGGCGTCATTGCTGCTGTTCGTAGTACTCGACGAGTTGGTCCAAGGTCCAGCCTTCGGACAGGCGTTCGTCGATGAGGGCGTCGTCCCAGCCGACAAGACGGGTCCGGAGGTCGGTGCTTACCGGCTCACGCCCGTCGAGGACAGGGCGTGGTCGTTCGTGCTGCAACGCAACGGGGATGCTGACGTCCTTGCCGACGGATGGTGCGCGCTGGCGCATGCCGAGCACGCCCACAAGCGCCACCAAGGCGCCGACAACGGCCACTGCGGGGACAATCCAACCCATGCCTCCGTCGCTCGTTTCGCCCACCGACAGGAGGTCGCGTCGCTGGTCGGCCGAGCATCCATCGGCATCCACGAGTTCGTCGGTCGGGGTGGAGGGGCATCGGTCCAACGCGTCCTCGACGCCGTCGAGGTCAAGGTCGAGGGTGTGGTTGGACGTGCCGTTCTCCTCCATGGTCGGCTCGTTCGGTCCATCCGCATCGCACCCTTCGGCCACGTGGTCCTCCACACCGTCCCCGTCCGCGTCCACCAAGGTCAGGCGGGCCGTCGCCGATGGCCCGTCCGGGTTCGCTGTCGCCCGGACCACCTCGAGGCCGTCGAGGATGCAGTCGCCATCGGTGTCCGCCGCAAAGGGCAGGCTTCCGAAAAGCGCCTCCTCAAGGTGCGACAGGCCATCGCCGTCGGGATCCAAGGACGCCTCGGTCCCGTCGGCGGCGTCCGCACTTCGTCGGCTTCGGTTCGTGCCGTGCAGGACTTCCCACGCGTCCGACAATCCGTCGTTGTCCGTGTCGGTGGTGCTGTCGAGACGGTTCCAATCGTCGATCCATGCCGCCCTGTACACCTCGGACAGTGCGGCGTGGTGGACCACGAGACCGAGTTCCCTGTTGCGGAGCATGGCGGAATCGCCCCAGTTGATCGAGGAGATGAGGACGTGTTCCCCGTCAACGATGGCGCCCTTGTTGTGCAGTTTGGTGACCGATTCGCCGGAGGACATCAGGACGGCTTGAACATCGAAGCCCTTCGTGGCGTTCCAGTCTTCGTTCAGCAGGTCGACCACCGCTTGAACGTCGTCGTCGAGGAAGGCTCCGTTCAGGACGACGCGCAGCCGAACCCCACGGGCTGCAGCCGCATGCATGCTCTCCAAAAGCGGATTCTCGCCCCAGCCCCACGACCAATCCGTCTCCAGGTACTGCAACGAGAGCAAGACCTCCTCTTCGGCATCGTCGAGCATGCCGGTGATGCCGGCGATGCAGTCATCAGGACAGGTGAGCACGTCCGCTGAGGCCGTTCCGTTCACGGTATTGGCGATGCTTCCGGCGAGGGCGCGCGTTGGAGGAAGGATCCACCCAGAAGGAGCGGGGGCGGTGGCCTCGCGCACGTAGTGGCTGTCCGCGTCACGGTCCATGGCCAAGAGCGCGTCCAAAGCATCCACCAGTTGAGGGCTTTCGACGATCAGCGCCCAGTCCCGATTGCCTTCCTCGCCGGGGGCAGGAGCGCTGCTGGACTTCCAATTTCCAGAGCCAATCCACACGTCAAGACCGTCGCGCACCGCCACCTTGGCGTGCATGAACGCGTAGGCGTCATCCGCTTCGGCGCCGACGTGCAGCACCTCGATGCCGGCTTCGCGCATCACGGCCGAGATGCCGTCGACGTCACGCAGGTCGCTGGGCGACCACCAGTCGTCGCCGGCGTCCATGACCACACGCA
>Ga0181578_10005250_pt1 | contig 11369 bp, 10 predicted proteins | sample 071ome_21_FD_148659 | JGI IMG/M metagenome (GOLD analysis project Ga0181578, IMG submission 148659) | Coastal salt marsh microbial communities from the Groves Creek Marsh, Skidaway Island, Georgia - 071401CT metaG (spades assembly) | ecosystem: Environmental > Aquatic > Marine > Intertidal zone... | reverse complement strand
GGGCAGCGACGGGGACGCAAGAAGTCGCTGCAGGAAGCTGTCGGCAAAGCGGTCGACTTCTACCACGAACGTCTCTTGAGTGGCAGCGAGTCGGCCGAAGCGAGAAGTTACCTCCGTAGTCGAGGCTACGACGGCGACCTCGTTCGGACGTACAAGATCGGTTGGGCCCCCGACGACTGGGATCAACTGGCCCGGCACCTCCGCCTGAGTGCAGAGGACTTGCGCGATTCGGGACTCGGCTTCGTGAACAAGGCGGGTCGCCAGCAGGACGCGTTCCGGGGCCGCGTCATGTTTCCGATCCACGACGAGCGCGGCGATGCCGTCGGGTTCGGTGGCCGCATCCTGCCCGGGCACGAGGGATCCAAGTACAAGAACACCACCACCGAGGCGGAGGTGTACGACAAGAGCAGAGTGCTCTACGGGTTGCACACCCATCGTGATGGCATCGTGAAGGCGGGCGAGGCGATCATCTGCGAGGGCTATACCGACGTCATCGGGTTCGCCACTGCCGGCATCCCTCGTGCCGTGGCCACCTGCGGCACGGCGCTCACCGAAGAGCACGTGAAGCTCCTCAAACGTTTCTCGGCCGACCGGCTGGTGCTGTCGTTCGATGCCGATGCGGCCGGCCTCGCTGCTGCCGAACGTGTCTATGCGTGGGAAAAGGAGTACGAACTCGACATTCGGGTTGCTGCACTTCCGCCCGGGGTCGACCCCGACGATCTCGCTCGCAAGGACCCGGGAGGGTTGCAGCGTGCGGTTGACGAGGCGGTGCCGTTTCTCAAGTTCCGTCTCGAGCGAGTGCTCGAGGCAGGCGACATGTCGACCGCAGAGGGAAAGGCGCGGACCGCAGAGCATGGCCTCGATGTGGTGCGTGAACACCCCGACCCGCTGGTTCGTGACCAGTACGTGATCGAGATCGCCGATCGCACCCGGATCGATCTGGCCCGACTTCGCGAGTTGCTGGCCAGCCCTGCACGCCCGCGGCCCGCCACCACGCAGTACGGGTCGCCGCCGATCGATGCGTACGACGACGTCGAGTCTGAAGATCATCGACCGCCTGAACGGATGCGACTCACCCCTGAAGACGAAGCGATTCGGTTGATGATCCATCGCCCCGACGAGGTCGCCGATCGACTTGCGCCGGTGCTCTTCGGCGATCCGACGCGCCGCGAAGCGTTCGAGGCACTCCAGTTCGACGGTGTGTTGGCGGCCGCTGACCGCGTCGGTGAGCGGGCAGCTTCGCTGCTTCGCCGCTTGGCCGTCGAGTCCTCCGATGCAGAAACTGACGACGTGGTGGCAGGTGTCGTTCGCCTCTCAGCCGATCGAGTTGTGCGCGACCTCCAGCATCGAGCCCGTCGCGCCGAATCCGTCGCAGACCGCCAGGGCTTCGCAACCGCAATCGCATGGGTCAAGACCCAGACCGAAGGACTCGCTGAGCGCAACACGCGAGAAGCGGCGGTCGCTCAGTTGCTACCGTGGCTCATCCAGAATGCCGAAGGGAGGAACGGATGACCGACGTCGCTCCAGCCGTTCCTTTGCCTGCAGAGGCGGCGGTGAAGTTCCAGTCTCTCCTCGACTCGGCTCGCGCGTCGGGACATCTCAGTCTCGATGCCCTCGTCCACGCACTGAACGATGTCGAGTTCGATCCGGAACTCATCGATGGGCTTCGCCAGGCGTGCACCGCGGCAGGAATCGAACTCGACGAGGAACTCGATTCGCCGGTGCCGGCCGAGATCACGGTGCCGCTTCGCCCCGACGGCGCTATCACCGACCCGGAGGAAGACCAGGCCCCGATCGACACCGAGCGTGTCGCTCGTGCCGCAGCCTTCGCCGCATCGATCGGCGACGATGTCGAAGAACCGGCGCGACGCCGCCAGCGAACACGGCCCCGAGGCGCCGACGGTGGGAGCAGCGACGACCCGGTTCGCATGTACCTCAAAGAGATCGGCCAGGTCCCTCTGCTCGACGCCCGACAGGAAGTTCGCGTTGCAGCACGGATCAAGCGCGGTCTCGAAGCAGCCGAATGCCTCGAAGTGTTCGAACACTCGGGTCAGCTCGACTCGATCGAACCGGGCGATCTCGCCCGCTATCACCGACTGCTGCGCGACGGGGACCGAGCCACCGACGAACTGATCCGTGCCAACCTCCGCTTGGTCGTCTCGATCGCCAAGCGTTACGTCGGGCGCGGCATGGTGCTGCTCGACCTGGTGCAAGAGGGCAACCTGGGTCTGATGCGTGCGGTCGAGAAGTTCGACCACACCAAGGGATTCAAGTTCTCGACCTATGCCACCTGGTGGATCCGCCAGGCGATCACCCGCGCCATCGCCGACCAGTCCCGGACGATTCGCATCCCGGTGCACATGGTCGAAGCGATGAACCGCATCAAACGGGTGCAGCGCCAGATGCATCAGGAACTGAAACGGGAGCCGTCCATCGACGAGTTGGCGGCTGAGGTCGACGAGCCCGTGGAAAAGGTTCGGGAGATTCTTCGTATCGGTCTCGATCCGTTGTCGCTCGACTCGCCGGTTGGCGACGAAGACGACTCGAATCTGGCCGACTTCATCGAGGATCAGAACGCTGCTGCCCCGATCGACGTTGCCGCCCGCCACATGTTGTCGGCTGCACTTGGTGATGTACTCGTCGAGTTGAGTGAACGAGAACAGGAAGTCGTCCGTCTCCGATTCGGGCTCGACGACGGTCGGCCCCGCACGCTCGAAGAGGTCGGGAAACAGTTTGGTGTGACCCGCGAACGCATCCGCCAGATCGAGGCGAAGACGCTCGCCAAGCTCCGTCACCCGCATCGATCCGACCGGCTCCGCGACTATCTCGAAGGCGCCTGACGCTGCCCAGCTACGAAGCGTGTGTGGCCATTGGCAGTGCGTGGGTGGCCCGTCAGGATTCGCCAAATCTGGGGCCGATGGAGGCCCGCATGCTGGTACCCTCCACAACCGACCTTCCGGGGTAGCTCAGCTGGCAGAGCGTCGGACTGTTAATCCGCAGGTCGTGGGTTCGATCCCCACCCCCGGAGCTGAAAAGCGGCCCGCACTCAGGTGCGGGTCGCTGCGCGTATGGGCTTCGGCCCGTGCCCAGTAGGGTCCCGTCGGGCCCGTAGCTCAATGGTCAGAGCAGGCGACTCATAATCGCTCGGTCGTGGGTTCGATTCCCACCGGGCCCACCAGTCATTGCAACCCTCCTCGCCTTTTGGAGAGGGCCTCGTTAGCGTGAGCGGCCTGTGGGCCGTTTGGCGCCGAGCACGAAGGGACAGGCATGAACACGTTCTGGGGCGTGGTACTCGCCGCCATCGGGCTGCTGTTCATCCGCTGGGGCCGGACGAAGTCGGACTTCGTCGTCTACCGACTGCTGGTGGCGCGGTCGCAGCTGTTGTGGCGCGACCGAGTCCACGAGTTCTACCAGGTCAGTGGTGCGGCCATGATCGTGTTCGGATTGCTCTTTGCCGTGTTCGGCTGACCGCAGTGAATCCGTCAGGCGCAGCGAGACCGTACAGTTGCCGTAGTGCGGGTTGATGGCTGAGCACCGCCGAGGAGGAAACATGAACGAGGGTGACGTCGTCGACGACTTCGAGTTGCTCGACCAGCACGGCGCTTCCGTGCGACTCAGCGATCTGGTCGCGTCGGGCCCAGTCGTTCTGTTCTTCTATCCGAAGGCTATGACGCCTGGTTGAACGATGGAGAGCTGTCACTTCCGTGACCTTGCATCGGAGTTCGCCGAACTCGATGCGGCACGGGTGGGGATCAGCGCTGATCCGGTGGATCGGCAGAAACAGTTCGACGACAAGAACGAGCTCGGTTTCCCGTTGCTCAGCGACCCTGACCGCAGCGTCCACAAGTTGTTCGGCACGAAGCGCATGGGCCCATTGGCGGCCAAGCGGGCGACGTTCGTTATTGGGCGAGATCGCACACTCGTGAAGGCGATCCGGAGTGAGACCAACATGCTGACCCATGCTGACGAGGCGCTGGAGGCCCTGCGGACTCTGGCTGTTTGATCAGCTCAGCGTGTCGTCGAGCCACACAGGTGCTCGATCGAGAAGGAACTCGGCGACCTGTTGGCAACGGTCGAGTTCTTCGCAGAGCACTTCGCGGCCGAGCAAGATGCGACCCAGGCTTGCGTTGACCCGCGCCACCATGGCGACCGCACGTTCGGGTGCGTCGGTGACGGCAGCGAAGCTGTCGACCGCAGAAACCTCGAGCGGCAGTTCGGTGCTGCCAATGCCGGCCAGTTCGGTTGCCAGGACGAGCAGGTCGGGTCCGGCGGGAAGGGGCGGCAGAGCGAACGAAATCGTCACCGGGATCGCGATCGTCTCGTCCGGTTCGCCGTCTTCGCCGACCCGGATGACTTCGTCTTCGAAGGCGATGAGTGTGCGTGGATCGACCTCGAGCGCCATGTGCATGTCGAGGGGTCCGTCGCAGGCACGGTCCGGGTGGAGGTCGATCTCCCACGTCTGCCGGTTGGTGTAGGTCTCGATGAAATGCCGCTCATCATGGACGTGGAAGCCGTGTTCGGCGACATGGTCCTTGAGGTCGGCGACGAAACCCTGAAGGTCGATCACTGCCATCGCCCTCAGCCTGCCACGATTCTCGCCAGTTGCCTCCCCGCAGCATCGCTGATGTGGTCTACTGCCGCCGTGACCGACGACGACCTCCTCGCCGTGCTCCACGCCGCCGTCGATGCTGTCGTCGACGTGTTCGATGACCATGACGATTGGGGTCTGTCGGGGCAGCGAGACGGCCAGTACGCAAGCGACCTTGCAGCCGATGCAGCAGCGCTGCGGGTTCTTCGTGATGCGGGCATCGACGTGATGAGTGAGGAGTCCGGTGGCGGAGGCGAGGGGCCGGTCGCTGTGCTCGATCCGCTCGACGGCTCGACGAACGCGTCTCGTCCCCTTCCCTGGTTTGCGACGAGTATCTGCGTCATCGACAGCGGGTGCGCTCGTGCCGCTGTCGTTCATGACCACGCGAGTGGGGTGCGGTGGGACGCCTCCGCTGGCGGTGGCGCCCGGATCGACGGCGTGGTGTTGCCGAGGCGAGAGGCGGTTCCGCTCGACCTGTCGGTGGTTGCGATCAACGGGCTTCCGACAGCCAATCCAGGCTGGGCTCAGTTTCGGTGTTTCGGCGCAGCAGCACTCGACCTCTGTGCCGTCGCCGATGGACGTTTCGACGCGTTTGTCGACTTCGACACCGATGCCCTCGGACCGTGGGACTACCTGGGAGGCATGCTGATCTGTCAAGAAGTCGGGGTGCAGGTCGAAGATGCATTCGGCCGGCCCTTGGTGGTGGGCGATCACGCCGCCCGCAGGACACCCGTCGCTGCGGTTGGGTCTGCGTTCGAGGAACTCGTCGCCTCCCGTCGACAGCAGCCATCCCGGTGATTCGGCGCCGGCTCCTTCAAGCGTTCGGGCACCTTCCGAGATCGGTGCGCCGGTTCGTGATTCGTCGTGCTGCGCCAAGTTGGACTGCAGGTGCCGTTGCGATTCTCGAACGAGACGACGGCCGCTGGCTCATGGTGAGTCCGGTGTACCGCAACGGATGGTCGCTCCCAGGCGGGCTGATCGATCGAGGCGAGGATCCGGCCAGTGCGGTCATTCGCGAGTTCGCTGAAGAGCTCGGCATCACGATCAACGTGATCGGCGATCCGTGGATCGTCTACGACTCCACCATGCGTCGCATCGATGCGATCTTTCGTGCCGAGCTTGTCGACGACGTCGATCCCGATGGCATTCGCGTGCAGAGTCCCGAACTCGACGGCGTCGGCTGGTTCCAACCCACCGCACCACCTGCCCTCGAGGTCGAGGCCGAAGATGCGCTCACCCTGCACCATGCGGTGATGAGCGGTGGCCCGACCGTTCTGTGGAGGTGAGGCCCGACACGGGTCACATTTCGATGAGCGGTGCGGTGGCTTGCGTTCTGGCAACTGGCATCGTCACCCGGTGTTCGGCAGGCTGGTCGGGTGGCTGTGAGTGAATCACCCCCTGAACTGATCGCGCCGTGCCTCGATGCCGAGGATGGGCGTGCGCTGGCGGCGTTCTGGCAGCAGTTTCTCGAGCTGCCGTACCGGCCCGGCCAAGGTCCCGACGATGATCCGAACTTCATTGTGATCAACGATCAGGCTGGCACTCCCAAACTCGCAGTCCAACAGGTGGTGTCGTTGCCACAGGCGACCTGGCCGAGCAGCGACGTTCCCCAGCAGATCCATCTCGATCTTCTCGTCCGGACCCCGGAGCAACAGCGGCATCACGTCGAGCGGGCGATTGCCCTCGGTGCATCCGTGCTCGACGATCGCTCCGACGACGTTGCCGATCCATTGGTGGTCATGGCCGACCCCGCCGGTCACCCGTTCTGTCTCATCTGTCCGCCTCGGTCCTAGGCGGAGTCTGATGCGGCGGCTGGCGGTCGAGCTGTTCCGCTTCGGTACCCGTCTGATCGGTGCCCTGCTGGTTGCCAATGCGCTGGTCTTCGCCGCCATCGAGATGTCGATTCCTGGTGGTTTTCGGGCGGTGTTGTTCCCGAGCGGGTTCAACACTGCCGTTCCCTGGCAGCGGGACATTGTGGACGAGTACCACCTCGATCAGCCGGTCGTTGTCCGCTTCTTCCATTGGGTACTCGACGCGCTGCGAGGTGACTTCGGGGTGTCGACCCGAAACGGTGAGCCCGTCTGGGATCTGATCTGGCCGCGGGTGCCGATCTCGCTCGAGCTCATGCTGGTGGGGTTTGGGCTCGCGCTTCTGATCGGCGTGCCGCTCGGAATGGCCTCGGCTCGCTATGACGGTAGGCCCGCCGCCGGCGCGGTGAACGGCGTGTTGGGAGGTTGTCAGTCGGTGCCGGTGTTCATCACGTCGCTCATGATGATCCGAGTGTTCGCCGTCGATCTCGGTTGGTTCCCGGCTGCAACCTGGGTTCGGCTGACCGATGATCTTGGAGCTCATCTTCGGCACCTCGCCATGCCGGCGTTGTCGTTGGCGATGGCTGAACTCGGCACGGTCGGGCGTGTGGTGCGGTCCGATCTGCTCCGAGTGCTCGACGAGGACTACATCGCGGCTGCGAACGCCAAGGGATTGAGTGCTCGCTACGTGCTGTATCGGCACGCCCTTCGTCCGGCTTCGCTCGGCCTGCTCAACGTTGTCGGCCTGTCGGTCGGGGCGTTGCTGTCGGGAACGATCGTGATCGAGATCATCTTCGGCATTGGCGGACTCGGGCAGTTGGTGTTCGAGTCATCGATTCAGCGTGACCTGCCGGTGCTCCTCGCACTCACGTCGTATCTGGTGATCGTCTATGTCAGCATCAACACGGCTGCCGACAGTGCGATGCGGATGCTCGATCCGCGTATCCCGCCTCGAGGGTTGATCAGCGGTGCGATGATCGTGCGCCAGTAGCGTCGTCGACGTGGTGACTTCTCCGTGGCGTGCTCTCATCGGGTTGGTGGTGCCGCATCGGGCTCGGGTCGCAGGCATGGCAGCTGTGTTGGCGATCGCCGGGGCACTGCCGCTCGCCGGCCCGCTCCTCATCGGCCGCTTCATCGACGATGCCGTCAACGGCGCAACGGCGCGCCGGCTGCTGCTCGTTGCTGGCCTGTATGTCGCCATCGGTCTCACTCGTCAGCTCATGGCGGTTGTCGTCGCCTGGACTGCAGCTGACCTTGCGTGGATCGTCACCAACGAACTTCGATCCGATCTGACTCGTCATGTGCTCTCGCTGGATCTCGGTTTCCACCGACGGACGAGCCCTGGTGAACTCGTCAGCCGGGTCGACGGTGACGTCACCGCACTGAGCGAGTTCATTGCCCAGTTTGCGGTCAAGGCGATCGCAGCTGCGGTCACCCTGATCGGCATCGTCGCAGTGGTGGCGACCCAGGACTGGCGGATCGGAATCGGACTCGCGGTCTACCTGTGCGTTGCTGTCGGTGTGATGTATTCGTTGCGCAACCAGTCCGTCGACGAGGCCGCAGGCGAACAGGCGGCGATGGGGCGGCTGCTGGGTGAGGTGGAGGAGCGGCTCACCGGTGCCGACGACCTCCGTGGCAACGGCGGAGGGTCGCATGCGGTTGCCACGTTCCAAATGGCGAGCAAGCGATTGCTGCGTGCGATGCTCGGTCGGGAGAAACAGGCGGTCATGTTCTGGGTTGCCTCGAACGCGGTCTTTGCCTTTGGCGGAATCGCGATCCTCGCAGTCGATGCTGCGTTGCTGGCTCAGGGTTCGATCACGCTCGGAACCGCATATGTCATCTTCCAGTACACCCAGATCCTTCGTGAGCCGCTGGGGCAACTCGCCGATGAGACCGAGCGCGTTCAACGCGCGGCCGGGGGCATGGCCCGAACGATCGATCTCATGGCCGAGCGATCGGCGATCCACGACAACGGTGTTGGCTCGTTCCCGCCCGGCGCGCTGTCGTTGACGTTCGACGACGTCTCGTTCACCTACGCCGACGAGGAAGACGGCACACCGGTGTTGGAGGGCGTGTCGATCGACCTTGCTCCGGGCAGAACGCTGGGTGTGCTGGGGCGTACCGGTAGCGGCAAGACAACCATGGCGCGCATCCTGCTCCGTCTGGTCGAACCGACGGTGGGTCGGGTGTTGATGGGAGGGGTCGATACGGCGACGGTGCCGCTCTCGCACCTCCGCGCTCGCACCGGTGTGGTGTCCCAGGACGTCCATCTCTTCGCCGCCTCGATTCGAGACAACCTCGTGTTGTTCGACGACACGATCCCCGATACCCGGGTGCGCAACGCCCTCACCGAACTCGGGCTTCTCGACTGGGTCGAGGCGATGCCCGATGGGCTCGACACGGTCCTCGGTCCGGCGGGGAGTGGTCTGTCGGCGGGGGAGGGGCAGCTCATCGCGCTTACCCGTCTCTTCTTGCGAGAACCTGATCTGGTTCTGCTCGACGAGGCGTCTTCCCGCGTCGATCCGGTCACCGAGGAACGGGTCACCCGTGCGATCGATCGGTTGGTGCAGGGACGGACGGCTCTGGTGATCGCCCACCGGCTTTCGACGGTGGAGCGAATGGACGAGATCGTCGTTCTCGATCACGGGCAGGTTGTCGAATACGGCTCACAGCACGAACTGCGTGCGACGCCGCACAGTCGCTACGCCCAACTCCTCGCAACCGGGGCGAACAGTGAGGTCGACGCGGCGCTTCTCGATCCGGGGGCGGGCCAATGAAGCCGGGGATCCGACCCGACTACTTCGCGTGGCGAACCGCAGTGTTCCGGGGCCGGTTGTGGGCGAAATGCTGGCTGTTCTGGACGAGCTTCTACCTGAGTCCGCTGCTCACCGGCTGGCTTCTGAAACTCGTGTTCGACGAACTCGAGCAGTCAGGTTCTGTCACCCGACTTCTCGTGCTGCTCGGGCTCACCGAGTCGGTGTCGTGGGTCTTGTTTGCCATCTCGGTCTGGTATGTCATCCGGTGGTGGGTGGGCGTCAGCACCTTGGTTCGCACCAACATGCTCGAGGCGCAGACGGCGAGCGGCGGTCCCAAAGCTGCGACGTTGCCGCTGAGCCCGTCCGAAGCCATCACTCGCTTCCATGACGACACGCGAGACACCGTCATCTGGGCGGATTCATGGCTCGATGGTGGCGGCATCATGCTTTACGGCATCGGGGCGCTCGTCATCATGGCCACGATCGATGCCAGTGCTGCACTCATTGCGTTGGTTCCGTTGGTCGCTGTCACCGTCATCACCCGCTACCTCACCCCACGTCTCTACGCCGCTCGAGCGGCCGACCGCCGGGCAGGGGCAACGGTCAACTCGTATCTGGGCGAACTGTTTGCCGGAATGCTGGCGTTCCGCCTCGCGGGCAGAGAGGAAGCCGCAATCCGTCGCCTCGAGGTACACACGACGCAACGCCGTCATACCGCCGTGCGAGACACCGTGTTGCAGCAAGCGATCGACGGGATGGCGTCATCGACTGCCGATGTCACCATCGGGCTCACACTGCTGGTGCTCGTCGCCCCGATGCGCAACGGCACGTTGAGCGTCGGTGACATCGCGCTGTTCGTGGCGTATGCGGTGCAACTTGGCCGGGTGCCCCGGTTCGGATCGCGGCTGATCACAGCCCGGGAGCAGGCCACTGTGGCCTATGAACGGATGAGTGAGATGGTGGCGTCGGGCCGACCGGCCGATCTTGTCGAACCCACCGAGGTCACGATCGAGTCGGGTGAACCGATGCGTCAACGCGCTCCCGACCCTGCGCGGGTCCCGCTTCGGCGCCTCGACCTTCGCGGCGTGACCTCGGTGTTCGCCACGACCGGCGGCGGTGTCCGCGACATCGATCTGTCGGTTGCGAGTGGTGGGTTCATCGTGATCACCGGCGCCGTGGGTTCCGGCAAGTCGACCTTGCTGCGGGTGCTGGCCGGCCTCGAGCCGCTCGATGCCGGCTCGGTGGCGTGGAATGACGAGGTGGTGAGCGACGTCGCCGCATGGATGGTTCCGCCGCAGGCCGCCTACCTGCCCCAGATTCCGCGGCTCTTCAGCGAGTCGATCGCAGCGAACATCCGTCTCGGGCGCGATGGGCACAACGTCGATGCTGTGTTGCAGATGACCACGCTCGCCGATGATCTCGCCGAGATGCCGGAGCGAATCGATACGCGTGTTGGGGCCCGCGGACTTCGGCTGTCAGGTGGGCAGGCCCAGCGGGTCGCAGCCGCACGAAGTTTGCTCACCCAGCCCGAATTGCTCCTCATCGATGACGTCTCGAGCGCGCTCGACGTTGCGACCGAACTGCAGCTCTGGACGGGCCTTCGAGCCCAAGGGCGAAGCACGGTCATCGCCGTGTCACATCGTCAGCTTGCGTTCGATCTCGCCGACGAGGTGATCACCCTCGAGGGTGGGCGGATCGTCTGAGCGCTTCGCGTCTGGTCAGCTGTTGCAGTGATCGCTCGGGGGAACGTCGAGGGCAGGGTTCTGGTCGAAGAACCCGGACGGCATCATCGTGAACCCGACGTACTCGACCGGCATGACCGGCCAGTCCTCGGGTCGCGGGACATGGGTGACACCGAAGGTGTGCCACACGACGATGTCGGTGTCATCGATCGAGCGGTCGGCCAAGGCATAGCTGGGCAGTCCGACTCCACCACCCGGATGCAGGTTCGTGAACGGGCCGGCCCCGGCATAGTGCTGCTGTTCGTCGTACTTCGTGACCCAGAGGTTGTGTCGGGCGAAGCCGCCCCGTTGCCCGGCGGGGGAGTCTTCGGGCGGGAGGAGGGTTGGTGTGGACGGGGGCACGATCTTGTAGCCGACCGGGTGACCCATCGCGTTGTGCGAGTTCTGGTTGACGATCTTCCAGGTTCGACTTGCGGCCGGATCGATGACCCGTCTCGCCTGGAGTTCGGTGGTGAGCGGTGTGGCGACGGCGCGG
>Ga0181578_10005244_pt1 | contig 11377 bp, 12 predicted proteins | sample 071ome_21_FD_148659 | JGI IMG/M metagenome (GOLD analysis project Ga0181578, IMG submission 148659) | Coastal salt marsh microbial communities from the Groves Creek Marsh, Skidaway Island, Georgia - 071401CT metaG (spades assembly) | ecosystem: Environmental > Aquatic > Marine > Intertidal zone... | reverse complement strand
TTTTAAAAAGATTTTTTAAGCACTTCATTCTTGCCTCTTTTTTAGAAGTCTCTACTTCAGACTTTATAATTTCAGTAATTTCCTTCCATAGCTCTTTTTGTTTTTCCTGAGAATCGGAATCAACATAAATGTGGAGATTTTTTCCTTCTAGCTTTACATTTACATTCTCATCTATTTCTGATATCTGCTCATAAATATATTCCGGGAGATCTTTGTCATCAAACTTTAAACCAATATATCCGGAGTATCTTTCTTGCACAAGCTCTTCTGGATCATCAAATGGGACTTCATAATCCGGATTTTTAAATATTATCTTTTCTTTTTTATTTTCAGTATTTGTAAGCTCTAAGCCTTTATTGTTTATTTTTTTTTTATCTCTTAATAGTTTATTAAAAGTTTTTTTTGCCTCACTATCAGATAGAACATGCCCCTCGCAAGAAGGCAGCGTCTCTATGCCTGATTCATAAGCGAAATTAATAAGCCCCCTCAGGGCATCATCGGGATTTAGCGGCTTGTTTTTTAAATCAGTTTTGCTATCTTTCCAATAATACCAATCTTTGGAATCTTCGGTACGATACCAAGATTTATTCCTTAAGCCATCAGGCCCTATGTAATCTGATCTGAGATTAGAAACTTCCTCCGCCGCCTTAACTAGTCCGCTGCCATAAAGATATATGGCTAAAGAGTTTAAATCTTCTTCCGGGGCAGTTTCTTCTTCTCTTTCATCAAAATAAGCTGATATTTCGGCATCCCTAAGTGCCTCTCCTAATCCTGGTCCAGGTTTGACGCCCTGAGATATCAGATCTTTAGCTGATAAAACCGGAGGTGCATGAGAGAACCTTAAAAACTTAGAAAAGTCTTTTCCAATTACAACTCCAAAGTCCATTATATCATTGTCTTCTATAGCATCAGATGAGGACTTTCTAATCCTGCTTATTTCTCTTTTTAACTCTACCAGATTATCTCTGCTTAAGTTTTCAAGAGATAACATAAACCTTACTGCGCTAGCAACTTTATTGCCAAATTTCCTATCCATTAAAACTTTATGTGCAGAAGCTGGATCATTGCCAGACAAGACTGTTGCCAGCTGAACCGAAACATTTTTGCTAGAAGATAAAGCTTTTTTTGTATTTAACCCAGGTAATATCTGAGCTAGTAGCCCATATTCTTTTAGCATATTCATGTAGCCAGATGGCGAAAGAGAAGTTCTAATTCCTTTTGCCACTTCATCTTGGATTCTTTCTTCAGAAACAGCAGCATCACTAGGTTGGGTTAGAGAAGGATTTTTTCTTATTGCTTCTGCAGTTTCTTCGCTAATTTTTCCGCCAGTTCTGCCAGCAAATCTAAATGCCCTAAGAATTCTAAGCCTGTCTTCTTCAAATCTTTCTTCTGGATTTCCAACGGTTCTTACTATTTCATTCTCGATGTCTGAGATGCCTCCAACATAATCTACGACTTCTCCAGTCTTACCTTCGGATCTTTCTGAACGACTGGGTATTCTGTAGAAGAGAGCATTTATGGTTAGGTCTCTTCTCATTACATCGTCTTTTATTGACAGTTTATTTTTATCAGATGATAGTTGGGCTTCTCCTCCAAATCTAGAACCTCTGTCTATTCTGAATGGGGCAAACTCATACTCTTCGCCATCATAAGCTATAATCCTTGCAACAGCAAATGATGCCTCGCCTTGTATTTCCGCCATTTTGGCGAATGGTGCCAATACTCTTACAACTTCTTGTGGGCTGGCTGAGGTTGCAACATCATAGTCTTTTGGAGCTTTGTTTAAAAGAGTATCTCTTACGGCTCCACCGACTACATAAAACTCGTGACCGCTGTGATTAAATTTATCAACAAGATCGTATAGGCTGTCTGGAATAGCCATATCTATTTTTTTTATTATTGGCTCAGCCAATATGTCAGTCATATCTTTCCCCAAATAGTATTGAGTCGATATAGTCAGCCTCTTTCTTTAGGCCTATCGAATCTAGCTTATTTGCTATGGAAATTAAGTCTTTTAAAATTTCAGATTTCTTTTTAATAGTTGGTGCTCTTTTTGGCTTTCTTGCCCCGCCGCCTGCTGGCTTAGATTTTTCCTTTTCTGCTTTTCTTTTCTTAGTTACTGCTTTCTTTTTTTCTGCTTTAGAAAGCTCTTTGGAGGTCACGGGAGTATCTTTAGTAACCTTTTTCGAAGGTCTACACTTTGGATACTTTCCTTTATCTGCATCAGATCGACCGCACGGAGGGTGTTTGCCAGACTTATCCTTCTTGGATATGTCTACCCACTCCTCTTTAAACCAGCGATCTAATCCAGATTCTTTTTTCATTTTATTCTTTCTTTTTAGTCTTCTTTTCTCTTAAAAGCTCAAAATCTTCAGAATCAATTTTACCGTTTTTATTCTTGTCTAAGACAAGCTGCTTCTTTGATGGCTTCTTTTCTGTTTTCGCCTTTGCTTCGGCCACTATGTGTTCATGTGGTTCGAGGTAATTATAGCCTCCTGGAGACGGCCGTCCTCCCCACGGCCTAAGGCCACTCCCTAGCCCCTTTTCTGCAATTTTTAACTCTAATATCTTTCTTATATCTTCTAATATTATTTTTTTGTATCCATCTGAAATTCGGTCATCTTCGAGGACTGATATCATTTCATCAATTTCTTTTTTTAGATCGACCGGCGGATCATCAGCTCCCCGTCCATCTTCATATTCATATTCATATACATCTTCACCTTCACTTCCTGGCTCGATTCCGCTTAGGAATTCCTCAAATTCTTTATCTAACTTATCTTCGTCATCCCGTTTGCTTGCTACTTTGCTTAAAATATTATCTAGATAATCAGCTTCTTTCTTAAAGCCTCTTTCATCTAGTGAGTTTGCCAAACTAATTAATTCTTTTAACATTTTATCTCCTGTATTCAGTCCAAGCTAAAAATGGTCTATTTTCAAGATACCCCTCTGTATTTTGATGCCTATAAGCTTCTTGCTCAAATGGAATATTATAATAAGCTTCGGGACCATCCATTCCCTCTATTCTATTAAGCATATAATACCATCCGTATAATATTGGGAAGAAAATAAACCCAAGCTCGCGCCACTGATAATAATGAATTGTTTCATGCAGCCGCGTTGTTTCGTTTATCTCTCCTCTGCAGAATACAAATATTCCAAGCGAAATGGCCCAAGTATCAATTGGTCCAAAATAAGACAAAAAAACTGGAACTTTGCTATTTTCTACAAATATTGGAAACATTATCTATTCCTCTAGTGAATCCGCACGTTGTTTTAATATTTTAACATCCATTTCTATATCAGCAAGTAGCCCATCATGATCGTTTAGCTGCTCTTCTAGCTTAGACAACTTCTCTAAAAGCCTATCAATGTTATGTGAGCGCTCACCTTCATCATGTTTTATTATTGCAGCTTCGACTACTGGATCTAACACTGGGTAGATTGCTTGTGACAATAGCCCGCCGCCAAGACTGCCGCCACCGAGCCCAAATACTAGCAGCAGCCAGGGGTGCTCGCTTATTGATATAGAGGGTAGCGAGAATATTTTTTCCCTTTTTTCTTCGTCAGGCATAATATGCTCCTGCTTTATTGTTTATATTAGTAACTATTATTTGAACGCATGAATTCTTCTTTCTTCTTTGGCAACTTCTTTTTTAGAGGGCTTTTCTGGGCCAAACCATTTTAGAATTTTCTTTGGATTAGATTTTGATACAAGAGCCCATTCCATCCGATCTTTTCTGCCCTTGCCTCTCGTGGTTCTCTTTAGCTTTTTTAAAACAGCGGTCTTGGTTAGCTCGAAAGCCTCCTCTGCCTCTTTAGCAAGACCACAGTTATGAAGGTAAGAAGAAAGCTTTTCTAGTTTTTCATTAATGTCTTTCATTTTACTTCTTTGGCTTTGGGCCGCGCCAACCGCCGCCTTTTTCTTTGTATCTTTTTAGAGCAGCCCCAACAGCATAAGCGCTCGGCCATACATCATACTTTCTTTTAGCCCAAGCTTTAGAGGCGCTCCACAGCTCAGGCTTGGTCGGCGTTCTGTCCTTTTTCTTTTTAGACTTCTTTTTTTTCTTTTTTGCAGCTTCTTTTAAAAGAAGATCTATTTCATCAGCTTCTTTTTTAAAGCCCGAGTTAATAAGCCATTTTATTAAGCTTGCCAGCTTTGTATCGCTCACCTGGCCCTCCTCATATGTTAATTCATTTTTATTAGCAGACAAATCTCTTAAGGTTTTTTGAGCAGCCCACCTTATTGGTCGCTCAGGATTTTCTGCAAGATTTTGAAGAATACTAACTGGAGTTTTTTTGTTAGCGGCAATGCTAAGTTTAATATCTTTCGATATATTAAGGCTTGCTATTTTGGCTATTACATTTGGGGTAGCAGAAGGATTATTAACTAAGAATCCCAATACATTCGGCGCCTCCTCCCTAACAATTTCATTATCAGCGATCCTCATCATAAGATCTTCTTTTATGGCGGGATTTTTAGATAGATGAACTGGCGACACGTTCCACGCCGGCGTAAATCGGTTACGGAGCGCTTGGAAGGTGTCTGTCGATTCGCGGGCTGCCAAATAATCATCAAATATTTTGTTGGCAAGTTCTGGACTAATAGATGGATTGTTTGCAATTTTGTTGCGGATTTGATTTGCTATACGCCTATCCCCTGGCACCTTAGTCTCTTCGAATAAATCATTTAAAATCTCAGGTGTGGTTGACTTATTTTCAGCAAGGTTTTTCTTCACCTCAAAGGATGAACTTGCCGCTAATTCATCCAGCATTTCTCTTGGAATAATTTCTGCTGTAGAGATAATCTTTTGTCTGTCGTAAAGGGCGATCTTGGGATCCCTGTATAGCCTAGAGTATAAATCATTAACAAATTCCTGCGTAATATTTTTATTTAATAAAAGCTTTTTTGCAAGGTCTCTTCTAGCATTAACATGATCTATATTGCCATCTTCCCACCCTTTATAGCCTGGTGGAGCTATAAGGTCCTCTAGTTTGTTTAGCATACCTATATTTGTATTTGGATGTTGGGCGACAGCTTTTATTTCCTCCTTTCCAGAAGAATTGGTTTTTCTCAAGAATCTTAGGAAATCACCCTCTGAAAAAATTGAGATTATTTCGTCTAAAATTTCTGGAGGACATTGTTTGTTATCAACAAATCTATGTATTATTTTAGAAACAGGAACATCGCTTGAAGCATTATGTTTTATACTTTCATAAATTTTCATAAGCTCATCTGAGCTTTTTGCTTTGTGGATCAGATTAATGTAAGTGTCTAATTTATCTTGCATGGTACCAGGTTTATTATCTTCTGGTATATCATTATAACCTACAACTTTAGGTAGTTTATATAGCGAATCGAGTATGTAATCGAGAGGGGCGTCATCTCTTAGCGACAAAGCTCTTAGCATCCTGGCTTTTGGTATAATAATTTTGGGATCATTAGGCTTTGTTGTTTCAAAAAACTCCATTGATATCCGTCTTGGCTCATCAGATGCTAGCTCTATCTTTTTTATAGCAGACTCCAAAGGCATTGATGGGTTTGATATTATTTTTTCTCTTACATATGTTGACTTAAAATCATAAATATTTTCTAAAGATTCAAGACTTAAAGATTCATTTGATGCCATTTTTAGATACAGGTCATGGGCAGTACCGCGCTGGGACCAATTACCCCCTTCCTCTAAGTTCTCTTTTTCTAAATCTTTCGCAATGGATCTTTCCATCTTTGACAGTATTTCGGGTGGAGTAAAAATGCTTGAAACAAGTTTCGAGCTTCTATCTAATATAGAATCCTCTAAGTCATGCCTATCTTCTCCAGAAACTCCTCTATAAAGTTCCTCTTTTGCATCAGGATCACCCATGGCTGCTTCATCCATCAACTTTTGGGCCGGATGAACCTTGGTTTCGCCGCCCTTTGACCTAATTGCTTTGTATATATCTTCCTTTATATCTTTTCCAAAAATTTCTTCATGATCTTCTTCATCCATGCCCTTATTATCTCTATTTACTGTTGCTCCACCATCTCCTTCGTAAATAAACTCTCCGTTTGAATAGCCTATGCTTTGGTAATCATTAACGCCTCTTCCTCCATCTTTTACTGCATAAAAAAGAATTATTCCTTTTCCTGCATAATTATAAAATAAATTATTGCCTGATGTTCTAGCTGTACACCAAGTTGTTTCTGGTTCTAAGGTTTTTTCACAAAACTGAGATATTTTAATTGAGTCCTTCATGGTTAGGGGCATCCAAAGCTTCCATGGCCCAGATTGCCCTATGAATTCTTCTGGCTTATAATCTTTATCTATATAGGTATGGATTGCCTTGTCTCTTTTTGAGAGTGCCATGGCTGTTTCCATATTATCAATGGTTAGCTCCATTATTTGTTTTGGGGAGCTAGAATTGCTTACCCTTTCATTATATAGGCTTCTATATTCTTCATTTTGTTTATATTTCTGCTTTAAACCTTCTAAAGATTTTTGATATTTTTCAAGTGTAATTAAAGCATGTTCAATCGGTTGTATTTCAATCGGGTATTTAGAGGGATCTTTTGGAGCCTCTCCATACCTTGATACTATCCAGGATAAGAATTGTTCATTAAACTTGTCGAACTCTCCTTCGAGGTTTGGATAAAGATTCTTAAGTTTTTGAAGATTGATATCTATAGGGGCTTCAACAACTTTCTCTACAGAATCTTTGTTGCTTCTTATCCATTCGACAATACCATCTAGGTTTTCAATAAAGTTCCACTGTTCATAAAGCTCTGTTCCATTGAATGTCTTATACCATTGGTCTGCTAAAGAGTTAACCTTGCCCAGTTGCTGTCCTGTAAATTTTTCCGCAAACGCCTCTCTAAGCTCTTGATTTTCTTTATTTACAGCTTCTTTGTACAAAAATAGCAATTTATTAAATCTATTCATTTTATCCTAACCGAAAGGGTATAATCTTTGTGTATATTGTTAAATTATTAATATACTCTGGAGAATTATTTATGTTTAATTTTAGTAAGTTACAGGAACCAGAAATGCCCGAGGAGCTACCTCCTGCCGAGATTATTATTGAAAAAAATGATGATCTAAGAATTCTTGGTCTTTATGGTGAGTTGGACGAGTTAAAGGCTGCGCATGCAATTGTTACAATGATTGATTTGGCGGAGACTGCTGTTGTTAGCTTGCCAAAAGATTTAGCGGATCCAGAGTCAGAGCTTGTAGAAACAGCCCTGCCGATGGAGTTTTTGATATCAACTCCTGGTGGAAGTGCAGATGATATGTTTGCAATTTATGATGTAATGAGAGTCTCCAGAGAGAAGTGTGATATAATTACCTATGGTCTTGGGAAAGTAATGTCTGCTGGAGTGCTCATTCTGGCTGCAGGAACAAAAGGGCAGAGAAAAATTGGTAAGAATTGCAGAGTAATGATTCACTCTGTTATCGGCGGCTCGGCAGGCTCCTTCCATAATCTTCAGAATGAAATGTCAGAAATAAAGCACATTCAATCTGCCTATATTAAAGCTCTTTCTGAAGAAACAAATATGACTGTAGCATACCTAAAAAGGATGCTAAACAAGAAGGTGAATATTTACCTGTCTGCAGAAGAGGCTGTTGAGTTAGGGATAGCCGACATTATTGTTTAGCTAAAATGAAGATAACTATTATAGCATTTAATTTTGGGCCAACAAAAGCTTTTACAAATGGCCCGGGGATGTCTCTTCTTAATTTCTGCAAAGCTATAGCTCCTGAAATTAAGATTGATTTATTTTTAGAATTAAAAGCAGAAGTGTCATTTCCTGGCGTTTCAATATTTTCATCTAAAGATTTTGCCTCATTTTCAAAGTCTATTAGAAGTTCAGATTTAGTACACCACTGGAGTGGACTTACTGTTAATTTAATAAGATTATCTGAAGAAGCGAGCAAGGCCAATAAGAAGCTTATACTTGGCCCAAACTTAATAGACTGCGTTGAATCAAATAAAGAAAAGGCTTTACTAAGCAGAATAAAGCCCTATAAGATTCTCTCAGTAAATGATAGGCTTAAATATAATATATCATTCAACTATGATATTCATCATCAAATGATAGAAACTCTTATAGTAGGGCCAGACTTAGATGAGTGGACTCCTTCTTTAAAAAAAGACAACTTTATCCTATGGAAAGGCAATACAAATCACTTTGTTAAAGATGTTAATTTTGCATTGAAATTAAAAGAAAAATTAACAAAATATAGTTTTAATATAATGGGTCATCCCAAGCCATATAATTACAGGGAACATATCAATGAGGCAAAGCGGGCTAAGCTTTACATAAATACATCGCTTTCCGAAACAAAATCTCAGACTCTTATGGAGAGTTGGGCAAGCGGAGTTCCATCGGTTACCCATCCTAAAGTTTATCTGCATGGTATAAATTATGAAACCGGGATAATAACAAATAAAACAGAAGAAGACTATGCAGAGGCCATAGTCGAGATAATGGAAAACCCCATTCTACAGAGTCGCCTTGCAGATGGGGCTTATGAATATTGTTTAAAAAATTTTTCCAGAAGTAAGATTTTAGATAATTTTAGAAATTTTCTCTGATTATTAAAAATGTTTCTACATTAACTAAGATATTAGTATATAACTTTATTTAATAGTATATTAATATTTCTATAATGAGATGGCAATAATGCAAAATGTTTTCGGAGACTAAAAATGTTAAAAGATTTAATTATTCTAGCAAATAGGCTAGACGAAAAGGGCTTAAAAAAAGAAGCTAATGTATTAGATTATATTATACAAAAGTTTGCTCAAGAGGGCGTTGATATAAGCCCAGAAGAGCTTGGAATTGAAGAACAGGATGGCGAAGATATTGAGTTAGTAAATCTAACACCACATGATATAACGCTAAGACTAGAAGATGGCAGCGACTTTATTGTTCCGACATCAGGCGCAGTGGCACGAGTCTCATCAACCCATGGCGAGAAAGGAAGTATCAAGGGTATTCCAGTTCAAGTTTGGGGCAAAACTACATTCGGAGAGATAGAAGGCCTGCCAGACCCTGAGCCCGGGAAGATTTTTCTGGTTAGCGGGCTAGTCGGAAGCAGAGTTGAGGACCGGGATGATGTTTTGGTCCCTGGCACTGGGCCCAGAGACGGTGCAATAAGGGAAGATGGAAAAATAGTTGCAATAACTAGGCTTAATAGAGTTTAATAAATAATAAAAATAACAATGAATTTCATAATTAAAACAATGTTAATATACTTAATAATATCACTTTTAATACTACCTGCTTGCTCTGCTTCAAAGAAAAAGCTAAAGGCTTCAGAACAAAACCCTAGAGATGAAGTTCTAGAGATGCTTGAAGACATTGAATTTGAAGAAGATCTACCGGAAGATACAGGAACATAAGGCTAATGAATAGCAGGCTTAATAAACTATCATATTTTTTAAAAATAGCGTCAGAAGATGAGCCTTTTATTCCAAGATTATCTCCTGAAGAGGAGTCCATGCTTGGAGCAGAACGCCCCGGCTCCTCTTTTAAGCATACCCCGTCTGATGTATTTAATAAAATTAGAGAGAGAACATTAGAAAGAAGGCGCAATATGCTTCCAGAATTGGAGCCAGGCGAGGTTTTAATAACTCCCGGAGAAACTCTGGACGCCCTAAAGAATAACCCAAAGATTTTAGAATGGTTTGAATATATCAGGGGATTTGTTATACCCGAGAATTATAAGTACGTTGTAATGGTCCCATGCTCTGCATCAAAACCATGGGGAGAACTAAGCTCTCCAGGTAGTGCGAAATATTACAAGTCTTATTGGGATGTTATTAAAAATCTAAGAGAAGATGAAAAAGATAATCTGGTTTATTGGGTTACTGTATCGGAGCCATTGGGCATTGTTCCTCAAGATAATTGGGATAACTTTCCAGCCTACGATAATCCGGGCTTATTTAGAGATCCAGCCCAAAGATCGGGCTTGTTTACAAGAGATTGGAAGGAACTATATGGCGAAAAGTATATCTTGCCCTTTGACGAAAAAGCCAGAGAAGAAGCTATTCAAATTCTCGGAGATGTAATTGGCGACTTTTTCCAGAGAAACAATATCCCGGGAAGAAAATGGATTTCTTTGGTGGGAGGAACTAAGGGCAAAGTAAGTACTCATACTGAGATGATAGATATTGCATTAAATTTCTTAGAGAAAGGAGGATGTGAAATCCCCCTAACCAGAAAGCCAAAGATGGTAGATGCTCCAGGCAGGCCCTCAAGATCAGGAATAACAGAATATACTGAGGAATCTATACGGGAACTTCTAAACAAGGAATCAAGGTTAAATAACCTGCTTTATTTTCTAAAAATATCTTTGTAAGTAGGTTAATGCTAGGTATTGTCCTCAATCCACCATGCAGGAACTTCGATAACCTCATCAAACTCGTCTTCCAAGGGAGCTTGATATGCCCCAGTCATTCTATCAAAAGCTTCGGGAGGAATAGTTTTTGAGCGACCAGTTTCAGCTATTCTTTTTTCATTTCTTTCTTTAGCAGTTTGCTTTAATCTTTCTACATCATTATTCCAATCAAATACAACGGCAATCATCTTATGATCTGGAGCATCAAGCTCAGATTTCATTCTATCTCTTGCGCCCCTATTCATATTGGTCATATCAACAACAACTGGCCTACCAGAATCTTTCGCGCCTTTGACATTGCGTTCATGCTCCGACATAGCTTCGGCCTGAGCGGCAGCAACTCTCTCCCAAACTTTTGGCTCCCACGTTTTCCATTCAAGCGGCTGGTCAATCATATCGCCAAATCTATCATGATGCTGCTCATCTGAATAACCCTCTTGCCCGGGCTGAATAGGTCTGGCAAACATATCGTCATAACTATAGCCATGCTTATCTCCAACCATATCCGTTACATCATCCATAGAGATAATATAAGGATCGACTATGCCATGTTTTGGGCCTTCTTCTTTAAGCCAAGTTGACTTACCAACACCGGGAGGGCCAATAAGAAAAAATACCTTTAAATCATTGGCGGCCAATTTCATTATTATTTTATCTAGCAAATCGGCTTCAACAGTTAAGCCTTTTTGATCTAAATCATTAGCGAGTTTTATTAAATCTTTTAACATTTGAGTTCTCCTACGAAGGGGTTCTTAAACACCCATAAAATTAATAGACCTTAAATATATAATTTATACAACAAAGACCCGAGGACTCCGAACCTCCGGGTCTTTTTAACTTATACTAACTTTTCTCAATGATTTTCATGATTAATTTAACAATTGCTTACCCAATTCTTAGATAGATTTTGCTTATATCTCTAAAAACCCTTGATTATCAACCTTTTTTATTTTATATGGTTTTATACAAAAATTATAAAGTGGGACAAAGTGGTA
>Ga0181578_10005242_pt1 | contig 11378 bp, 13 predicted proteins | sample 071ome_21_FD_148659 | JGI IMG/M metagenome (GOLD analysis project Ga0181578, IMG submission 148659) | Coastal salt marsh microbial communities from the Groves Creek Marsh, Skidaway Island, Georgia - 071401CT metaG (spades assembly) | ecosystem: Environmental > Aquatic > Marine > Intertidal zone... | reverse complement strand
CCCCAAGCAGCAACGAACCGTATCCGAAGACGAAGACGATGAGAACCTGGATCCCAGATGGGAATTGGTGCACCAACTACTGGAGTATAAGAAGTTTAAGGAGGCCGCCGATTCGCTAGATTCCCTTTCCGATCACGCCTCTCTCCAACTCCCGCGCGACTACGATTCCGTCAATCGAGCCGAAAGTCCTTTGCGCCCGCTCAAGCCAGAAGACCGGATATCGGTTTGGAATTCCTACAATATCGTACTGCGGAGGCTGTCCGAAAAGCTTATCCTAGGGGAAATCCAGGATGACGCGGTCACTGTGGTCGATCAAATGGAAGCGCTGATTGAGAAAGTTCAAACGGAGCCGAGCTTCGAATTTTCCAGCCTTTTCCCAGGCAGGTGTAGTCTAAAACTGCTAGTGGTTACCTTCATCGCCATCCTCGAACTTGTTCGCCTGAAACGCCTCTCGATCACCCAGAACCACTCCTTCTCCGACTTCGTTATCGAACGGATCGACGAGGAACCTGGCGCGGAAGAGCCCCCTCAGGACCCTGAAAACGAGCTTGAAACCGCGCCCGTTTAATCCACGGTGGAAGCTGTGCCAAAGAAAGATACACAGCAGGCTTATCTGCTCGGCGTGGGTCTAGACAACGACGACGGGCATAAGCGAATCACTCAAGCGGAGGATTTCTCCATCGTTGGCGGCTCCGAAAGCACCCACGAGCGTATGACCGAGACCGTTATCAAAACCTTCGAGGACATGAAAAGCGAGGGCAAAACGCTTTCCAACATCGAGCCGGAGCGTCTTTCCGATCTGCTGCAAAAGAATTGCCCAGCGTAATCCATTTTAGGGGCAGCTACTACCCTATGGACACCATGTCGCATCCCAGGCAGTCGCAAGAAACGACGTCATCCAAACTTTCCTTGAAAACCAAGGAACGCGAAGAAACGTTGATTATCGAATCGGGGGAGAACGAAGACGAACGCGTGTTGTCCAGCAAAGCCGATGGCAGTTCATTGACATTACTGGAGGAATACTCCATCCGGAAAAGCAGCAACCGAAAGTGGCAATTGGCAATGGCTATGGCCAGTGCAGCCATTTCTCTCTACTTCGCGTTTACTATTTATAAAACGCTCTAATCTCATGGCAGAAATAACTACACTCAACGAACAAAACTTTAACGACGCCATCAGCTCGGGAGATATTCCCGTGCTCGTGGACTTTTGGGCCCCTTGGTGCGGACCCTGCAAAGCTATCGCTCCCATCCTCGAGGAACTGGCAGGCGAGCTGGACGGCAAAGTGCAAATCTCCAAGGTAAACGTAGACGAAAACGGATCCGTGGCCGCGAAATACAATATTCGGGCCATTCCGACTTTGCTCCTTTTTAAAGGGGGCGAACTCATCGACCAATTCGTTGGCATGGTCGGGAAAGACGATCTGAAATCCAAGCTGCAGGCTCACACCTGATTCGATTTCACGACCGCTAGACTAGATACGGTTAGATTTTCAAAGGTCCTCCACTTTTTGTGGAGGGCCTTTTTCTTCGCTTGAAGGTAGCGGGCGATCTCACGCCTGCTCCCGCAAATGCGGGATATGGCGGCCAGGCCGAGCGGCCATTGTGGAACATTGTATGATTAAGTCAGCAACGGATTTACCCGTAGAGATTAAACTACCAGCTACGATAAGACGATCCCCAAAGCCAGCAAAGCGCTGAACATTAGCAACAGCCTAGCGGACTTGGCCAAATACTCGTTCAGAGCCTTGCCCTCTTTGGATCGCAATTCGACAATCAGTCGAGCTCCAATCGGAATTGTGATTAGGGCGAGCAAAGGCCAAAGGGACCGATTGATTCCCCCGTATGCGCTAACGCATAGATAAGCCACTGCTAATTGCCAACCGTACTGTTGACGAGCAAACCGACGGCCTAACCGCACGACAAGCGTTCGCTTCCCCGCTACTTCATCCGTTTCCTTGTCCCGGTAGTTGTTTACGACTAGGATGTTGTTGGCCAACAGACCTAAGGGCAACCCTAGCAAGAGAACGGCAAAGGACAGGTGCCCCGTAACCACATAGAACGTACCCATGGTAGCGACCAATCCGAAAAACACGATCACGAAAACGTCCCCAAGGCCATGATACGCCAACGGGTAAGGTCCACCCGTATACGCGTATCCAAAGACAATCGCAGCGATCCCTACTATCAGCATTTCGCTGCCTCGATAAGCGATCATCGATAAGCCGATGAGAAAGGCGGCGATAAATATGCCGATAGCCGCCCGAAACATAGCCGCGGGCGAAATGCGCCCGCTAGCCACCAGGCGTTCGGGGCCGACTCGGTCAATCGTATCCGCACCGCGAATATGGTCAAAATAGTCATTGGCCATATTGGTAGCTATCTGGACCAGTAGAGCGAACGCTAGACAAATAGCCACCGGCCACCAATTGAACTGATCCAGACGTGTCGCTTCGGCCGCACCAACGATCACAGGGGCCACCGCAGCAGGCAAGGTTTTGGGCCGGGAAGCGGCGATCCAATCAGCAGGAACAGTCATCTATGGCACATGGTACAAGTTCTTCGTTACGTTTACTTCCAGATTTTGCGGATAGCATTGGTGGCAGCCGATCTCCGAACGGCAAATTCGAGCGCTAGCCGCATCCCTCTACTGAATGCGTCTCGCTTCCAAATAATAGCGCTTTTCGTCCGCCTCACCCATAGAAAAGGTCTTTCTGGGCAAAGCGCCATCCAGTACGACCGTCTTGAACAAATCGCTTTTCCCAATACCTGGTAGAATAAATCCGATATTCCCTTCCTTGGATCCAAGACCTTCGACCACGTCTTCTCCATGGATATAGTCCAACTCGCTTTCGCTCCCTTCCAAGAAAGCGTCCAGAAACGCCTGTAGGTTTCCCACCTCTAAGTTGCGACTTGGATTGCTCAAGCGAATCAATCCATGTTCATTCGGGGCGACCCATAGGACTCGATGCTCGCTTGGGTTGGAGTCGAGATTAGCCAGTCGCTTTTTCGCTGATTCCAAGCTGTCGAATAGCTCTAAAGCGACTTCGGAGCCTTCATCAGCGAAGAACTGTTTCATCCCAAGTAGCAATTCATCGGCATCCACGCCAAAAGCCACCCGGTGGATGGGTTCGAATTCGAGTCCCTCGTCGTGGACATTCATCAGCTCCACCAAAGCGAAACGAGCGGGATGATCCATTACGGATTCCGGCGAATCGGCTTCCGCTTTCAGGCTTTCCCAAATGCTCTTGGCGGTCGCTAAGGAATGGTTGCCGTCGCCCATAGCATAAAGCAGCACGCCTTTCCCTAAAACGCCATACTTGCTGTCAAATACACTTTGATCGCTCAACGCTTCCAGCGATTGGAAAACCGAAGCAATGTCCTCCTGGGCATCGACTCGCCAACCCCTGAGGTGTCCACCGCCTGCATTCAGCTCGAAATCGTAAATCGGGGACAGATCCTTTTCAAATAGCGGCTCGATAACGGTACGATCTGGATCATCGATCAATACCATTATGTGAGGAAGCTCGATCTTAGCGTTTTTCCTGATTTTGATACGAGGTGGCAGCCGATCTTCGATCGTCCCTTCCGTCGCCCTGATTAAGCTCTGAGAACCCGGCTTATAGTCGTACTTCTCCAGGTCCAAGGCGACTATGAGTCCTTTTCTGGAGGGCGCGTGGCTCGTTTTTCGATCGAGCAAGACGAAACCAGGCTCTAACTCCTCAAGGACACCCTTCTGTAAATAGGCTTCCATCGTGGCGTTGATACGGTCGACACGCTGCTCACTGTCCGCATCTCCTAGGTAGACCTCGGGAAAGACCAGGTTCAGAGTCGAAGGATCCTCGCCAATCTCATCGGCGAGCTTCTCCCAATATTCCGGCTGGGAGGTAAATTGGTCGCAGGCGACTACCGACCAAAGGGTTAAATCTACTCCACTATTGGGGAGAAGTATATTGGGAGCTTCGATTCCAAGTTCACGGTTTCTCATAGCAAAGCGATAGGGAATCTCCCGATAAAGCGCGGAAGCATGGGCGGAGCGATTCTGCTAATCACTCTGATGGCGGGATCGAAAAACACTGGGCTAATCCCATCTTTCGATCCTGAGTCCCGAAAGTCTACCGTCTGCGGCGACGGAACTTGTTTTGGAACTTCTCGACTCGGCCTGCTGTATCGACGAAGCGCTTTTCACCCGTGTATACAGGATGGGAATCCATGGTAATGTCGCGTACTACTTTTACATACTCGACTCCATCAATGGTTTCCGTCTGGCCGGTCTGGATGGTCGACATCGTGAGGAATTTTTTTCCCGTAGAAACGTCTACAAACGCTGTGGGGTGATAATCTGGATGAATGCCTTGCTTCACGGTTCGAAAATGGGTTGCTAGCCTTGTCTGGCTTTGTATCGCGGGTTGGTTTTGCAAATCACGTAGAGACGTCCCCGGCGACGTACCACTTGGCAGTTCGGATGACGCGTCTTCGCGGACTTCAGTGAAGAGACAACTTTCATAAGGGGCGATAAAAGATACGGCGCCTCGATTTCTGTCAATAACTGTTTCCCTAAAAAATCGGCAAAAGGAATGGATCGGGCATGGTAAGGAAGCTCAGTTCACCTCTGGGTGCTCGGGAGCCAAAGACATCAAACCCAGTTCGAGATTGATATTGATGATCACATGACGCCAAAGTTCGTCACCCTCTAATTGAGACAAAGCTTGGCTATCCATTTCCGAGACTACCCAAGCATTATTGGATAACTCATCCTCCAATTGCCCTTTGGCCCATCCCGCATAGCCACGAAACGCCCGCAAGCTGATGTTCGGATCCTCTTCCAGTTTCGAGGCCGCCAAAGCCGGTTCCAAGCCAAAGAACAATTTGAAAGAGCCCAATACCGGATCGATCTTCCACCCGCCCAGTATAACCTGGTCCGTAGCCACGGGACCACCGATATATAGCGGGATATTTTCCAGCCCATACTCTCTGAAGGATCCGTCGACTTCGCCCAACTTTTGACCGGAGAATTTGTTGACGACCACGCCTAGCGATCCGGCTTCTTCATGGGCCGTCATCAATATGACGCTTCGCGCGAAATTAGGATCGGTCAAGTGAGGATGGGCCAACATCAGGGAACCCGGAATCCTAAATGAGTCTTCTTCGCTTTCGTGGAACATCGGTTACGACAGAAATCGGTACTCGAATCACTGCTGATCTTCACCCATAAGTTGGCTAAAAGATCGACTCTTGGCAACATGCCAAAAATATTTCTTCCATGAGATCGCTAGACGAAATCGTATCCTACTGCAACGAACGGACCCGATCCCGGGAAATCGCGGATTTTCCCGGAGCTCTAAACGGACTGCAGTTTTCCAATAATGGTCAGGTCAGCAAAATCGGGGCAGCCGTCGACGCAGGGCTCGTCCCCTTCAAAAAGGCCATCGATGCCGGCATCGATTTTCTCATTGTCCACCATGGCATGTTCTGGAACGCCCCCAAGCGAATCGTCGGGAGCGAATTTGAAAAAATCCGAACCCTAGTTGAGGGCAACTTGGCTGTTTACTCCTGCCATTTGCCGCTGGACGCCCACCCTGAAATCGGAAATTCCGCCTGCCTCGCCAAGAGAATCGGGGCGCCTGCTTCAGGTTCGTTCCTACCGCACGAGGGCACCGATATCGGTCTGGTTTGCGATTGGGGCAAAAGCCGCGACGAACTCAAAACAGCCCTCGAGAACGAATTCTACAGCAGGGTGGCTTCCATCGAATTCGGCTCCAGCTCTCCAGAAAAAATCTGTGTGGTGACCGGCAGCGGAAACAGTGTCGTCGATCAGATCACATCCACTGGATCGGATACGCTAATCACCGGTGAACTGAAACAGCACTTCTACAACGTCGCCCAGGAAAAGGAACTGAACCTCTACGCCTGCGGCCACTACGCCACGGAAACCTTCGGCGTCGACGCCCTAGCTAGGGAGGCTTCCTCCAAATTCAATCTTCCTTACGAATTCATTTCAACCGATTGCCCATTATAGCGAACGCTCCGAAAATTCGTGCAATCGGCTCCAGCAACCAATAAATCCTCCAATCATGAAACGAATCGCCATCTTGAATGGACCCAATCTCGACCGCCTTGGCAAGCGCGATCCTGAAATCTACGGAACCAATACCTTGGATGATGTCGCGAACCGATTGAAAGCGCAGTTTCCAGAGGTGGAATTCGATTTCTTTCAATCTAATCACGAAGGAGCGCTCGTTGACAAAATCTCCGAGTTGGCCGAAAGCGACTGCCAGGGAATCGTGTTCAATCCTGGGGCCTATTCCCATACCAGTATCGCTCTGAGAGATGCTATCAGCGGTTCGAATATACCCACCATCGAAGTCCACATCAGCAACATCCACGCTCGCGAACGCTTCCGGCATCACTCTCACACCGCGGCCGTTTCCCAAGGCGTCATCGCCGGATTGGGAATCAAGGGCTACGGGCTCGCTACACAATCTCTGCTGGATCAAGCGTAGTCTGGCTAACCGAACATTCGCATCAAGTCGGTAGAGCGCTCGCAGAAGAAGCAATCCGCGGCCTCATCTTGCCGCCTATGGTGGGTGGAGCTAGATCCCGCGACTACACATTAGCGCCAACGTAATTGAAAAAAGAAATGTAAACGCGCCGGGACGTCGCGTTCCACTCCTGGAGAAGGTCGAGAAAGGTGAAGCGCTAGGGCCTACCTCGGCGTAGCTTAAAGCGAAGACGGAACCCGGTAGGTTCAATATCTGCATCTCGAGCTAAGTTGGCGCCTGCTCTCGAATGCGGGAGCGAGATCAAATGGAGCCTGTTCGCCCAAAAGATAAGGGCGGCTGTCCTGCCGCCCTTTGACGCTCCCATCCTCTGGATGCTCTCTCGAGCGGCGCCAGGCATCGCTTCCTGGAATTTTCTGCTGGATAGGCTAGCGGGAGGGCTCATCGGGCCAACAAATATCGATCCAAAAGCAGCCGAATTTAAGCGATTTTTTGAAGGAGACTAGGACGCCTGATAGCCCTTTTTTTAGCAGCCAAAAATGGTCCTAACACCTCCTAGGAATGGCTTGAGCATAGCGTTGTACCATCCCCGAAACGAGAAAGACCCGGCGGTCCCACATCCGCCGGGCCAAGCAACGACTCAGTTTTGGAACTAAAGTCTGAAATTTTCTCGCTAAGCTCGTCTTTTTTCGCCTCGACCTTTCGATCTCGACTGTCCACACAGTTTATCAAACGGGAGAGAGAAAAACAATCCGTGATGTATACCGAATTGGGCGCGGATTTCCGCTAACTACATGGGTGATAGCGTTCATTTGCCGCCAGTTCCGTAAATATCTTGCGAAGGAGGGAAAAGAATGGCGATTCTGCCTCAAATTTTGGTTGGACACCATTTCCTGAAAAGCTAGAACCCGTTTTGTTATGACAAAATTAGACAGCGGATACAAAGTAACAGCCAAATCTGCGGTCATCGACGTTATCCTGACCGTGATCGTTTGGTACCTATTCGCATTGTGGTTTAAGCCGCATGTTATGAGCTATGAGCCAGCGAAGGTTTTCTTCTGGGCCGGCTTCTCTGCCCTACCTGCAGCAGGCACCTTTTGGCTTTGCCTGCAAATGTACAAGGTCACCGCTGCCCACCAACGCAAGCTGAAGCAAGAGCAAGAAGCAGAAAAAGAATAAGGCGAAGCGCAAATTCGCTAATCGTTAAGGAGTGCTGACTCAGCCCTCCTTTTTTTTCCGAGGGCCGACGCCTCGAAGCCTGAGCGTGTAAGCGGACGATCTCATGCCTGCGCTGAAGCTACGGCGGCGCAAGCCGAGCTCCCACATTGAACTATATCCCCCTAAAACCCGAATTCCGACTGAAGGTCCTCCGCCTTCGCTTCCAGGATTTTCTTAAGAAACAGTGACCTATGGACCGGCGATGGCCCCTCTTCTACAATAGCGTTTCGATGGGAAGGGGTCGCATATCCCTTGCTTGCTGCGAAGTCATATTTTGGATACTGGCAATCTAGAGCCATCATCGTTCGATCTCTAGTTACCTTGGCTATGATCGATGCCATGGCAATACAGAGCGAACGGGAATCGCCCTGCACAAAGGCCTGGTGCGGGTAGCCGAGTTGCTTCATCGGTTTTCCATCCACGAAAATACGCCATGAAGATAGATAGTCACCATCGATCTCTCCATTGAAATCAGCATCGACAAATAGCGGATCCGGTTCATGGGGCTCGATCTTGGCGCTAGCGAACACGCTTTCCAGAGCCCGCTTCATGGCCACTTGAGTCGCCCCCAGAATATTCAATTCCTCTATCTCCCCAAGTTCGCCCCAACCGACTCCAACGTACAACAATTTCCTGTTTTCCAACCAGCGAAATTTTCCGTAAAGATACTCTCTTTCCTCTGGCTTCAGGAGTTTGGAGTCATTGATTCGCGAAGCATTCCGTTTGCACCAGTCCGTATCATAAAACTCTCTATGCGCCGCCACTGCAGCGGCTACAACCGGCCCCGCCAGTGCCCCCCTTCCCGCTTCATCAACGCCGATCAATCCCGTCAACTCGGATAGACGGGCTCTATCGAACGCCCTAAGCCGCTTCGATTTCATAAGACGAATCGCATTTGCTTACGAGGATCAGGGGCAGTCATACAACTGGGAAACACGGCGATCCAAGCGAGTTTTCCAGAAAGGGTCAATTTCAGCTTCTGACTGATTTCCGGGTCTGAAGCTACTTTTGCCACTCCTTTTTCTCTGGCGGCGCCTTCAATGGGATTTCGCTCAGCAATCCAGCCTCTTTAACCACTTCATACGCAGTGCGGAAATGCAGTTTCACGAACTCGCAAAATTTTTCAGGACCATACCGCTTTAATATTTCCGCAGCCTGCTTTTTCACTTCATTGCTAGCACCTTTCTTCAACGTCTCGCCATAGCGTTTGGAAAGTCCTTGGATATAACGGACATATTCCGCCCGAGCAACCACCGAAGCCGCGGCAACCACTGGGTCCTCCTCCGCTTTGGTCTGCATCCGAAGATCGAAGCTCTCGTCCTTAAAATAGCGTCCAACTAGATCCTGCTTGCTAAACTGGTCGAGCATGCCCCACGGAGCCCGCTTTCGCTTGAGAGCCGCCGTTAAGCTTTTCGAATGCTGCCATGCCAGCAGCAAATTTAGATTGGCGCGAGGCTTTTCCATCAACTCGTTGTACTTCCGCATCCCGCAAAAGCAGGTTTCCACGGCGATGCCTTTGGTAGCCCGAATGATCTTATCCAACTTCAGGATACGCGTATCGGTTATCTTTTTGGAGTCGCGAATCCCTTCCTTCACCCATTCGTCAATCTGCGGCTTATCAGCAACAACGCAGGCGGTAATCACCGGCCCAAACAAGTCGCCCTTGCCGCTTTCGTCCATGCCTGCGTGAAGCTCGAACCACTCCGGGTGATAGATCTCATCGTATCCATAGCGGGCCTCTCCGAGCACTTCCGGTTCGAGCGTATTGATGACAAACTCTTCCATCTCCTTTCCCTGGACCACTAGCTTGCCACTGTTGTAGCCCACCACATTCACCTTGTTTCCTTTGAAGGCAAATCGGGCGTATTCAACATCATAAGGCTCCCAATCCTTCATCATGCAGATGCCTTCAAGCTTCTCCATCTGGTCTTGGGAAAGCTTGTTGGTGTAGATTGTCTTCTTTTTCGTCTCTTCCGGAAGATCTATTTTCTTTTTGCGTTTAGCCAAAGCGATTCAAACGCTACCGTCCCACTTTGGCTGATCAACTAAATTAAAGCCGGTCTTCTTTTACCTGCCCAAATCTTATGGACACCACCAACCTTTCCCGCCAACCAGAAACGTTTCGAGCCAAGCTCATCGCTTGGTACGACGCCAGCCAGCGGGATCTTCCCTGGAGGCGCGAGCCCAGTCTCTACAAAACGGTCGTGTCCGAGTTCATGCTCCAGCAAACTCAGGTGAAAACCGTCCTTCCCTACTTTAAGAAATGGATGGCTGCCTACCCGGATTTTACAACTTTGGCAAAGGCCAGCGAAAGCCAGTTACTCAAGTCGTGGGAAGGTCTAGGCTACTATTCAAGGGTAAGCAATCTGCACAAACTAGCCAAAACCATCGACAATCTGGACGCGATTCCAACGGAAGCGGCGAGCTGGCTCGCCTTTCCCGGAATTGGGCCCTACTCGGCCGCAGCTATCTGCAGCATCTCCTTTTCTGATCCCAGCGCGGTAGTAGACGGCAACGTCGTTAGAATCCTCGCCCGCCTAGTCGCCGATCAGAACCTTTATAAGTCAACGGTAGAGGCAGCCAAGGACTACCGCGACCTTGCTCAATCGCTTGTAAACCGAGATCGCCCCGGCGACCACAATCAAGCCATGATGGAACTCGGGGCCACTGTTTGCCTCAAACACAGCCCGCAATGCCTGCTCTGTCCGGTCAATGAACTCTGTCAGGCCCGTTCGCGAGGAATCGAGTCTGAACTCCCTCAATTCCAGAAGCGGAAATCGAAAAAGCAAACAGTCGCCCGAGCTTGGGTAACCGGCGATCAAGGGATTCTCGTCCATCGAATACCCAGTTCGGCTATACGAATGAAAGGCCTCCACGAAATCCCCACTTGTCAGCAACTCGGCCTCAAAGCTCGACGGAGCGGGCCGATCTTGGAAAGGAAGCGCTCTATTACAATATATAGAATAACCGAGCAGTTTTTCAGGATCGACCCAACTAAAGTCGAGGCCTCTAAGCTTGGTCCTGATTTCAAATGGATCCAACCTAAGGAAATCGACGAATTTCCCTTCTCCGGACCACACCGAAAATGGATAAACGAGCTCATCGCGCTATCCCAATAGATCAAATTCAAGCAAGTGGCCGGCTCACTGAAGGTTGGGAGAACCGTCTCGGTTCTCCTAATTGGATTGGACTTCGGAGGGCCGAGCCGGTCCTCCCTACCCATTACGCAAACGCTAAAACCTCGCACCCCTACCCAACAGGCCCTAAAAAAGCTCCCTCCGAGAAAGAGGAAGCCTAGATCATTTCAACCCATAAGGTTAAGCCGTAAGCCCTAATTGTCCCACTTGTGCCGAAGCATGTTGTTGAACTTCGCGATCTTGTTGCGGCGGCGCTTCGCGACCGAAGGCTTTTCAAAATAGCGGTTGCCGCGCACGTCTTTGATAACGCCTTCGCGATCGAGCTTCTTTTTCAAGCGGCGCAACGCTCGCTCTACGGGCTCACCCTTGCGGATCTTTACTTCTATTGCCATAATTTGAGAGAAAGACGCGTACCAAGACGACAATCCGAGCCCTCGTCAATTCTTTTTGAGGGTATTCGGAACCAAAAAACGCGCCGGGACGTCTCGTTCCACCTTTAATTCTCTGGAGCTGACGCTGTTCCC
>Ga0181578_10005239_pt1 | contig 11383 bp, 8 predicted proteins | sample 071ome_21_FD_148659 | JGI IMG/M metagenome (GOLD analysis project Ga0181578, IMG submission 148659) | Coastal salt marsh microbial communities from the Groves Creek Marsh, Skidaway Island, Georgia - 071401CT metaG (spades assembly) | ecosystem: Environmental > Aquatic > Marine > Intertidal zone... | reverse complement strand
TGATCTGCCCCTCCAGTCCGCTCACGGTCTGCGCGTCTTGCAAGGTGGTATAAAGAAAGACATCTTCCTCGTTCCCATACTCGACCATCACTCGAGCCACCTTCAGGGAGAGCCCCTTCACCTGCAGGATATCCCCTGCCTTGAGACCAAGCCGCACTCCTAGCTGATACCCCAGATGGACGGTTCCAGGCTCCAGGGAAAACCCCATCGGACGTTTCTTCTTGTCAGCAGAAGTCACCGTGGGAGCCACCCCCACAAGGATGGCCGACCCATTGCCCAGGGAAATCTTCTGACGTAAGGAAGCCATCAAGTGATTATAGGTCATGAAAACACCTTCGGATTGCGTCAGTTTTTCGACCAGGGATTGTGGCATGGTCTGATCAGAGAAGCCCTGGAACCAGTAAAGGTCCATGTCGGTTTCCTTGGGAAGGATACGCAAATTGAAACCGAGATCGCGCGTGATACGCTTGGTTTCGCGATCAGCTGCTTTTTCTGTCGTCAGATAAGCCGTCATGAGCGATACCACGGCAGCCAGACCGCAGAGGCAAAGTAGCGCCTGCATTTTCCGAAACCACATTTCCTTAAAAATCAACCCAAGCATCAAATTCCGTGGTTTTTCCTGCGTGCCACCCATAAGCTCAAGCCTCCCAGAAAGACCAGGACACTGAAACCGATCATAACCTGAATAGGCCGTTTGAAAGAGCTTCTTGCGGGTTCCACCTCCAAGTCCGAAGCAGCTGATTCGACTGGGGCCTTTGTCGCTTCCGAACGTTGCCGAAGGTCTGCAAAGTCGTTTGATGGCGAAGCCGTCGAATCCACGCCCACGAGGATGGGTTGCTCGGGCACTTCTTTGGCAGCCGAGATCCGAGCTTCTCCTTGGGATGCACTTCCTTCGCTCGCACTAGAGGATGTCGGTTCAAGGCCGATCACCTCTTCAGAATAACCCAGGAGCAGCATGTCCAGCCCCTGCGTGTCGTGCGGGTCAGAACCCACACGAATTGCGTTACGACCCCGGGAGAGGATGCGACTGATTTCGGCTTTGACCAGAGGGTTTTCAGGATCAAATCCGAGCCATTGATAAGAAGCCTGCTGACGCTCCGGACCCCAAGCCATGGGCATGCGTGGGCCCTGCATCCAGGAGCGATCCAAATCGCACTCGCAGTCCTGACCGGCCACAGCCAACATCTCCTGTAATTGCACGCTCGTAATAGCATCGCCCTTGAGTGCCGGCCCGAGACGACGCCCCCTGCCAATGAGAATCGACGCTTGAGGTTCCTCTGTCGCCTGCCAGTCCATTCCAAGACTCCAAATCAAGGTATGCTCTCTGCCAATATCCTGGTGAGGAATCATGATCACCTGAGGAGGGACATCCACGGGTTTGGGCATGTCCGGCATGAGCTCTTCGATGAAGGAGGCAGCGCGCTGAGCTGCTTGAGCCACCCGTTGATTCTCCTCAGCCTGTTTCCCTTCCACCAGGAGGATGACCGCGTAGGCCTCCATGAGTTGATCGATCAGGCGCTCCCGCAGAGGGTTTTTAACCAGCCCTTCGAGATGGGTCCAACGCTGAGCTTGTTCCATGCCTTCGGGCGATGCACTCGGGCTGACATCCAACAAGGGCAGCCCGGGTCGGTAGAGGTGAAAAGACGCCCCTGCAGGAAAAGAGGCAGGATCCAGAAAACTTGGCCAGCGATCGGTTTGATCCAAGTCGAGCCAGCGAGGCTGCAGATTGGAATCGAGGAACAAAGCTTGTGAAGTCGGCTGCCATTCGGGTCGAAGCACATCCAACTCTGCCCTGCTGGCAGTCACAATCCACTCAAATCCCTGACGATCCAAATCGACAAAAGCCACATCGCGTACCGAATACTTGCAGGCCGCGACTCGCGGGAGTCCCCATCCACATAGCAGAAGCCAGCAGCAGAAAGCCTGAAAGAAACACCAACCCCGATGCATGGTTTTGGAAGCAGGAACATTCAGCACGGTGCTTGTTTACCACGGGCTTGGAAGTCGTTCAACCGGTCATTTCAGAACCGCCGACTCCGACGTATCGGATCCGCAGGCCAAATGACGGCAAACCGGACAGGCAGGATCCCGTCGAATCCGAAAGCGACGAAACGCGGGATCTCGGAGATCCATGCTCAGCAACTGGCCTCTCAGTGGCTTCCCCAAACCGCTGACTAATTTGATGACCTCCATGGCGGCCATGCAACCCAGACTTCCGGAAACTGCGCCAAACACCGGGAACCGCCGCTTCCAACTCGCCGGCGGTTCGGGATAAAGACAGCGCAAACAAGGCGTCTGACCCGGTTCGATCACCGTCAACTGCCCCTCCAATTCAAACATGGCACATTCCACCAAGGGCTTGCGAAAGCGAACCGCCGCCTGATTCATGGCATAGCGCTCTTCAAAAAGTGGGGCGGCATCCACCACCACGTCCACCTGGGATACCATTTCATCCACGTTGGCCTCACTGACATTCTCCCTGACGGGAAGAATCTCCAGATCGGGGTTGAGATCTCGCAGACGTGTCACAATCGAATCCATTCGAGAAGTTCCCATGGCCTGCCGAGTCATCAGCAATTGGCGATTCAGATCACTGGGCTTGATGTTTCCGGCATGCGCCAGGACCAGCCGACCGATCCCCGCTGCAGCCAGTTCATAGGCAACCACCCCACCCAAACCGCCACAACGGCTGATCATCACCGTTGCTTGTTTAAGCTTTTGCTGACCTTCCAGGCCAAAGCCAGTGACATCCATTTGCCAACTGTAGATTTCCTCTTCCAACTCATTGAGCGTCTTGCCGTGATCGGTGGCCATGGCAACATTGTGTCAGGCTCAAGAAAGTTCCAACAATCCCAATTTACACATTTCCTAAAAAGATTGAGTCCACAAAGGGCCCCATCCATGCTGCTGATCAAACGGGGAAACACACCACCCCACCTAGATCATTGGATCCACCATCATCGACGACTCGAACCATGCGTATCATCGGAGGCATTGCCGCAGGTAAGATCCTGCAAGTACCCAAGGGGCTCGGCGTGCGCCCTACCCCTGACCTGGTCAAGCAAGCCATTTTCAACAGTCTGGGCCCGAGAATCCAGGAGGCTCGAGTTCTGGATCTGTTCAGTGGAAGTGGCGCCTTGGGGCTGGAGAGTCTCAGTCGAGGGGCCAGCCAGGTGTTGAGCGTGGAGAAGTCTTCCAAACATGCTCGCTGGATCAAGGGGAACATCAGCAAATGTGGGATGCCAACTCACCGCCATCGGATGAAAACCCAGGATGTTTTCACCCTGATACCGCAGCTCATCACCCTGGGTGAACGCTTTGATTTGATCATGGCAGACCCGCCTTTCGGTGATAAGAATCGCTCTCAGCGCTCCACATCGCTTTCCCAAAAGTTACTCGATCTGGAAAACATGCCTTCGCTCCTGAAACCAGATGGCATGTTCCTGCTGGGGCATGCCAAGCGAGATGAACTTTCATTGACTCCATGGTGGGTGTGCCGAAAAACCATGAAACACGGGGATTCCATTTTCGAGTTTCTAACCCCCGCCGTCGCATGGCAACCAACCGATGACCTCGCCATTTCGACACCTTCATCCGAGCATTCCGAACTTTGATTGTCTGACAAGATCGGTCAGGATGCGTACTCATGGATGCCACCCACAAAACGATCGGTCCTTTACCATCGGTGGATCAACTCATTCAGCAGACCCAGCACCTGCCGATCCCCAGAAGGTTGCGTAAACGTCTGATTCAAGAGCAACTTCAGCAATGGCGTGATCAGCAGACCCTTCCTGCCAAGGGTGACATCAGCTCCTTGGTCGAACAGGGGCTGTGTCGCTTCGATCAAATGCGACTTCGCTGCGTCGTCAATGCAACAGGCATCGTTCTCCACACCAATCTCGGGCGGGCGCCTCTACCCTTGGAGCTGAACAGCGCCATTTTCCAATCGCTTGGCTACAACAATCTGGAGCTGGACCTGAACACCGGCAAGCGAGGCAAACGCGGTCTCTGGGTGGAAAAAGCTCTGGCCACGATCTGTCAGTCCCCCACCAGCACCGTAGTCAATAACTGCGCTGCTGCCCTGATGCTGATCCTCATGGCAGCCCGCAAGGATGCGCAATCCGAAGTGATTCTTTCCCGAGGTGAACTAGTCCAGATTGGTGGAGGCTTCCGAATACCGGAAATCCTGGAATCGGCAGGCATCCGACTGCGCGAAGTAGGGACCACCAATCACACCACACTGGAAGATTATCGGCGGGCTATCGGCGACCACACGGTGATGATTCTCAAGGTGCATCAAAGCAATTTTGCTATGACAGGGTTCGTGGCCTCTCCCCCCCTTAGAGCACTGGCAGACCTGGCCAGGGAACATGACTGCCCGTTGGTCTTCGATCTGGGAAGTGGCGCACTCGTCGATACCAAGGAGCATTTTGACATCGATCGTGAAATCACGCCGGCTGAAGCCATTCATCAAGGCGTCGACCTGGTGTGCTTCAGTGGAGATAAATTGATGGGGGGGCCTCAGGCAGGCATTATCGCGGGGAATACCACCCACATCAACCATCTCAAGCAACACCCCATGTTTAGAGCCTTACGCATCGATAAAATCAGCTTGGGCGTGCTTGAGAAGGTCGCCGAACATCACCTGGTTTCTCAGGATGACCCGGAGCACCCTGAAACACCGGCGCTTCCTGCCTATGGAGGTCTCAGCGTCACCATGGAAGTCTTGGAGGCACGCACCCAATGTATCCTGGAGTCCATCGGGGGTAACCTGCATGGGGTCGAACAGGTGGACCTGTCCGGAGGCGTGGGAGGTGGCACCATGCCCACCACGGCCTTACCATCCCTTGGCTTGGGCATCACCTCTCCCGATCAACCAGCAGATCGCATCGCTGACTTTTTTCGGAATCAACCCACACCCATCATTGGGCATATCTCACAAAAAACCTTTTACCTGAATCTCAGGACGGTCCTGCCGGAACAGGACTCACTGCTGATCGCAGCCCTGAAGGCCTGGGAGTCACACTCCGGGCACTGAGACTGGAACCGTCGGCACGCACACGCATGCGCAACCTTCCCTTTATCGTGGCCACAGCCGGCCATGTCGACCATGGCAAGAGTGCTCTGGTAAAGTATTTGACCCGCCAGGTCACCGACCGGCTGCCCGAGGAAAAACGTCGAGGGATTACGATCGATCTGGGCTTTTCCCAATGGTCGCTGGTGGACCCGGAGCAACCTCAAATCACGTATGATCTCGGCATGATTGACGTGCCGGGTCACGAGGATTTCGTCAAGAACATGGTGACCGGGGTCGGCTCGATCGATTGCGCCTTGCTGGTCATTGCTGCGGATGACGGCTGGATGCCGCAAACGGAGGAACATTTTCAAATCCTCTACTACCTGAGGGTACCCCACATCATCCCCATCATCACCAAGGCCGACCGAGCGGATGCCGACGTGGCTCTGGTGGAGTCCATGATACGGGAAGAACTGGATGAAACTCCCTACGCCGATGCTCCCATCGTGGCCACTTCGGCGATCTCCGGAACCGGTTTTGACACCCTCAAGTCCATCGTGGCCCATACGCTACGCGCTCACACACCCCATTGGGATCAATCCAAACCTCGGCTCCCCATCGATCGGGCATTCTCCATCCGCGGCCTGGGCACTGTTGTCACGGGAACCCTTTCTGGCGCCCCTCTCAAAATGGATCAACCCGTCGTCATCCAACCGGGCGGAATCACGACAAAAATCAAATCCATTCAACATCACCACGCGACTCACGGCGATGTTCAACCCGGGATGCGGGTGGCCCTCAACCTGAGTTCGGTCTCTATCCGTAAGGCCCATCGCTTCGAACCGACAAAGGTTGGACGAGGTCAAGTAGTCACCGACCCGCAACTAGGGCGGACGACACGCTGCCTGGATGGCACACTGGAGCGAAGCGGCCGCTCCATGCCTCCCGACAAGACAGGTTCTGGCCCCTTGCGCAGTGGCAGCCGCGTCTGGATCCATATGGGCTCCGACCAGATTCTGGGTCGCATTGAGTTTCCTTCCAGCCAACCCGTGGTCCCTGGGGACCATGCTGCTTTCCGACTGACACTGGAACGTCCGTGCTTTGCGTTGGAGGGAGATCCATTCGTCATTCGCGATGGCTCACAACAAAAAACGGTGGGAGGTGGCAGGGTCTGGGATACAGATGCAGGATCCAGGCGATTCCGAAGTCGAGATCAACAAACCTTCCTCCAATCCATGATGACATCCGACGCCTCCTGCGGAGCCTATCTTCGTGCACGCCTGGCAAGAGATCATGGCCTCCATTTGGAAACCCTTCAGTGGCTTGGGATCTGGACTGCCAAGCAACTGGCGCGCGAGGCCGCCCTTTGGGTTAAGGAAAAGCACGCGATCAAGCAACAGGGCTGGATGCTGGATGCTGCCTGGTGGGCGCAACAAGTGTGTGAGGCTTTCAAAGATGTTCAGCAACATCATCAGGCACATCCGGAACATCCGGGCCACCCTATCGAACCTCTTCGAACGCGTTACTTACGTTGCCTGCCCGAGGCTAGTCTCTGGAAGGCCTTACTCGAATCTCTCATGACCCAACACCAAGTGGAGCAGAGCGGCGACTTCCTGGCCCATGCCTCCCACCATGTGGCCATGCCTGATCGCCTCCAACCCCTCGCGGATGCGATCTCCCGTCAACTCAAGGAAAAACCGCTCGCCCCACCCTACCGCCGCAACCTGGAGAACTCGCCGGACGAAGGAGATGCCATCCGGTGCCTCGTCCGCATGGGAAACCTGGTAGAGTTGAACAAGGATATGGTCATGGATCGAGAAGCCTTTGAGCGGCTTTTACAGCAGACTCGGAGATTCTTAGAACAGAATGGCCCATCGACGGTGAGTCAACTCAAGGAATCCTTGGGTATTTCAAGACGGGTCGCCATCCCTCTTTTCGAAAAACTCGACCGCGACCGAATGACTCGTCGCGAAGGGGATCTCCGCTCGTGGAGGGCTTCCTAGGGCGGCACCCAGGCAAACGTTTCCCCCGCATGCTGTTGAACCTGATGAAGGTATCAGGCCATGGCCGCAAGGGATTCTTCCACTTCCACAATTTGCCGGATTTGCGTGAGGAACCACGGATCGATCTGGGTGATCTCATGAATTTCCTCTAACGAGAAGTCGGCTCGGAAGGCGTGACGAATGAAGAAGATCCGCTCCGCATTGGGGATGCTCAGCTTGCGGGTGATCACGTCCTTGGGGAGGATGTCGCGATCTTCATACACCTGATCACCCAAACGCCAGGGTTTCCCATCCCCTCCCAGACCGCTACGCCCGATTTCCATGGAGCGGAGGCATTTCTGGAGCGATTCCTTGAAAGTGCGGCCTATGGCCATGGCCTCTCCCACCGATTTCATCTGGGTCGTCAAGGTCGGGTCTGCCTGAGGGAATTTTTCAAAGGCAAAACGTGGGATCTTGGTCACCACATAATCAATGGTAGGCTCAAAACTCGCCGGGGTTTCCCGAGTGATGTCGTTGGGGATTTCATCCAAGGTGTAACCGACGGCCAACTTGGCAGCGATTTTGGCAATTGGAAACCCAGTGGCTTTGGAGGCCAGAGCCGAGGAACGGGATACACGCGGGTTCATCTCAATGACCGTCATTCGGCCATTCTGTGGGTTGACGGCAAACTGAATGTTGGATCCTCCGGTTTCCACACCGATTTCGCGGATGACCGCAAAGGAAGCATCACGCATGATCTGATATTCCTTGTCGGTGAGCGTCTGAATGGGCGCTACAGTGATGGAGTCACCCGTATGCACGCCCATGGGATCAAAATTCTCGATACTGCAAATGATCACACAGTTGTCGGCACGATCACGCATCACCTCCATCTCAAATTCCTTCCATCCGAGCAGCGATTCCTCAATGAGAATCTCGGAAACAGGCGAGAGTTCACAGCCTCGCTTGGAAATGGTTTCGTATTCTTCCCAGTTGTAGGCAATACCCCCACCGGTGCCACCGAGGGTGTAAGCCGGACGGATGATTAGAGGAAAACGGCCGATGTCTTCGGCGATGGCTTTGGCTTCCGGCCAATCGTGGGCCACACCACTGACCGGCACATCCAATCCGATCTTCTTCATGGCCTCCTTGAAGGCCAAGCGGTCCTCACCCTTTTCAATCGCATCGGGCTGAGCTCCTATCAATTCAATACCCAGCTCCACGAGCTGACCCGATCGATGCATGTCCATGGCCACATTGAGGGCCGTCTGCCCTCCCAGGGTCGGGAGAAGCACCAACTTACCCTGCATGCCCTGCTCCTCCATCCATGCCTGTTCCTTGCGAATGATCTTGGCCACCGACTCAGGCGTGATGGGCTCAATGTAGGTGTGATCCGCAAACTCAGGATCGGTCATGATCGTGGCAGGATTGGAGTTGACCAGGATCACTCGGAAACCCTCCTCGCGCAGCGCCTTGCAGGCTTGAGTCCCCGAATAATCAAATTCACATGCTTGGCCAATGATGATGGGGCCAGCACCGATGATGAGTACTGAATGAATGTCCGTCCGCTTCGGCATACCCTCCTAGGATTAACGGACCTCCGAAGCCTTTGTCAGTCCTTTTCTGGGGCTTTTCCAATCTTTATAACCAAAACGCACATCAGCCATGGATATTTGGAGGGCTGGAATGGCTCAAGGTTCCTTGAATCGGCACATTTTCTTGTTAGCGGCAAGCCCCCTTCATTGAGCTCCATTTGGCGCGGAAAGGATTGGATTTGAGAAAACCTGAGGCTATAAAAAAGGACTTCCCTCAAAATCAACACCATCATTAGGAGAAACGATGAATCGAAGAAATCTGCTCAAAGGAATCGGGCTGGGTACTCTGGGAGCCATGAGCTTGCCGACCGTGGCTCAGGAAGCCTCTGACAAACGCTATGCCGATGCCACCAAGGGACTGCGGCCTCTGAAGATCACCAAGGTTCGAGCCATCACCACCAGCCCGATGGGTGCTCGTCTGGTCATCATCAAGGTTGAAACCGACGAACCCGGGCTCTACGGATTGGGGTGCGGCACCTACAATCAAAGGCCCCTCACGGTCGTGACAGCGGTCAACGAATACCTCGATGGTTTTGCACGCGGCCGGAGTGTCGATGATATCGAAGACATGTGGCAGAACGCTTATACCAGCTCCTATTGGCGTAATGGCCCTGTTCTCAACAACGCCCTGAGTGGGCTCGACATGGCCTTGTGGGACATCAAGGGGAAGAGGGCCAACATGCCGGTATATCAGTTGCTGGGTGGACGTTCTCGCTTTGCCGCGGATTGTTATTCCCATGCTGGAGGAAGGGATTTCAAGGAACTGGAGGACAGTGTACGCTCGAAGATGGAACAAGGCTTTCGACACGTACGCATTCAGCTGGGAAGTTATGGATCCTCCCATCTTTCTCAGAAACCCCATTTTCGCGAAGCAGGCTTTGGGGTCCCATCGGATGGTCACATGGATTCTCTTCCTTATCTCAAGGCCACCCCCAAAATGTTTGAACACATTCGCAACACCTGCGGTGAGGACGTGGAATTGCTTCACGATGTTCATGAACGGATTCAGCCCATTGAAGCCATCAACCTGCTCAAGGAACTCGAGCAGTATCGACCCTTTTTCATCGAGGACCCTCTGGCTCCGGAACAGAATGGCTATTTCCCTCAGCTCCGTAATCAGACCAGCGTCCCCATCGCCATGGGAGAACTCTTCAACAATCCACACGAATGGGTAGATTTAATCACGAACCGATTGATCGACTTCATTCGCGTTCACATCACCCAGGCCGGAGGCTTCACCCCTTCGAGAAAACTGGCCACACTGGGCGAATGGTTTGGCGTTCGGACCGCATGGCATGGACCGGGAGACCTTTCCCCTGTGGGCCACGCTGCCAATGCCCACCTGGACATGAACATTCACAACTTTGGCATCCAGGAAAGCGTGTATTTCAATGATGCCATGCGTGAGGTTTTCCCTGGGGCTCCGACGATGGACAATGGTTACATGCACCTCAATGACCGCCCAGGTTGGGGCATCGACATCAATGAAAAAGCCGCTGCAAAGCATCCCTTCCCCGAGGACCCCGGAACTTGGCTGCCGATAAGGCGCAGGGACGGTACCGCGGTGCGGCCTTGATGCAGAGGGCTTGAAGCCCGTGACTGGATCGCCATGAGTCGTCGAATCATCGCCCAATGGCTGCTGGGAAACCTTTGCTGCCTGTGCAGTCAGGCCGAGTGGGCTAGGCACACCATTGATGGCACCCTCGAAGGCGCAGACGGCGTGCGCCTGGCAGACGTCAATCGAGATGGATGGCAGGATATCGTCACGGGCTGGGAAGAAAGTGGCCAGGTGCGTGTCTACCAAAACCCCGGGCCCAAAAAGGCGAGGCAACCCTGGCCGGCGGTAACAGTGGGTAAAGTCGCTTCACCAGAGGATGCGGTTTTTGCTGATCTCGATCAGGACGGACAGATGGATGTCATCAGTTCATGCGAGGGCAGCAACCAATCGGTCTACGTCCATTGGGCACCCACCGAATCGGTCGATTATTGGAATGCCAACCGTTGGGAAACCGAACCCATACCTGCCCTTCAGGGCCTGGCGATGTGGATGTTCACCACACCTGGAGACCTTAATGGCAATGGAAGGACGGATCTGGTCGTCGGGTCCAAGGGAAAAGAGGCTACCATCGGTTGGCTGGAGGCCCCCACCTCACCTCGCAACCTTGTGGATTGGCAGTGGCATCCACTGCCAATCCATCGGTTGGGTCATGACAATCCGAGTGATGGACATGGATCAGGATGGGGATTTGGACATTCTTTTTTCCGATCGCAAACAAAGGGCAAGCGGCATCTACGCACTGATCAATCCATCGAACGGCCGGAGTATGGGGTTCTGGAAAAAAATTCTCATCGGAGCCAGAGGCGAAGAAGTCATGTTCCTAGATGTTCTCTCAAAGAAGAAAAAGACCTGGTCCATCTGGTCAGCGATCCGGTCGCGCCAGATCCAACGGTTCACATTTCAAGCAGAAAGCTTTGAGAGCACCCAAGAGTCCATCTTGAAATTCGAGGATGACTTCGGGACGGCCAAGGCAGTGGTCGCTGGAGACCTAGATTCGGACGGGACGATGGACCTAGTCGTCAGTTGTGAAAATGCCAACGGGTCAAAGTCAGGCGTTTTTTGGCTTCCAAGAGCTGAAACCAACAAGCCTCAATCCATTTCAGGTTCGAAGGGCGTCAAGTTCGACCGCATGGTGCTGATCGACCTGGACGGGGATGAAGACCTGGACATCCTTACTTGTGAGGAACGGGACTTGCTGGGGGTTATTTGGTACGAGAACCCACATATCCAG
>Ga0181578_10005230_pt1 | contig 11393 bp, 10 predicted proteins | sample 071ome_21_FD_148659 | JGI IMG/M metagenome (GOLD analysis project Ga0181578, IMG submission 148659) | Coastal salt marsh microbial communities from the Groves Creek Marsh, Skidaway Island, Georgia - 071401CT metaG (spades assembly) | ecosystem: Environmental > Aquatic > Marine > Intertidal zone... | reverse complement strand
ACAGCCTCATTGTTGTGGTTGATAATGGCGAAGACGGTGAGCAAACAAAACAGTGCCTCCTACCCCTGACTGACACCCTGAAGAGTGCCGGTTGCGGATTTGAATATCTTCACGGGCACGGCAACATTGGCTACGGGGCGGCCCATAATCTCGGCTTTCAGAGAGAGCACCGTCCTGTCCATGTCTTTATGAACCCGGATGTCGTGTTGGACCCTGATGTGTTCGTGCGCGGCTGCGCCTACCTGGAATCAAACGCCGACGTGGCCATGATCAGTCCAGAAGCAATCGATGATGCCGGGAGCCGGCAATTTTTGTGTAAGCGTTATCCTTCGGTGTTCGACCTGCTTCTTCGCGGCTTCGGTCCCGGCTTTCTGAAGAAAGTCTTTGCGCGCCGGCTGGCCCGCTACGAAATGCGCGATCTCTCTACCCGAGAGGCGAGCAAGGAGGTGCCCATTATCAGTGGCTGTTTCATGCTCTGTCGGAGCGAGCAGATCAGGCAGGCAAAGGGGTTCGATCCCGACTTCTTTTTATATTTTGAGGATTTTGATCTGTCGCTGCGGATGAGCCGCCGGGCAAAACTCGCGTTTCTACCTGACATGAAAATCCGGCACAGCGGCGGCAACAGCGCCCGAAAGGGCGTCGCACACATCTTCATGTTCCTGCGCTCGGCTCGTCGGTTCTTTTCGCTGCACGGCTGGCGTTGGATCTAGGCCCGGCTATGACGCTTACAAATCAAGAAAAACCCACAATCCTCGTGACCGGAGCGACGGGTTTTATCGGCCGTCACCTTGTCGATTTCCTGCTGGCCAACCGGTACCGCGTCAGCGTCTATTCCCGACGCCAGTTCAGTGAGCGTGCATACCCTGGGCTGCAAGCTGAAGACTGGTTCACCGGGGACATGGCAGATGCCGGCGCGCTAACACAGGCGTGTTTGACTGCTGACGCAGTGGTTCACCTTGCAAACCTTGCTCATGCCGGTCTGTCTGATCGGGTCAGCCACTATGACTTCAATGTCGACAGTACCCGGGTGGTCTGCGAAGCGTGTCTTGCGGCAAAAACCCGGACACTGGTCTACATCAGCTCGGCGCTGGCGCTCAGTCCGGAGCGCTCTGCCTATGCGCAGAGTAAGAGGCGGGCGGAGCAGGTTCTCGTCGAAACCGTCAGAGACGCTGCAGCCAAAAGTGGTGGCGCCTTAAATGCCCGTATTCTGCGGCCGGCCAATGTCTATGGCCCCGGCATGAAGGGCAACATTGCCGGACTGATTCGGGCCATCACAGCCCGCCGCATGCCGCCACTGCCGGCCCTGACCAACGGGTTCGCCATGGTGTCGGTTCATGACGTCTGTCTGGCGATACAGTGTGTTATTGAGAACGCCGCCGCCTCGGACAGTCCCTACCTGATTACCGACGGAGAGCTGTACACACCTAACCGCGTGGAAACAGCCATTTACACGGCGCTGCAAAGAAGCCAGCCGCGCTGGCGGTCGCCGCGTATGGTATTCTACGCCGGTGCGCTGCTTGCCGAGGCACTGAATCGGCTGCGACCGGGTAAGGGCTCTCTGGGCCTGCGCACTTATCAGAATCTAGTGAGCGACCGGCCGCTGCAGATCAGGGATTCGGAAACAGGCATCGGCTTCAGGCCGACCCGTACTTTTGAGGATGACCTGCCCGCGATACTTACAGGTGAGTACCCTGTCAGAGATCAGAGACCGGGCTGACCTGCCGGCTGTCGCGGCGCTCAACAAAGCCGCCACGAATTGTCCTTGCGAAAGGGAAGGCGAAAGGAAAGGCGAAAGGAAAACGAAATAAAAGGCAAAAGGAAAGGCGAAAGCAAAGGCAAAAGGACAGAAAAGAGACGTGCGAGAGCACCCATGAAGGAACATTCGAAGAGCACGACGAAAGACGGGACAACAGACCGGGCAATACACCGGACAACAGAGAATTACCTTTACCCATGACAAAGTCTCAGAATGCTTCGACCAAGGGAATCATCCTGGCGGGTGGGACCGGATCACGCTTGCACCCGATGACCGTTTCAGTCAGCAAGCAGCTGATGCCGGTCTACGACAAGCCCATGATCTACTATCCGCTGGCCACCCTGATGCAGGCCGGTATCAGAGAGATTCTGATCATCACGACGCCCGCTGACCGTTCGGCGTATGAGCATCTGCTGGGCGACGGACAGCAGTGGGGCATTTCCATTGAATTCGCGGAACAGCCGGAACCTGAGGGTCTGGCCCAGGCTTTTCTGATTGGCGAGCAATTCATCAGCAGCAGTCGGGTGTGCCTGATCCTTGGCGATAACATTTTTTACGGAAACCTGATTGAGCAGACGCTGATGGGCGCCGTCAACCGTCAGGAAGGCGCGGCAGTGTTTGCCTACTATGTGAATGATCCCGAGCGTTACGGGGTTGTCGAGCTTGATGACAAGGGGACTCCTGTTGGCCTTGAAGAGAAGCCAAGTCAGCCCAAGTCCAACTATGCGGTAACCGGACTTTATCTGTACGACAATGATGTCATTGAAGTGGCAAAGCAGATCAGGCCCTCAGCGCGTGGCGAACTGGAAATTACGGACGTCAATAAGGCCTACCTGGCGCGAAACGCGCTCAATGTTGAGCTGTTCGATCGCGGCACGGCCTGGCTGGATACTGGGACGGTTCAGTCGTTGCTCGATGCGGCCAACTTCATTCGAGTGCTCGAGGAGCGTCAGGGTCTGAAAATCGGTTGTCCGGAGGAGATCGCATACCGCAAGGGATTCATCGACCGGACGCAATTGCGAAAGTTGGCGGACGGATTAAGCAAGAGCGGATATGGACAGTATTTACATCGTCTCCTTGAGCAGTCATAAGCGACGCGCTGGCTGTCTGACCGTTACCGGGACCGCAACGTGAAGATTACACCTACCTCAAATCCGGACGTGCTCCTGTTCAGCCCCACCGTCTACGAAGACTCCCGGGGCTATTTTATGGAGACTTTCCGGCATCAGCATTTCCTTGAGAGGGGAATCGAGGTGGAGTTTGTGCAGGACAATCAGAGCCGCTCGGCACGGGGTACCCTGCGGGGCCTCCATTACCAGCGAACCTATCCGCAGGGTAAGCTGGTGCGCGTGCTTTCCGGGGAAGTCTTTGATGTGGCTGTTGACCTGAGAGCGAGCTCGCCACTGTTCGGGAAATGGGTCGGTCAGGTGCTGTCTGCTGAGAATCGTCAGCAGCTCTGGGTTCCCCCGGGTTTTGCCCACGGCTTCTATGTGATGAGTGAGACTGCGGAGCTGAGTTACAAGTGCACGGAATATTTTCATCCGGAAGATGATCACAGCCTTCTGTGGAGCGACCCCGCTGTCGCCATTGACTGGCCTCTGCTTGGCCCGAAGCCGCTGCTCTCCGAAAAAGATCGTGCGGGCAAACTGTTGGTCGACGCAGAGGTTTTTCCATGAGCCAGCCGAGGCTGCTGCTTACCGGGGCTCAGGGTCAGCTTGGAACGACGCTTCAACAGCACTGGGAATCGAGCGGCTGCGCGGATTTGTATGAGCTGGTCACCGTCGATATCGAGCAGCTGAATTTGCTTGATTCAGCGGACACCCTGGCCTACCTCGACAGGTGTCAGCCAGAGATTATCATCAACGCTGCGGCATACACTCAGGTGGATCGGGCGGAAGACGAGCGCGAGACAGCCTTCCAGCTTAATGACGCTGCCGTGGGCACCCTGGTCTCCTGGTGCCAGCCCCAGCAGGCAAGGCTGATCCAAGTCTCCACGGATTTTGTCTTCGACGGGCGCTCAAAGACGCCTTATGCGCCACAGCACCTGCCGCACCCTCTCAGCGTCTACGGTGCCAGCAAGGCTCAGGGTGAGGAGAAGGTAATCCGGGGTCTGCCAGAGACAGGGTCCGTCATTCGCACTTCCTGGCTGTATTCGGAGTATGGCAGCAATTTTGTCAAAACCATGTTGCGGCTGATGCGCGAGAAAGACGCTCTGAGCATTGTCGACGATCAGATCGGGTCACCAACCTCGACACATTCACTGGCTCTGTTCATCGGTCACCTGGTTCGCCACGGGCCGCGCCGGGGCATTTTTCACTGGACAGACGGTGGCGAAATCAGCTGGTATGATTTTGCCATGGAGATACAGTCGCTTGCTTACGCATCGGGATATCTGACTCGGCAGATTTGCCTGACACCGGTGTCTACTGCTCAGTATCCGACGCGAGCCGTGCGGCCGTCTTACAGTGTACTGGACAGGGAAGCCTCGCTGGCGCTGCTGAACGACAGTCCACAGGCCTGGCAGTCAGCTCTTGCCGAGGTGATCTCAGTGCTGACCTCCGGCGATCAGAATGCGCCTCTGTAGCGAATATCCTACCGTTCATTCCATAAATTTGACCTGATTACCATGAGAAAATTACTGATTACCGGCGCTGCAGGATTTATCGGTGCCAATTTCGTTCACTACTGGCAGCGTCGATATCCTCACGACGATATCGTTGCCCTTGATGCCCTGACCTATGCTGGCAATAGCGCCAACCTCGAAGGATGTCACTCTGAGCGCGAAGCCGCAGGGCCCGGCTCTGCTGACCGGCGGGGCCGCTTCACCTTTGTGCGTGGATCGATTGCTGATGGCGGGCTCGTCGAACAACTGCTGCGCGACCACGACATTGATACCCTGATCCATTTTGCTGCCGAGAGTCACGTCGATCGCTCAATCAGCGGTCCTGATGCGTTCATCGAAACCAATATTGTCGGAACACACACGCTGCTGAAGGCTGCGAAAACGGTCTGGCTGGATGAAGGGCAAAAGAGCGGGCATCTGTTTCATCATGTTTCCACCGATGAGGTATACGGCACACTGGGTGCCGACGACCCGGCTTTTTCTGAACTGACGCCGTATGCGCCGAATTCCCCCTATGCGGCAAGTAAAGCGGGATCTGATCATCTGGTGCGCGCCTATCACCACACCTACGGCCTGCAGGTGACGACCAGTAATTGTTCAAATAACTATGGCCCTTTTCAATTTCCGGAGAAGCTCATACCGCTTTGCCTGTTGAATATTCTCAGGGGCAAGGAGCTTCCCATCTATGGCGACGGCAAGCAGATTCGAGACTGGCTCTTCGTCGATGATCACTGCGCGGGCATAGATCTGGTCATTCAATCCTGCGCTTACGGTGAGACCTTCAATATCGGCGGAAACAACGAGCGGACTAACATAGAGGTTGTGCGTTTGCTTTGTGAGATTCTGGATCAGCGCTTTGCTGCGGACAGCAGTCTCTGTCAGCGGTTTCCGGAATCTCCCTGCGCTGCCGACCAGAGCGCTGAAACCCTGATCACCCATGTTGAGGACCGCCCCGGTCATGACACGCGCTATGCAGTGGATGCCGGAAAGATCATGGGCCAACTGGGCTATCTGCCGAAACAGGATTTCGATTCAGGTCTGAACAGGACGGTTGACTGGTATCTGCAGAATGAATCCTGGTGGCGTGCCGTAATGGACGGCAGTTACCGGGATTAAGCTGATGTCATTGGCTTAAGCGGCACCCCGGCGCCGCGGGCCCGCACATCTGCAGGCGCAGCCTGACGGAATAACCCCCCGACAGCGCATCGGACTCGCGGATCATCAATGGTAAACTGGTGGACAACACCCAACCCGGCCCGGTAACGATTATGCCAGCGCGCTACAGTCAAATGTATCTCCGTCGTCTCGTTTCAAGAGGATGGTGCGTATTCGGTCTGAGCCTGTTGCTGGCCGGTGCGCAGAGCGCTGTTGGCTACGAAATTGATGGATCAAAATGGATCCGCGCGCAGGCTACGATTTATGTCTCTATTGAGGGCGTTTCCGCCACTCAGATCAGCTGGAATACGGCAGTCACCGAGGCTCTGAGCGCCTGGACAGAGTCTACCAGCTTCACTTTCAATGTGATCGAGGAGTACCGTGACCCCTGTCTGGTTGACGGACTGAGCAGCATTGGTTTTGAGGACGATTTTTGCGGTTCAGAATTCGGTGAAAATACGCTGGCGGTTGCGGTTCGGAGGTTTGACGCTCAGGAGCTCGGGCCGCCGGCGGTGACGGAAGGAGACGTGGTTGTTAACGCAGCTGAGCGGTATAACATTTTCGATGGCCCCCTTATCCAATTCGGAGAGGTAAACAGGGGTCTTGATTTCAAGCGCATTGCTTTGCATGAGTTTGGGCACGTGATCGGGCTGGATCACGAAGAAGAAAGCCCCGCTATCATGGCTCCCACCCTGGGTGATATTGATCAGCTGCAGGAAGATGACATTGCCGGCGTTGAGGCGCTGTATGGTGGCATTGAGAATTGTGACATCGTGCAGTTGGTATTTGGCAGCTCCAGCGGCTCGCTCTCTGAAAGCGATTGCACAGTGCAAGAACTCACCGTGGGCGGAGACGATGCAAGCTACATTGATCTGTATGAGTTCGAAGTTAGCGAGCAGCTACAGCTCGATGTGTCAGCGACCTCCTCAGAATTGGACACTGTTCTCCTGATTGCCACCACAGACCTGGAATATCTGGAGGTCGATACGGGCTCCTCGAGCGACTGTGATTCCAGTATCAGCCGCAGCCTCAATGCCGGCCGCTATTTTCTGATGGTTAATACGTTTGACAGGCCGGTCAATGCCGATTGCGGCGTCTCGGGGGATTACAGCCTCACCGCCAATTTCAGCACCGGGGCGCAACCCCAGCTGGGTCCGCCCACCAGCCTGCTGGGCGCGTTCAGTCAGGCCAGTTTTACCGGGGGCATCAGTGCCGACGATGGCGCTTCATTCGGCAATGTGTTCAGTCCGTGGGATTCGCTGGACATCACCGCCGAGATTGCGGTGGATCCTGTGCATGTCGGTGAGCCGGGCTTTTTGCTGGTGGCGGCCCTGCTGCCGGATGCGCTGTTGATGCTTAACGAGGAGAACCAGTTTGTCGATGTCTCGGCTGCGGGCAGTCCGCTGGCGATCTACCGGCGCAAAGTGCTGGCAGAAACCGAGCACATAGACATCGCGAAGGACCTGGTGCCCGGCCCGCTGGGTATCTTTCAGCTGGAGGCAAATTTCGTGGTTGGCTACGGGCTCGATGCCAACCCCGATGAGGTCTATTACCATACGACTCCGATGAACCTGATCGTCGCCACGCAGGCTGACGACGGCAGTTAAACGCCTGAAGTTTCTGACAATATCTTGCCACTCACGCAGGTTCATGAGGGTCAGATTTACTGTATAATCCGCGTGCATTTTCGGGGCAGGCCGCCTGTTCAGGGGACACCCCGTGAGATCACGCAGGCCCGCCGGCGGGATGCGAAACAGGAGTCAGATTGTGAACAATTCGTTAGTACAACGCGGCGTCTTCAGTGTGTTGATGCTGCTGGCCTCAACCCTGCTGTCCCATTCAGCTTCCGCTCAGAATGTAGCGGATAATATTCGTCCTGTCGGTTCAGTCTGCCTGGCCGGTCAGGCCTGTGTCGGCACGGTGGCCGGCGCCATGACTGAAGCCAGCGTAGCAGACGCTGCAGAACCGGCGCTCGAGGCCGCAGCGGCTACTGTGGCTGAAGTAGCTGAAGTAGCCGAAGAAGCCACCGAAGCCGCAGCAGAGCCTGCCGCTGACGCGGCACCGATGGAAGTGGCCGCCGCGGCATCCGAGTTCGATGCAGCGGGTGCCTACCAGATGAGCTGCAACGCCTGCCACGGCACCGGCGCCGCCGGCGCTCCGATGCTGGGAGATGCCGGGGCCTGGGAAGCCCGCATGGAAAAAGGCATGGAGGCGCTAATGTCCAACGTCATTAATGGCGTCGGGGCGATGCCGGCACGCGGCATCTGCATGACCTGCAGCGATGACGATCTGCAGGCTATTGTGAACTACATGCTGGCGCAAAATTAAGCGGCCAGCGCGGTCGGGTTCCGTCCGGGAGCTAACGGGTCGGGCCTTGGTTAAACAGACAACGACAGATTTTTCGATAAAGAAGTGAAGAGGGTGTTACGTATGAACAATTTTTTTAAAGCCGGCCTCATGGCCATGACTGTCTGCACCGCAACCGCGAGCTTTGCTGACAACAGCGAAGGGCTGCAGCTGGCCCAGGTCAGCGACGGCTTCAACGCTGAGCAGAAGTACATGGCTTCCTGCTTTGCCTGCCACAGCACCGGTGCAGCCGGCGCGCCTAAGGTCGGCGCCGGGATGATGAGCGAGTGGGAACCTCGACTCGAGAAAGGTCTGGACGCGGTAGTCGCCAACGCCATTAACGGTGTGAACGCGATGCCTGCCAAGGGTCTGTGCTTCGACTGCAATGAAGACGATATCCGCGCGCTGGTTGAGTACATGCTTGAAACCAGCCAGTAAGCGATTCGCTTGTCAGAAAATGGGCTCTTCGGAGCCCATTTTTTTTGCGCGCGAAAAAGTGCTGGTGCCGTGAAAACACGGCCGGCGTCCGGGCTGAACTCAAATTTGGCCGGATAAGTTGGCGTTTGCCGCCATCTGAACTACACCTTTAATAGTCGGCCCAAGCGAAGACCGGCCCAAGCGAAGACCGGCCCAAGCGAAGACCGGCCCAAGCGAAGACCGGCCCAAGCGAAGACCGGCCCAACAAAAGACCGATCCATGAAGACGTCTGTCCATCAAGTGACTGACCTGTGAAAGCTCCGGCCCATGAAATGGCGAGTCCGTGAAAGGACCGGATCACAGAAGGGCGAGATCATGAAAGGATCGACTCATGGAAGGATGAGCCCATGGAAGGACCCTCTCACGGGAGGACGGGCTCATAAAAGAACCGACCGGTGAAAGGTGAAAGGTATAAAGGAATAAAGGAATAAAGGTGAAAGGTGCGCCATGTCGTTTGCTGTTCTCCATTCCCGCGCCCTACTCGGCATTGATGCGCGGCAGGTCGTGGTGGAAATTCATCTGTCCAATGGACTACCGGGCTTTGCGCTGGTTGGCCTGCCGGAAACGGCGGTGCGGGAAAGCAAGGAGCGGGTGCGCTCAGCCATCCTCAACAGCGGCCTCGAGTTTCCGTCACGGCGGATCACGGTAAACCTTGCGCCGGCGGATTTGCCCAAGGCCGGCGGGCAATATGACCTTGCCATTGCGCTCGGCATTCTCGGTGCATCCGGTCAGCTCGATCTGTCGGCGCTGCATGAGACAGAAATACTGGGAGAACTGGCACTTGATGGTGCGATCAGACAGGTGCCGGGCACTCTGGCGGCGGCGCTGGCGGCGAAGAGGCTCGGGCGGTCGCTGCTGGCGCCGCGGGCGAATGGGGCCGAGCTGAATCTGGCATCGAACGCCAGTATCAGGCAGGTTGATTCTCTGCTCGAAGTGGTGGACATGCTTTGCGACGGCGGACGACTGGCAGGGCCGGTGCCCGGCGGCACGGTGCACTGCCCGGATGAAGACGCCACCCTCAGAAGGTCAGAGACGGCTGCCTTTCATCGGGTGATCGGTCAGCCGCTGGGTGTGCGGGCTGTCACGGTTGCCGCTGCTGGGAATCATAATCTGCTGATGGTCGGGCCTCCGGGCTGTGGGAAATCCATGCTCGCGCACAACGGGACGCTGTTGCTGCCGCCCCTGGCGGAGTCCGATGCCATGGAGGTGGCCTGTATTCATTCGCTCATGCGCACGCTTCCCAGCGCGGCGTCTTTATACGAGCCGCCGCTGCGCAGCCCGCACCATTCTGCGACGTCGGTGGCCTTAACGGGTGGCGGGCTGCAGGCCATGCCGGGAGAAGTGAGTCTGGCCCATCAGGGCGTACTGTTTCTGGATGAGTTTGCTGAGTTCAAACCCAGCGTACTGGATTCACTGCGTGAGCCCATGGAGACGGGTGAGATCGGCATCACCCGTGCCAACTACCGGGTGACCTACCCGGCGCGCTTTCAGCTGCTGGCGGCGATGAATCCCTGTGCCTGTGGCTATCGGTCTGACCCGCGGCGAAGCTGCCGCTGCTCGGACCAGCAGCTGCAGCACTATCAGAAAAAATTGTCAGGCCCCCTGCTGGACCGGATTGACCTGCAGGTGGAGTTGCCGTCCCTGAGCAGTGCCGAGCTGTTTGATGCGGTGCCCGATGCAGACGACTCGGAGTCGGCCTGGCAGCGCAGAAAGAGCCAGGTGGCTGACTGCCGGGCCCTGCAGATGGCGCGCAGCGGCAAACTCAACAGCCGCCTGAGCGCGGCCGAGGTGGAGCAGCTGTGCCGGCTGTCTGCTGCGCAGCGACGGCAGCTTGGCGCCATGATGGATCAGCTGGGTCTTTCTGCCCGCGCCCTGCACCGGATTCAGCGGGTGGCGCGAACGCTGGCTGATCTCGACGCCAGCTCGGAGATCACGGAAGGGCACCTGATGGAAGCGGTGGCGCTGCGCCGGCTGGAATTTCTGGAGAGGCCGCACTGACGTTGTGCGCCAAAGGCTGGCAGCGTATCGACCGTAGCTCCTCGCGTGCGCGTCTGCCGCGGATGCCGCCTCAGCTCTGGGGGTGCTGCTGCTCGAGTGTGGCAAGCCGCGACTCGAGATTCGCGATGAGGGTTTCCAGCTCGTTGACGCGCTGCTGTGCTCTGTCCAGCGCGCGGGCCTGCGCGTCAAATTCTTCGCGCGTCAGCACGTCGAGCTCTCTGAGTCCGTGTTTCAGGGTCTGTTCAACCTTGGCCCGGGTCTCCTGACGCAGCTCATTGGCGGCAGGCATTAGACCGGCAAGTCGGGCACTGAGTTCATCGAGCAGACGCTTGTCCATGCTGGGGTTCCTCGGTAAAGGGGGTGTTAAGGGTGGTTAGAGGCGGTAAGGCCGGTAAGGGCAATGGTAAGGGCAACAAGGTTTCTGTCTGACAGAGCCAAAACCGTAGTTTAGCATTTTTGCCGGAGCAAGACGGAGCAAGACGGAGCAAGACGGAGCAAGACGGAGAAACATGGAGAAAATACGGAGCAACATGGAGCAAAGACGAAGCAGAACGTTTTAGCACGGGGCAGCAGGAGCCAGCGCTGGGCGGCTGGCCTGGGCCTGCGCGTCAGTCCTGAGTGACACCGGCATCGGGGTATTGGGAAGGAAACCGGTGATTTACCCGAAACATGCACTACAATAGTGCATATATAAAAGCAACGCACCACAAAAAGGCGGTCAATTACACCGATATGGGGCATAAATGGCCTCAGAGGGCCCACCGCGCGCTGATGCGCCGGAGAGTTGGCAAAAAACAAAAGCTGGCACGGCGCCTGCATACACACACCCACGGTAAATACATCGACGCGGTGAGGCGGCTTTGAAACCAGTGACTGGTTGACGGTCATCATGCAGTAAGCAGTAGATGGACGAGGTAAGGAGTAAACCGGCATGAAGTTTGTGACGGCGATAATAAAGCCTTTCAAGCTGGACGACGTGCGAGAGTCGCTGTCCGAGATAGGCGTACAGGGCGTAACTGTGACCGAGGTCAAAGGCTT
>Ga0181578_10005226_pt1 | contig 11398 bp, 10 predicted proteins | sample 071ome_21_FD_148659 | JGI IMG/M metagenome (GOLD analysis project Ga0181578, IMG submission 148659) | Coastal salt marsh microbial communities from the Groves Creek Marsh, Skidaway Island, Georgia - 071401CT metaG (spades assembly) | ecosystem: Environmental > Aquatic > Marine > Intertidal zone... | reverse complement strand
CGCTTTTTTGCTGGTGATGACAAGCTGTCCGTCGTGCAGCTCCGTGAGCTTTCGCGCGAGCGGAAGACCGAGCCCCGTGCCTTCGCGGGTCTTTGTCAGGTGATCTTCGACCTGGCCGAAGACCGTCATCGAAATGGCGATTTCATCCTCGGTCATGCCGATACCTGTATCCCTGACCTTGATCTGAAACCGGCCGGCGATATCGAAACCGGAGGAAAGTGTGATCCTGCCGCCAGGTTCCGTGAATTTCACGGCGTTGCTCAGGAGGTTGATCAGAATCTGTTTGATCTTTGTTTCGTCGGCCCGGAGGCGAATGTCGGGGAGGATGTCCCTGTGGATCGCCACGCCTGCCGCTTTCGCCAGCGGGTCGACGATCGTCAGGCAGTCGGCGACGAGGTTGCCGATATCGATCTTGTTCTCGCTGAGCGTCATTTTGCCGACCTCGATTTTGGAGAGGTCGAGGATGCCGTTGACCAGATTGAGGAGATGCAGGCCGCTGGAGTTGATGTCGCCGGCGAATTCCAGATATTTCACATTGGCGATCGGCCCCATCACCTGGTTCCTGATGAGGTCGGAGAAGCCGATTATCGAGTTCAGCGGCGTCCTCAGTTCATGGCTCATGTTCGACAGAAAGGCGGACTTGGCATGGTTGGCGGCTTCGGCGAGATCCGCCGCTTCCCTGAGTTCCCGCGCCGCCCGGCGCCTCAACGCAAGTATCTTCATTAGAAAAAGGATGAGGGAGAGCTGGATGGCGCACGCCGCTGCGGCGCCGAACACCCAGTGAGCGTGTTCGTCGAGAATGGAAGACGGTCTGTTGGCGACGATCGAATTGGGGGGCAGTTTGTCCAACGGTATGCCCAGCCGTTCGAGTTCGCCAAAATCAAACCTGTAGACGTTAGGACTTTCCGAAATGACACGCAGCGCGCTTGGCGCCGATCCGTTCAGAATTCTTGCGGCCAGCGATGCGGCGGCGCGCCCCTGTTCGAAATGGCTGACGATTTTGCCGCCGAGCACGCCCTGACCGATTCCGTGATCCTGGGTCACAAAAAGCGGCCCATTGAAGACCTGCCTCAGCCTGCCGAGGAATTCGTTGAATTCAAGGGAGTGCCCCATGTAATCCCGAGACGGATTGCTGATATAGACCGGTGTTTCAGCTGGAAGGGTGCGCAATCGCTCGAACAGACTGTCGTATGTATGTTTGCCGAGGGACAGGAAGTCGACATGCCCGATTTCCGGCCGTTTTTCAAGCATCCGTTCCACCTGGAGCCTGTTCAGCCGTCCCGTCCTTGTGTCGTCGGCAATTACGGTGATCGGTCCGGATTTCGGGAACAGACGTCGTGCGAGTTCCAGAGTGTCGTCAGCGGATCGCTTTTCGATTACCCCGACGATCCTAGGATCGTCATTTTGGGCCATCGCAAGTTTGATATTGTTGACGCCGAGGAACACGATCTGCATTCGGGCGAACAACGTGTCCTTGCGGGAGATTGCGAAACGCAGCGCGTTGTCGTCGGCGACGATGAGGACGTCGTATTGCTTGAGATGAATGAATTTCTTGTAGAGAGATTCTTCGACATCGGCTTCCCGCTCCGCATAGTCGAATCTCTTGCTGTCCATAAACTCGACATCAAGAACGTAACGCCCTGATGGCAGGCCGTTTTCTTCCAGACCCTTGCGAATCCCGTCCAGCTGGGGCTGAAACGACGGAAAAGAGGGATGGTAGGAGGAAAGGAATAGGATGCGCGGCTGGGAAGCCTGCTGGCTGCTTCCTGGATGGTTGGCATTTGCCGGACCCGCTATCGACAGGAAGACCAACAGCGTCGACGTCAGACCGAGCCAGAAAATTTTTTCCGGGCGCCAACCCTTAAGACCGGATAACAACAATCAGACAACCCAATGCTATCAACTATAACAAATAAGTAGGTGATTCGGAGTTAACAAAAGATTAACGGCGCTGGTTTTGTGGGGGTGCCCGACCGCCAGGCGGCGTTGACAGGGTTCCTGCCCGCCATCAAACTCCCCCTATCATGCCAGCGATCAAGGAAATCGATCTCGTCCATGTCGCTCTGCCGACACGGCGCGAGCATAAATGGACGGGCCTGACCGAGCCCATCGGCGGCTATATTCTCGTGAAAATGACCGGCGACGACGGAACCGTCGGCTGGGGCGAAGCCCCGGCGCTGAAGGACTGGGGCGGCGATTACGGCCGGTATTTCGGCGAGTCGCCCGGCACCACTAAATTCGTGATCGAGACGTATTTGGCGCCTGTGGCGATCGGTTGCGAAGTCGGCAATATCGCCGATCTGCACCAGCGTATGGACGCCATCGTCAAAGGCTATCCCTACGCCAAGGCGGCCGTCGATATCGCGGCCTACGACCTTGCGGGCAGAACGTTTGGCGTGCCGGTCTGGCAACTGCTCGGTGGGCGAGTGCGCGACCGGGTGCCGATCACCCATTCGATCGGGCTGCTGGATATAGACCTGGCGGTCGAGGAATGCAGACAGGTGGTCGATGAGGGCATCCGCACCATAAAGATCAAGGTCGGAGTCGATCCGGATCGCGATGTCGAGATCGTCCGCCGCGTTCGCGAGGCTGTGGGCGAGGCGACCGATCTCTGCGTCGATGCCAATTGCGGTTATGCCACACCGCACGACGCCGTCCGGATCATTCGCGCGATGGAGGAATACCGGCTGAAATATGCCGAACAGCCGGTCGAGGGGATCGACCGGATGGCCGAGGTCCAGCGCGCCATCGCGACGCCTGTCATGGCTGACGAATCGGCCTGGGCGGCGCGCGACGTTCTGGAAATTTTCGAGCGCAGGGCGGCGGAGATCGTCTCGATCTACACCACCAAGCCGGGCGGTCTGTACGGCGCGATGGAGGTGGCGGCGGCCGCGCGGGCGGCGAAGTTCCTGTGCAATGTCAACGGATCGGTCGAGACCGGCGTCGGCAATCTCGCCAATATCCATCTGGCGGCGGCGGCGATGCCCGTGACGCTGTCCTGCGTGGTGCCGGTTTCAATGCCGGCTGAGGCGCAGTCCGGCAATGTCGGCGGTATCTATTACGTGGACGACCTGATCAAGGAGCCGTTCCGGATGGAAGACGGCTGCGTCGTTGTGCCCGATGGTCCCGGATTCGGCATCGATATCGACGAAGACAAGATCGCAAAATACCGTAACAGCGCGCTCGATTAAGGCGCGCGTCTATAACGCATTGTAGCCGCCATCGACGAAATGATCGGCGCCCGTGGTGAAGCTCGACGCGTCGCTCGCCAGGAACAGCGCCGTGCGGGCGATTTCCTCCGGCTGGCCAAGACGTCCGGCCGGCAGATGCGGCCGGTGGCGTTCGGCGACGGCCTCGAACGAGTTGTTGGTGATCAGCAGCCGCGAGGTAGCGATGGGGCCGGGCAGAATCGCGTTGCAGCGGATATTGTCCGCCGCATAATCGATCGCGATGGACTGCGTCAGGAGACGCACAGCCGCCTTCGAGGCCGAATAGGCCGGGCGGTTCTTCGCCACGCGCGCGCCGTAGATCGATGAAATATTGACGATGGAGCCGCCGCCTGCCTTCTGCATGTGGGGGATCGCCTGCTGCATGACGATGAACATGCCGGTGACGTTGACGTCCAGCGTCTTGCGGAAGGTCGCGACATCGATGTCGAGCGCGGGTGCTGCCGGGTCGCGATAGGCGGCGGCATTGAACACTGTGGTCAGCCCGCCGAATTCCTTCACTGTCGCGGCGACCGCTTCCTTCACCGAGTCCTCGTCGGTCACGTCGCAGACCAGCGGGATCGCGCGCCCCCCGGCCTCAATGATGTCTGTTGCGGTCTGCTCCACGTTTTCCTTGGCGATATCGACGCAGGCCACCGCCGCGCCTTCTGCGCCGAACAGCCGCGCCGTCGCGCCGGCAATAGCCCCGCCCGCGGCGGTGACGAATGCGATTTTTCCTTCAAGCCGTTTCATGGTCCGTCTCCCGCTCAGAACGCCGTGTAGCCGGCGTCGACCGCCATATCGGCGCCGCTTGTGAAACTCGATTCGTCGCTGGCGAGGAACAGGGCGGTCCGCGCGACCTCGATCGACTCGCCCAGCCGCTTGAAATGAAGCCGTTGCCCGTGACGCTCCACCACCGCCTCGATCGACGGGTTTCGCTGTAACATGCGCGGTCCCACGATGGGCCCCGGCAGGATCGAATTGCAGCGGATATTATCGGCGGCGTAATCGACTGCGATGGATTTTGTCAGCATTCTGACCCCGCCCTTGGCCGAACAGTACGCAGGACGCTCGGCGGCGGCGACCTGCCCGTAGATTGACGCCACGTTGACGATGGACCCGCCGCCCGCTTTCTGGATTTCCGGGATGGCGAACTTGCAGACGATGAACATGCCCGTCAGGTCCACATCGATGGTTCGCCGCCACATGTCGATTGGCATGTCGGCGACCTTGTGTCGCTGTTCCGAATGCGCCGCCGCGTTGAACAGGGTCGTCAGCGGTCCAAGCTCGGAAACGGTTCGGGCAATGCAGTCCTGAACGACATTCTCGTCGGTGACGTCGCACACCATGGCGATAGCCTTGCCGCCGGCCGCCTCTATATCGGCGGCGGTCTGTTTCACGTCTTCTTCCGCGACATCCGCGCAGGCCACCGCCGCGCCTTCTTCAGCGAACAGCCGCGCCGTCGCGCCGGCGATATTGCCGCCCGCAGCGGTGACGAACGCGACCTTTCCATCAAGCAATCCCATGAATATGTCTCCCTGCGGATATCCGGTTCAGATCATTGTGAAACCGCCGTCGACGAACATGTCGGCGCCGGTCATGAAGGAGGAATCGTCGCTGGCGAGAAACAGCGCCGCCTTGGCGATGTCCTCGGGCTGTCCCAGCCGGCCGATCGGGTGCAGCGGCACCATCTTTTCGCGCACGGCATCCATCGTAGGCGTGCGGGCCAGCAGGCGGTTCGTCTCTATCGCGCCGGGGGAAATCGCGTTGGCGCGGATATTGTCGCCCGCGAAATCGAGCGCGACCGAACGCGTTATCTGCTTCACCGCCGCCTTGGTCGCCATGTAGGCGGGGCGGCCCGGCCAGGCGATGCTGCCGAAGGTCGAGGAAATATTGACGAAGCAGCCGCCGCCGGATTTCTGCATTTCCGGAATGGCGTATTTGCTGGTCAGGAACATGCCGGTGATGTTGACGTCGAGGACTTCCTGCCAGACTTCCAGCGGCATGGTCACGATTGTATGGGTGGGCTCGGACGCCGCCGCCGCATTGACGACAATGTCCACCTTGCCGAACGCCCCGACAGTTTCTGCGATCAGCGCCTTAACCTGGTCTTCCTTGCTGACGTCGCAGATCGACCAGGCGGCGGTTCCGCCGGCCGATTCGATATCGCTGGCGGTTTTCGCCACGGATTCCTCGACGATGTCGACGCACATAACGGATGCGCCTTCGGCGCCGTACAGCCTCGCGATGGCTCCGGCGATGCCGCCGCCTGCCGCCGTTACGATCGCGGATCTGCCGTCCAGTTTTCCCATAATCAGCCTCTCAATTCGATTGATTCGCCATCCGGCCCCTTGAAAACGACGCGTCTCCAGCCGGCTTCCCGCGCCTCCCGCGCATCGGTGCTGTGGGGCGGCTGGAGGCAGTCGATGCCGGCTTCCTCCATCGCAACCACCGCGCCGTCGAAGTCATCTGTTTCAAAACAGAAATGGAAGCCCTTCATGTCGCCGTCGCTATGGTGGGTCAGTTCCAGAACCGTGTCTCCGAGGCGCAGATAGGCGATGCGAAACCCGGCGCCCGCCCGGTGCTCGTAATAGGGCTTGCAACCGAAATGCCGTTCGTAAAACGCAATGGACCGGTCGATATCCGATACGTGCAGCGCGACGTGGTCGATCCGGCGGAACATTTGATGTCTCCCGATAGTGACGGTACCAGCATCGAACCGGCGCTGCGATCTGTCAAACCCCGGCGGGGACACCGCTGATGCTGTAGACCCATGGCATAAAGACCCATGACCCGGGCGCGATTCGGTCCTACAATGGGCCCGGTTCGAGGCGAGACCCCGGGGAGTGCGCTCCGCCTCCTGAAAACGGGAAAAAAGGAAAAATGTCATGAAGAAGGTTTTGATCGGTCTGGTCGTTGTCATCATCGTCGCAGGCGTAGGCATCTGGTACACGCTCGGCAATCTCGATTCGATCATCAAGGCGGCTGTCGAAAAGTACGGCTCAGAGGCGACCAGGACCCAGGTCTCGCTTAGCGGGGTCGATCTGAAGCTCAAGGAAGGATCGGCGGCGCTCAACGGGTTCCGCATGGGCAACCCCGACGGTTTCAAGACCGACAAGGCGATGAGCTTCGGCACCGTCAGCGTCAAGGTCGATACCAGCTCGCTTACCAGCGACGTCATCGTCATCAAGGAAGTCGTGATCGCTGCGCCGGACATCATTTATGAGAGCGGCGACGGCGGCAGCAATTTCGATGTAATCCAGAAGAACGTCGACGCCTACGCCAAATCGCTCGGCGCGGGCGGAGAAAAGAAGGAAGCATCGAGCGAAGAGGGCGGCAAGAAGATCATCATCGAAAATCTTTACGTCCGCGACGGCAAGGTGGCGCTGAATTCGCCGCTGCTGCTCGGCAAGACCGTAACGGTGCCGCTGCCGGATATCCACATGAAGGATATCGGCAAGGAAGAGAAGGGCGCGTCGCCCGGCGAAGTCGCGAGCAAGCTGATGGACGAAATCACCGGCAAGATCGCCGGAGTCGGCAAGCAGGGTCTCGATTCAGCGGTCAAGATGGCCAAGGACGCGATGGAAGGCGCCAAGAAGATGATGGAAGGCGCCGGCGATGGGGCCAAGAAAATGATGGACGACTCGGGCGCCGGTAATGCGGTCGATGACGCCACCAAGTCGATCAAGGGCCTGTTCGGCAAGTAACGGGCGTTCGGGACGGCCGCCATCGGGCGGCCGTCTTCGGTTCTTAAGGGTGCGTTTAGGGAGATCTACAGGCCGGGTTCAGAGGCCGGGAGGACGACATGGCGCCGGATGGCATGGGTGTGCTCGATATTCCGTCCGTCAGGGACAAGGTCAGTGAGGAGGAATGGGAGGCGCGGGTCAATCTCGCCTGCGCGTACCGGCTGGTTGATCATTTCGGCTGGACTCACCTGATCGCAAACCACATCTCGCTGCGGGTTCCCGGCCCGGACGACCATTTTCTGCTCAACCCTTATGGCCTGTTTTACGACGAGGTCACGGCGTCCAGTCTGGTAAAGATCGATCTCGACGGCAACAAGGTGATGGACAGCGAGTTCGGCATCAACCAGGCCGGCTATGTGATCCATAGCGCGATTCACGCCGCGCGCAAGGACGTCACCTGCGCGATTCATACCCATACAGAGGCGGGCATGGCGGTGTCGGCTCAGAAATGCGGGTTGTTGCCGCTCAGCATGAGCGCGATCCGTTTCCACGGATACCTCGCCTATCACGACTACGAAGGCGTGACGCTGGATGTAGAGGAGCGCGAATCGATCGTCGAGCATCTGGGCGATAAATACGCGATGATCCTGCGCAATCACGGGCTGCTGACGCTGGGGCGTAATCTCGGCGAGGCGTTCCACCTGATGTACAATCTGGAAAAGGCCTGCCGGTCCCAGCTCGACGCGATGGCCGGCGGGACGGAACTCGAGATTCCGCCCGACGAGGTGGTCGAGAAATCCGCCCGCCAGAGCTGGATCATGAACCATAACAACACCGCCGAGCACCCGTCCTGGCCCGCCATGATGCGCAAGATGGACAGGATCGACCCGAGCTATCGCCTGTAAGGGCCGCGGGCGGCTAGCGTTCGCCGTCCCGGAGACCGGCTTGCCCGACGACCGAAGCGCAGCCTCCTACACCTTGCGCGTCACCATAATCCGCGCGACGATCCGGGGCGCGTAGACCTCCGGGCAGGAGGCTGGATCGGGTTCAAGGGCGAGTGTCGCACTATGGCCAAAACGCTGTTCGAGAAAATCTGGGACAGGCATGTCGTCGCCGATCTGGGCGGCGGGTTCGCGCTGGTGTTCGTCGATCGGCATGTGGTCCCTGAAATCTCCTGTGAGCGATTTAGTGAGCTTGAAGCCCGGGGGCTGGCGCTGAGGCATCCTGAGCTGACCTTCGGCGTGTCGGACCACACCGTGCCGGCGCTGTGGGCGGCGCTCGAAAATCCCGACGACCGCAGCAACGAATTTTCGCGCGGCATGAAGGCGGCGTCGCTCAAACACGGGTTCCATCATTTCGATGTGGACGGGCCGGACCAGGGAATCAGCCATATCGTCGCCGCCGAGCAGGGGATCGCGCTGCCCGGCACCACGCTGGCCTGCGTCGATAGCCATGTCTGCACCGTGGGCGCGCTGGGCGGCATCAGCTGGGCGTTCGGCGGCAGCGAGATCGTCCATGTTCTCGCCACCCAGACCAGCATTTTGCGCAAGCCGAAAACGATGCGCATCAGCCTTGAAGGCGCGCCGGCGCCGGGCGTGACGCCCAAGGATCTGACGCTCTATACCATCGGTCGGGTCGGCGCGGCCGGCGGTCTCGGCTGCGCGGTCGAGTTCGCCGGCGAAGCGGTTCGGTCGATGCCGATGGAGGGCCGGTTCACCCTGTGCAATATGGCGGTCGAGCTTGGCGCATCGTTCGCTGTCATCGCGCCGGACGCCACGACGTTCGACTATCTGAAGGGCCGCCGTTTCGCCCCGAAAAAGGCGGGCTGGGACGCCGCCATTGCGGACTGGCGCGCGCTCGCATCCGATCCCGAAGCGGCATTCGACCGCGACGTCGCCATCGATGTATCGAACGCTGCGCCGCAAATCACCTGGGGGATCAGCCCGCAGGACACGATCCCCATCGACGGCGTCGTGCCCGACCCGGAAGAAGAGCCCGATATCCAGAAGCGCCGCGCCATGCAGGCCGGGCTCGATCATACCGGGCTGCGTCCGCGCCAGAAGATCGAAGGCACCAAGATCGATTTCGTGTTCATCGGCTCCTGCACCAACAACCGCATCTCCGACCTGCGCGAGGCGGCGGACGTGCTGCGCGGGCGCCGGATCGCCGAGGGCGTGACGGGCTGGGTGGTTCCCGGTTCGCTGCGTATCCGCGCCCAGGCGGAAGAGGAGGGGCTGGCGCGGATCTTCACCGATGCGGGGTTCAACTGGGGCTTTCCGGGCTGCTCGATGTGCGGCGGGCAGGGGAACGGGTTCACCGAACGGATAAAGCCGGGACTGCGGGCCGTTTCCACCATCAACCGCAACCTGCCGGGTCGGCAGGGGCCCGGATCGATCACCCATCTGGCGAGCCCGCCCATGGCGGCGGCGGCGGCCGTCGCCGGCAGCATCGCCGACGTGCGGAAACTTGAGGGCTGAGACCATGGCGGAATCGTTTGCGACCCTGACCGGACCGGCCGCGCCCTATCTTGAGGAAAACGTCGCTACGAACGTCATCTCGGTGCAGCGTCCGCACAGCGCCGGCCCCTACAAGGACCCTGGCGACGAGCTGTTCTTCGGGCTGCGTTTCGACGAGGACGGGAGAGAAATCCCGGATTTCGTGCTCAATCGCCCGCGCTACCGCGACGCAAAATTCCTGATCGCCGGCGCCAATTTCGGCTGCGCCAGCTCGCGGGAGGCCGCGGTTACGGCATTGTCCGCGTTCGGCATCCGCTGCGTAATCGCGCCCAGCGTGGGCGATATCTTTTTCAACAACTGCTTCAAGTTCGGCGTCCTGCCGGTGCTGCTGCCGGAGGCGGATGTGCTCGCGCTGGCCGAAGAGGCTTCATCGGGCGGGAAAAGCGGCGATTTCATCGCCGACCTAAATGAGAACAGCCTGACCGCGCCGAGCGGGCAAACGTTCGAGATTTCCCTGCCCGAATTCCGCCGAACCCAGCTTCTGGAAGGGCTGGACGAAATCGCCCTGACCATGCGGAGCGCCGACGACATCGCGGCGTTTCACCGCGCGGCGGCGGACGAGAGGCCTTATCTCTACGGGCTGGAGAGGCCCTGACGAGGCGTGCGTTCCCCCAGTTCGTCGTCCGGCACACCTCGTTGATCATGCCGATGGATTCAGCGCGCGGTTAAGCGCCTTGCGCCTGTCCGGCCGGTTGCGCGTGACGATGGCGACCGCGCCACGCCGTCGGTCACGTAAAGCACGACAGCGCGTTCGGCCACTGAGCTGATCTAGCCGTAATTCCGCAGCACGTTGCGGGCGATGACCATCTTCATGATCTCGGTGGGGCCCTCAGTGATGCAGAAGCTGCGCGCCTGGCGCCAGAACTGCTCGATCGGCAGGTCGGTGGTGAGCCCGATGCCGCCATGCACCTGCATGCAGCGGTCGGCGGCGTGGAAGCCGAGCTCGTCGGCGAACATCTTCTGGATAAACCCGTCGGTCCGGTCGACCTCGCCGCGCGAGGCGCGGTCGGCGGTGTTGTAGACCATCAGACGGGCTGCCTGCAGCTCGACATAGGTGTCGGTAATCATCCATTGCACGGCCTGCCGGTTGGCGAGCTTCTGGCCGAACGTCTCGCGCTGTTGCGCGTAATCGCACATCATGTCGAGGCAGCGCTGGGCCGTGCCGACGCCGCGCGCACCGTGTTTCAGCCTTCCATGGGCGAGGAAACGCTGGCCCAGCGCAAAGCCCTGGCCTTCCTCGCCGATGCGCTGCTCGACCGGGATTTCGACATTGTCGAAATGGATCTCGCAGGGCCAGTCGCCCATCATGGTCTCGAACTTGGTGGTGATCTTGATGCCCGGCGCGTCCATGTCGACGAGGAACATCGAGATGCCGCCGCGCGATCCCTTTTCCCGGTCCGTGGCCGCCAGCAGCTGACAGAAATCGGCCTGGTCGGCGTCGGTAATGAAGCGCTTGGTGCCGTTGACGATATATTTGTCGCCCTGACGCACGGCGGTGGTGCGCATGCCACCCGGGTCGCCGCCGGCGTCGGGTTCGGTCTGGGCGAAGCAGGCGGTCTTTTCGCCCTTGAGCACGGGATAGAGGTACCTGTCCTTCATCTCGTCGGAGAGCTCGTAGAGCGGGGCGCGTACCTGCGGCCCCATGATGCCGCCCAGCCCGCGGGTCGGCACCGCGATGGTGCGGCCGAGCTGTTCCCAGACGATGACCAGCGAGATCAGGTCCGCGCCGACCCCGCCATATTCTTCGGGCACCTCCATCTGCCAGATGCCGAGCTCCTTCGCGCGGGCATGGAATTTCTCGCGCCATTCGGGTTTGAGCTCGCCGTTCTCGCAGGTCTCCATCTCATGCGGAATCATCTCCTCATTCACGAAACGCTCCATGGTTTCGCGGAACATCTGATGTTCTTCTGACAATGGATATTCCATCGGCGGGCTCCCTGATTTTCTGTAATGGCGGCTCGGTACAGGGCGATGATCAAGGCCGTTCCCG
>Ga0181578_10005220_pt1 | contig 11401 bp, 10 predicted proteins | sample 071ome_21_FD_148659 | JGI IMG/M metagenome (GOLD analysis project Ga0181578, IMG submission 148659) | Coastal salt marsh microbial communities from the Groves Creek Marsh, Skidaway Island, Georgia - 071401CT metaG (spades assembly) | ecosystem: Environmental > Aquatic > Marine > Intertidal zone... | reverse complement strand
GTCCCCGGGGGTAGGGACAGTCCCCGGGGGTAGGGACAGTCCCCGGGGGTAGGGACAGTCCCCGGGGGTAGGGACAGTCCCCGGGGGTAGGGACAGTCCCCGGGGGTAGGGACAGTCCCCGGGGGTATTCGTTGCCCGTGTTGCGGATGGGTGCGTGGGTGAGCGCTTGGCTACCGGCAGCCGATGGGAGGGTCAATGCCGCGCCAAGCACGGGGGCTCGAGGGGGCGGGTCCGCACCACCTGACAGCACGCGGTTCGAACCGCATGGACATCTTCCGGGATCCCGCCGACTACCAATCGTTCATCACCGCGCTGTCCGTGATCGGCGATGGGCGCGATTGGATCTGCCTCGCGTACTGCCTCATGCCGAACCACGTCCACCTCGTCGTGGGTGGCGAGCCGGTGGCGATCAGCCGCGGCATGCACGCTCTACTGGGAGGCCATGCCCAGCGCTTCAATCGACGTCATGGGCGCTCCGGACACCTGTTCGGCAACCGCTTCCATCACGTGTCCATCGCGGACGACCGGCAACTGCACGCCGTGCTCCGCTACGTGGCCTTGAACCCCGTGCGAGCAGGCCTGGCACCACGGGCTGCGACGTGGCCATGGAGCAGCTACGCCGCCCTGGAGAACGGCACGCTGCATCCAGGGGCAATCGACCGCGAGGCCCTCGACGGGCTGATCGACCCGTACTTCCTGCGCCGCATGGTCGACGACCCGAGCGCCTCTGCCGGGGACAGTCCCTCCCCCCGGGGACAGTCCCCGGGGGGAGGGACTGTCCCCGGGGTGTAGGGGCAGCCTCATCTGAACCCGAATCGCTTTCCGGAACCTTGCGATTCGGCAAGCCCCTGCACATGGATTGCTTACAGGTCGCGCGTTGGCTCCCCCCACACCCTGACAAGGAGCCAGCATGTCCTCCCGAATCACCCGAGTCGCCGCGACCGTCGTGGCGCTCACCGCAGGGGCCGCCGCCCTCTCGGCGAGTCCCGCCCTCGCCCGGGGCGGCAACGGCGACCGCGCACGTGACGGTGCCGGCCAGCAGCGTCCCGGCCAGGACCGCGAGCGGCCGCGGGCGCCCGGTGCCGTTCAGCCAGGCGTGGGAATCAACCTTCCCGATGACGGCCCGGACATGCCGGGCCAGCCGCGAACCGCAGGCCCGCAGCGGGGACCTGCCGCCGAGCCCGGCGACGGCACCACGCGCCCACGTGCCGATGCCGGCGATACGTGGCTTCCCCGCGGCATTCGACGCGGACGCAGCTTCCGCGTGGGCTGCGACTTCGTGACCTCCGGCATGTTCGATCCGATCGTGTTCCCGGGGCAGAACCCGGCAGGCCACGACCACCAGTTCTTCGGCGGGCTGTCCATCTCCGCCGACTCCACGCCCGCATCCCTGGTTGCAGCCAACGCCGACCGCGACTCGACCAGCTGCGGTCACTCCCGCGACGGGTCGGCGTACTGGGTGCCGGCCCTGCAGGTGGTGGACGACCCGGCCAACCCGGTGGCGCTGGAGCCCGACGAGATCCGCGTGCGCTACGCCGCCCCGCGCGGCCAGCGCGTGCGCGCCTTCCCCGCCGGGTTCACCGCGATCGCCGGCGACAAGGCCGCCACCGAGGTGCAGGCACACGCAGGATGGCGGTGCGAGTACGACCGACGCGGCACCGCCCTCGCCGCGCAGCCGCCGCTGTGCGACACCGACGAGGCCATCGTGGGCGTGGTCCGGTTCCCCAACTGCTGGGACGGCACCAACCTGTCCAGCGCCACGCAGGATCACATCGCCTACCGCAAGGGACGCACCTGCCCCGACACGCATCCGGTGGCGCTGCCCGAGATGACGCAGGAGGTCTTCTGGGTACCCGATGGCGGGCAGCACCAGTACGCGCTGTCCTCGGGCAGCACGGCCGGGCTGCACGCCGACTTCATGAACGGCTGGGACCAGCGCGCGCTGAACCGCCAGGTGCGCCGCTGGCTGAACCGCCGCCGCTAGCCGGCGGGTGCCTGCCCGCCTCGCGCCACGCGGGGGGCGGGCAGGCACCGGTTTCCTTTCCCCGTGCCCACGGCTCCATCACATCTCGCAACCGGGGCGCAACATCGGTGCGGCACGCTGGCCCTCATGGATGAACTCCCGGCACGAATCGACGCCCTGCTGGACCTCCGCGCGCGCATCCTCGCTGCGGAGATGGAGGCCGGCACCGCCCATCCCCCCGCGAGCGCTGCCGAGCGGTTCGACCGGCGCACCCGCATGGGGGCCCTGCGGCACCGGTACGCCCATGCGGTCCGCACCCTGCGCGAACAGATCGCGGGCGACGGCCCGGAGGCGCGGCACCGGTTTGCCACCGCCCTGCTGCTCGTGGACGAGGTCGTGCAGCTGCGGCGCGAGGCGGCGACGGGTGATGACCACCCCATGCACGCCGCGATGGCCGAACAGGCGCACGCGGAACTCCGCGCAGAGGTCGCCGGAATGATGGGCGCGCGCGCCACCGCTGCCACACCCGCCGTGCGGCCCGCGCTGCGGTTGGTGCATCCGGCCTCCGCCTGACCGTCCCGGGGGCGGCCGACATGGCGGCTACGGTGGCCCGGACACCCCGACCAGGAGCACGCCATGAGGGCCTATCCCTTCGCAATTGCCAGCGCCGCTGTGCTGGGTGCCGCGGCCGTCCTCGTCGCCTCGGGCACGGCGGCGAGCGAGAACGCCAACACCACCGCACAGCAGTTGATGATCAACCAGCGCATCTCGCAGGCAGCGGTGCGGCGCTCGAACTCGGCCCTCAACTACCTGGCGCCGGTGCGCACCACCGCGAGCGACGCGGCCAACACCGGGCGCAATGGCGTCACGCCGCTCAGCAAGGTGACGGGCGCCGGCAAGGGCTGGACCTCGGCGCAGATCGCCGACGGGGCCATCACCAGCGCCAAGATCGCCTCCGGGGTGCTGCCCCGTGCGTCGGTATCGGGTGCCGCGATGACCGCGTTCTCCTCCCTGGCGCTGCCCGCGTCGCCCGCCGACGCAATCCAGATGGTGGCCCTGGCCAGCCCCACCACGGGCGCCACGCAGTCGACGCAGAGCGGGGCCGTCACCACCACGGGCAACACCCGCGTCATGCTGAACGCATCGGTCAGCGCCACCGGGGCGACGGCCTCCGGAACCGGCACCCTCAAGTGCCATGTCGAGATGCGCCCCACATCCTCCTCCGCCTGGAGCACGCCCATCCAGTACGCGCAAGATGGCTACGCCACGGTTCAGGCGGGGGCCGGCGGTGCGGCGCTCACGACCACGCTCACCGTCACCGCAGCCGCCGACCTGGCCGCCGGGTCGTACGACGCCCGCGTCATGTGCCAGCTGAACTCCGGAACCACGGCCACCGCCAGCACCGCGGTGCTGACAGTGATCGCGGTGCCGCGCTGATGCCTGACGGCGTCACCACCCGGGGCGGGTAGAGCACTCCACCCCCCCGGGTGGTGATCCCGGTGATGCGGTGACGCACCATCTCCCTGTCGGTACTCATCGAGGGGCAGTACCCGGTACTGCGTGGTGACGCGGGCAGCGCGATGCGTCGGTGTGCAGCTGCGCGGACGGCTGAAGCACCACGGCGACCTGCGCCGGGCCAACTTCCGCACCGCCGACCTGCGCATGGCCGACCTGCGGGGCGCGAACCTGACGAACGCCGACCCGCGCTGGGCCTCCCTGCAGGGCGCGAACCTCACCGAGACCGTCTGGCACAACACCACCTGCCCGGACGGCACGGTGAGCGACACCGTCTGCAGCTAGCTCGTTTCGCAGGCCGCCTGGTAGAGCGACTCCGGCACCTGGTCGCCCGGGGCCTTGCACACCTCGGCGCGGTCCTTGGGAACCCAGAACTGGCCCTCGGCCTCGAACACCACCACCTCCGCGTACGCGGAGGACTCGTCCTCGGTGTCCACCGACGCGTAGGCCCAGCCATCGGCGCACTTGAAGGCGTTCGGGTCGTCCAGCCCGGTCACGTTCGGGTCCGCGCCCTGCGCGGCCTCCACCAGCGATGCGGCATCACATGTGGCCGTCCCGCCCACCTTGTCGGTGGTGCCGGTGCTCGCGGTCGTATCTGCGGCAGCGGTGGTAGCAGCCACCGTCTCCGCGGCGGTTTCATCGCTACCGCAGGCCGCGAGCCCGCCAACCAGCAGGGCGGATGCCGCGAGCGATGCCGCGATGGCTGCAGGTCGCCTCAGTGCCATGAGGAGTCTCCGATTCATCCGGGCCGCCGCACGCCGCAGCAGCAGTTGCCGGAACGCTAGCGGCAGCCGACAGACGCAGCGCATCGGGTGCCCGGGCGCTGCCCCCGACGGGGTGCCCCACCCGGGGATCATTCATCGGTCGGGCGCGTCCGGTACGGTCAAGATCAAATCTTCGTCAGCAGCACGTGGAGGATTACCGATGGGCCGCACCTTCTCCCGTACACCCCTCATCGCGGGCGCAGTCGCCGTCGTTGCCCCCCTTGCACTGCTGGCGGGCAACGCCGCAGCGGCAACGGGGCCATCGGAGACAGCCAAGAAGGCAAAGCGGTACGCAGCCGTTACCGCCACGATCCCGCGTGGCTACCGCCTTGCGGCGGTCTGCCCGAATGGCAAGGTGTCGGTAGCAGGGGGACGGCGCGCAAAGTTGCGGCCCACCTGCCCGACCATGACGCTCCACCTGCTCACGCGGAAGGGCACGTACAAGGCTCCGGTGGTCGTCGGCACCCGGTCGAATGGCCGCTGGGCGATCACAGGCGTGCGGGCCGGTACGTCCCTCGGGGCAATCCGAGTGCGGAGCGGCGTGGCACGGCCCACCCGCACGGTGAGCACCTCCCGCACCGTCGCATCGTTCAAGGCGCGCGCGAAGAAGGGCAACCCGATCGGCGCACGCAAGTTGGGCCTCGTCAAGTCGCGCCCCAGCGGCAGGAACTCCCCGGGCTACGACTACGACAAGGACGGCCTTCCGGGCGTGTTCGATGTTGACGACAACGGCAACATGATCCTCGACAACTTCGACCGCCCGGCCCAGCGCGGACAGCGTGCGAACCAGGCACCGCCGCCCGCAACCGGGCCCGGCGCTCCGCCGCCGGGCACGCCCGCTGTGCCCGGCACGCCGGCACCCCCCGGTGGCTCGGCAGGCCCCGCAGCGCCATCGGCATCGCCCGGCGCGAGCTCCCATCTCCGCCTGTTCTCCAACTACAAGCTGGACATGGACCGGTCGCTCAACTTCAACCAGGGTGGCCTCACGCAGGCGGCGATTGATTCCACCATGCAGCAGTTTCAGGGCCTGGCGATTCCGGTGGCCGGTGCCGGTGCCCGCCTGGACTGCACGGGGCTCGTCTACTGCTCATACGGTGGGACGGGCTCGGCAGGTGGAGCCCCGTGGCCGAGCGCCCCGGGCTTCGGGCCGCTCACTGTTGGCCCCACCGGTGACTTCCAGCTGCAGACCGGCGCGACCAGCAGCCAGATCCGCTCCGGCGATGTGCTGACCGAGGTAATGCCTGATGGCACGCGCGTGGCCGGGATGCTCAACTTCGTCTTCGGGACGACCCCCGCGCTGCAGTCATACTCGGTGAACGGAGGGCCCGCGACGGGCGTCGCCTACCCCGCGACAAGCGGAACCATGGCCAACCCCATCCCCGTGCCCGCTGCGGGGCCGGTCAGCGTGACCATGACCTACTGGCGCCCGCAGCGTGCCGGCATCCCCGCCACGGGCGAGGCGGCCTGGATGGACATCGGACGCCTCAACTACAGCGCCGACGTCCCCAATGGCCCATCCGCCTCGCCGGGTGCACCCACCCCGGGACCCGGCCGCTGCGCGATGAGCGCGTACAGCACCAGCGACCCGGACCTGTCGGCAGCCGGTGACGGTCTCCAGGACTCCCAGGGCGACCGCGCCGCAAGCCCCGCGAATACGCTCACGTTCACCATCGACCTGACCGCGTGCCTCGGTGCCACTCCGTGGGCAGCCGGCCAGAACCTGCAGGTGGACATCCAGGCACGCTCGCAGTACGGCGACAACGCGGCCCAGAAGATCGTGTTCCGCCGCGTGTAGACCAGACGACCAGCGATCCCGCCTGCAACTGACCACGCGAGGAGCGGACTGCGGTGAACATCCCCACACGTCCACAGCATCTCCGCCTGACGGCAGCGCTCGCGACAGTGGCGGTGGTGGGCCTCGGCGCGGCCGGGGTCGCCCAGGCCGGCTCGTACAACTGGGGCGACAACGGCTACGGCGCGTGCCAGAACAACGACGGCGTGAGCGACTGGACCGTCACGAACAACTGCCTTCAGTCGCTCTCCGGGTGGGTCACGGTCAAGCCCTGGACGATCTACAACGCCACGGCCACCTGCGAGGACATCCTCACCGGCCCGTATCCCACGGCCTCGAACTTCGGCGGCGGGTTTGCGTATTCCGGCCAGGCGTTCCTGGCTCTTGACACCACAGGTTCATGGCCGAGCAACGGCGCCACCGTGAGCAGCAACGCCAACGGTGCGGGCTCGCACGGCATCGCCTGGCAGGGGGGCTCCGACATCGGATCCGACGTTGCCGAGGTGAAGACGATCCAGCTCGGCAACTGGGACCTGGATGTTGCCAACGCCCCCACGACCTGGGGCACGGCGGTCATGGCCTTCGGGAACTCCGACCTGTTCGAATCACAGACAGCTCAGTACGCGATGGCCTGCTTGGCAGCCGACGACGCCGTCGGCCAGAACGACTACTACTCCGGTGGGGGTGTCTATACGCCGAACGAGCGCACCCCACCAGGTGCGCGTGCCATGGCGCGGGAGCACGCCGGCACCGTGCGCCACAACGCGCGCCCCGCGGAGCGAAACCACGTAGTCCGCCATGCCGATACGGCCACGCCGACGGTCACCCGTTGGCGGCGCATCACGCTCCAGCGGAACGTGCAGCGCACGGTCCGCATGGCGTGCCCGGGAGGCTACCGGCGAACCGGGCAGGTGGAGATCACACCTGAGCATGCCCCACGGAACATGAAGCCACCGACCGCCGCGCAGGTGCGCACCACGAAGTTTTCGCTGCTTCGCCGCTCGCACGACCGACGGGGTGCAACCGTGCGCGTGAAGGCATCGCGCCTGCCCGTCACCACCATGCTCAACATGCACCTCACCTGCGTGAGGACGTAGGAGGCCGCGCACATGCCATCACCCCCTGCCCTTTCACCATCCGTCGTCGTCGGTGACGCGCTGTCGCTGTACGGACGCTTCTGGAAGCACTTCGCAGGCGTGGGCGTGACCATCTTCTTCACGGTCGCCATCGCCGCACTGCTGCTGTCATTCGCCGGGGCAGCGGGGCTGGTGATCGCCTCGGTCATCTCGCTGGCCGGCAGCATCGTGCTGACCGGAGCCCTCGTGACCGCGGTGGCCGACGCCCGCGACGGACGCATTGACCTTTCCGTCGGCGAGACCATCTCCCGCGCATGGCCCTTCATCCTGCCCCTGCTGGGGGCCGGGATCCTGGCATCCATCGGACTGCTCATCGGGTTCATCCTGCTGATCATCCCGGGCCTGATCCTGATGACCCTCTGGTTCGTCATCGGGCCCTGCATTGTGCTCGAGCGGACTGGCGTTCTGGACGCCTTCAGCGCGAGCACCAGGTACGTGCGCGGAAACGCGTGGAATGTCTTCGGCGTCGCCCTCCTCTCGCTCCTCATCGTGATCATCGCCGGAGCGGTCGTCGGGGTGATCCTGGTCTGGCTCCCCGGGTGGCTCTCGCAGTTCCTCACCACGCTCGTCCAGGGCGCGATCTTCGCCCCCTTCTACGCCATCGTGGTCACGCTGACGTACTTCGCTCTCTCGGGAGCACGCCACGACGAGGTCACCGCATCACGCGATTGATCCTGTCCGCGAGGAGATGCGAAGGCCGCTCGCGGGGCCTGTGGCGAGGGAACTGAGGCCACGGGATCACCTCGGGGACCATCGATACCAGACGCTTCGTCACACGCGCGTCGCTAGGATAAGCGCGTCAACCTTCAGGGACGGGGATATGGCCGACGGAAGTCCATCGCATCCGAGCATGGGGAAACGGGCACGGGGGGACGTAAAGTCCGGAAGAAGGCGCGCGCGCAGTGACGCGCGAAAGGCGATCATGACCGCTGCCCGGGAGGTCCTTGCCGAGGATGGCTATGAGGGGCTGACCATAGACCTCGTGATGGCGCGAGCGGGGTTGTCGCGCACGATCTTCTACCGCCACTTCGAGGACCGCGGGGGGCTCCTCGTCGCATTGTGGGGGGATTTCGTCCACGATCTCACCGAGGCCGCAGAGGACTGGCTGTCCGGTGATCCAGACGCCGACCTCGAGGCCTCACTGCGCACAAACATCGAGGTGTTCGCAGCGCAGGCCAGCGTGTTCATCGCCGTGTGCGACGAGGCGCCGTCCGACCCCGCCGTGCGTGCCGCGTACGAAGCGGGGTACTGGGGATTCGTGGATGCGGTGGAGGCACGGATCCGCTCGCTGCACCCGGAGGTCGCCGACCCCCGGGGAACTGCGGAGGTGCTGGTGTCGATCGACGAGCGCCTCTGGTACCGGCGGTTCCGCGAATCGACGGCACAGCAGGTCGTCGAGGACACCCTCCGGGTAACGCTCAACGCCTGGAGGAGGATCCTGGGCGAGTAGAGGCGCCCGCGCGCACCGCACGGCTGAACAACGCGGTCCCGCCTACCCCTGCGACCACTCCTGCTTCGGGCCCGGGATCTTCAGCGTGACTGCGCCCTGGGCGAGGACGCCGCCCTCATCAACCGCCTGGAAGGTAAGGCGCCACTTGCCCCGGGCATTGCGCGGGAAGGCCCGGCACTGCCACACCTCGGTGCTGTCCCACCTGCACGCCCCGATCACCTTCGTTGAGGATCCGGAGAGATTTGCCCGCAGCTGGTAGAGCGCAGGCTGGTTGATCTTGGTGCCCTCGGCAACGCAGATGAAGTGGAGGCTGTTGAAACCTGAGCGCCTCTCGCACTCAACGCGGGCGGAGCCACCCACCGATGGGTCTCCGAACGGTGGGGCAATGGTGACCGTCTCGATCTGCCGGGCCACGATCTTCTTCGCCGCGTCGTATGCCGTCGTTGTGACCGTCCACTGGCCGCGGGTGAGGTCCACCGCGCACTGGTAGCGACCGTCATCGATCAGGCACGGGTTCCTGACTGTTGCACCCGGCGTTGTCGAGGTCTGCTCACGCGCGGCGTCTATGCGTACTGCAGCTGTGCCGGCGGGAGAACGCCCCGTCGCCGCGCACGACTGCGAGTTTCCCGTCCATGGATCGCACGAGAACACGTAACTGCCTCTCTGCTGCCCTGGACCGGCGGGAACGTCCCCGAACGCCGGGGCGTTGATGGTGACCGTACGAAGGTCCGCGGCAATGATCGCCCCCGACGACGTCTTCGCCTGGGTGAGAAGGTTCCATTCGCCGTAATCGAGGCCTGCGGTGCACCCATACGTGCGCTGGGACGACGACCACGAGCATGCGGACGTACGCTCAGGGCGGCCATCGGTGCTGGTGAGATCGTTTGCCGCAGATGCCCGCTGAACCACTCCGGACGCGCCACCGGGCAGGCGCCCTGTGGTCTCGCATGCGCGCTCATCATCAGAGCACGACACCGCAATCGCGCCGCCAGCCTCACCGAAACCCGGTGGCACCAGGTTCTCCACCGACGCCGCACCCCTCGTCGGCTCCTGCCCGGGTGCGGGTGCGCCGACGGTAGTGATCACCCAGGTTCCGAAGGAGGGAACGGTCACGGTGCATCGGTATGTCCCGACCGCGGTCGTGCAGGTACCGACGGCCGCGGATCGGGACTGGCGGTATTGCCGGGCGGCCTGGCTCACCACGGTGATGTCTGACGGGAGATCCCCGGTGGTCGTGCACGTGAGGCCGGAGCAGGTAGTGCGGATCGTCCCGGGCAACGCCTCGATGGGAGTTGCACTCCCCGAGGGTGCAGAGGGCAGCGAGGACTGATCAAACTCGTCAACCGCCCTGGCCCGCGCGGTAACCGGCTGCCCGTTCGGGAGTCCGTCGATACGACATTCACCGCCGACGAGTGCATTGACCTCGCAGTTCCCGACGCTGGATCCCCCCGTGTTCTGTGCCTCAACGATGAATCGGACGACATAGTCGGCATCAGTCTTGTCCATGCGTGCGACCACCGCGCCATCATCAGCGACGAGCACAGGCGGTTCAGGCGGAGCGGGTGGAGATGGCAGGGGTCGTACGGTCACGGCATCGCTGGGATCGGAGTCCGCCTGGCCATGGGCGATTGCAATCAGCTCGTACACCACGCCGTTGCTCAGTCCGGTGACAGTGCACGACCCGCCCGCTGACTCCGGCACGTGGCACCCACCGATCTCGGAGCCGCGCGTACTCACCGAATAGTCGGTGCCCACGGTGGCACCCGGCGTTACGGTGGCGACTGCCGACGCATTGCCCGCGCTGGCAGCGAGGCCGGGTCGAGTGGGGTGAATCGGCGCAGCCGTTCCCGGCGGATACGCGTCGGTATCGAAATCCCACGTGCCCAGAACCACGGCCTTGACCTGCTGGCTGGCCTCAAGGCTGACCACCCACGTGCCCGAAAGGGGCGTACCGGTGGAGTCGGCGTAGGGAATTCTGAAATCTATTGTTGGGGAGTCTTTGCAGCTGTCATGCACGGGGAGCGATATGACGCTCGATCCGTCGCGCTGGAACAGGAGGTCCTTCACCAGGCCGCAACTCGCCTGATTGTCGATTTGCAGCTTCACCGTCGTATTCCAGTTGTTCTCATCCTGCTGCGGATCTCCCCGCCCGGCGCCCAGCAGACAGGCGCCGAATGCCACCTGCCCCTCTCCGAGGCCGTTCGGATAGGGGAAGCCCGGTGACGGATACGCACAGCCGACCGTGGCATCGGCTGTGAAGTTCAGGGTGTATTGCGATTTTCCCCACTGCTGATGCGGGTAGTTCGGGTACCCCTCCGCTTCGTGGTCCGACTGAGCCCGCTCGAAGGACTTGATCGATTTCTCGGAAAGCGCGGCACTCGCCGGGGCGGGCACGACCGTGCCGATCAGGACGGCACCCGCACACGCCGCCACCAAGCTGGCCAGCGCTCGGCCGCCTGCGCCAAACGCAGCCGCGCGGCCCCGTATGCCTCGGGGCACGCTGCCGTGCTGATGACGCCGACCTGCTTCGGGGGAGTTCTTGTCTGACACCTCGTCAACGCTACTTGATCCTGGCGATGCGCGCAGTCGTTGCGCGCTAACCCAACACCCAGAGCCCGGCCATAGCAGCTGTGATTGCCAGTGCGAGTGCCACAACCGGCCAGGGCCCATCACCAGGACGAAGCTCTGGTTGGAGAATGGGTTCGCATACGAAAGGCATGCCGAGGTACCGAGAAGCGCGATCAACGGGAGCGCCGACACCTCGAGTGACGCGGCGACGTC
>Ga0181578_10005209_pt1 | contig 11410 bp, 9 predicted proteins | sample 071ome_21_FD_148659 | JGI IMG/M metagenome (GOLD analysis project Ga0181578, IMG submission 148659) | Coastal salt marsh microbial communities from the Groves Creek Marsh, Skidaway Island, Georgia - 071401CT metaG (spades assembly) | ecosystem: Environmental > Aquatic > Marine > Intertidal zone... | reverse complement strand
GCAGGGCGATGAAGATGTTTTGGTTTTCAATCGTCTACCTGATGGCCATTTTCCCGCTGATGTTGCTTGACCACTATGTGCTGCCCCAGCCGTTTTTGAGTTAACCGGCAAGCCACTGCGTTAAATATCATGCCGAGCTACCATGGATAGCCCCTAATTTTGAGAGTATCCAAGGGCAATGAGTTGCCGTCGGGCGACTCGCCAAGCTAAATCCGCCTGATGCTGGGTGAGTTCATTTTTCCAGTCACCCACAATGCCCTTTCGTACGACTGAATCGGCTTCTTCTCCTTTCTTCCGGCCGCCCGATACCTTTTCGAAATCAGTAATGGCTTTCACTTCGGCGATAGCTTCGGCGCGGCTATCAACTTCGAGGTAGTCGTAGACTTTGCGGATAGTGGTTTCAAAATTGTGATGAAGATCCTCGTATCGAATCATCAGAAGCCGGCCATCGGTCTCGGCTTGTAAGATCGCAGATGCCCTAACACCCCAGGTGTACATAAATTCAATCAGGTTTTTTTGGGCCTTAAACTTCGCGCCCCATGGCGCTTCGGAGTGGTGCATCAGGGCCTCATATTTCCAGGCCGACACCATTGCGTCTCGGCCGTCTCGAACCACCGCAACAACCTTGGTTGATGGAAGATCTTCCCGGAGCAGTTTCAAGGACATAATTTGGTCCGCGGCTTTAAAGGCCACCAGGGTGTCAGGAGTTGAAAGGCTCGACACATAATCGTAAAACACAACAGGCATATCTCGCGGGTTGTCGCATTGATAAATGCATTGCATGAGTTCGATCATCTCAGACCGCTTGAAATTGACATTTCCCAGCGTGTAGTGAAATTTTGCGGGCTCATATTTCTGCAGACGCTCGGGTCTAAAATTTTGCTCAAGTATCTCGAATAGTGCATCGGCGACGCCGGGAATGTCCTCGAAGGAATGGGGTAGCAGCGCCTTTGCTTTGCTACGACCTTCGTGACCAAAAAGCGGGATCCAGCCCATACCCAGAAAAAATTCGGTAAATGCTTCGGAATGCGATCGCGGAAAAAATCGATGGTTGCCATGTGCAAGATCAAGACGCCCCGCTAGCGTGTGGACAAGACTAGTGATGCGTTTAAACGGATTATTCCTTGGGCTATCGCGTTTAAGTGCGGCGACGTAAGGATCAAATTCCCGCCAGGCGATGATTTCCGGGTGCGCGGCGAGGCAATGCAAGAGCCAAGAGGTCCCACATTTATACATGCCTACAATGTGTGCTGTTTTGGCTTTCATCGATATCGCTCGGCGCTACTATTAGGGTGCAGGTCCCCGTCCTGTCACTGCGGTCCGCTTAGAGTAACCGAATCTTTATCAGCTAGGGCCCCCATATTGCCTCCTATGACTGTACATGCCCGTGACGCTAGGGTGGTATGTCATAGAAATGCAACAAACTGTTAACCCCGCTGTAAAGAACCTGCCACGAAAGGGCCATATTCCGAGGTTAATGTCCTCCCCGTAGCGTTTTACGGAGCGCTGTTACCACCTGACGAGGCCTTAATGACTTTCCGCATTCCTGTGATTCGCTACTTAATAGCAGCACTATTCAGTTTAGTAGCCGCGGTCTCCTCTGAAACAGCGGTCGATACTTGTATTAACGTGGACGGCTCCGGTTCTGAGGCTCTTGTTGGGTCGGCTCTGGTCATCAACAACTGGATCCAGGATTGTGGTCAGGGGAGCGGTGTCCACGGCAGCCTGTCGGGTTCCAACGTGAGCTTTGACGCATCGACAGTGGTGGAGACGGATGCGGCGCTTGACGCACTGCTGAGCTCTCAGGCTCCGGAAGCCTCCGGTCTGTCGCCCCTCGACTGGGATGCCATCAATGGCGCCTATGCCGATTCGGTGGCAGATGGTGACTATTTGGACTCGACTGACTACATCGGGGCAGTCAATCCTGACGGTTCCGATCCATGGTGGGCTGGCTGGACGGTTTCCGGATCGCTGTAAAATGTAGCTAATTTTCTCAATAAATAGCCGGGTGGACTCATTGAGGCCCCCGGCTTCGCTTGTTCATTGACTGCCACGGTTTGATCCACTCAAAATGGCGGCTCATAAACCCGATTGGAGCCTCTTCTCGTCATGTCCACCCCTAATGTTCTGCTGGTAGATGACGAAGTTGCCATCCGTGAAATGCTTCGGTTTGCGCTCGAGGCGGCTGACTTTGAGTGCGCAGAAGCCGGCACCATCCAGGAAGCCTACACGGAGATTAGCGACGTACCCCCCGATATTGTGTTGCTGGATTGGATGTTGCCAGGGGGCAGTGGTATCGAGTTATTGAGACGCCTTCGCAACGAACAGGCCACTAAGGATTTGCCCATTATCATGCTGACGGCGAGAACCGAGGAGGACAACGTCGTGCAGGCCTTGGATATGGGCGCTAGTGATTACATCACCAAGCCATTTTCGTCAAAGGAACTTATCGCCCGGATAAAGGCGACGCTTCGTAAAAGTGGCGCTAGTGCCAATCAAAGTGAATTCCGCGTTGGGGAGTTAGCCTTGGATACCGTTAGTCATCGGGTGACGCTAGATGGTGCGGCGCTAGCGATAGGCCCCACGGAATTTAAGCTACTTCACTTTTTTATGGCTAATTCCGATCACGTTCACTCGCGGACAAAGCTGCTGAACCAGCTATGGGGACATAAGGCGGCTGTCCAGGAGCGCACGGTAGATGTCCACATTCGCCGATTGCGCAAGATCCTTCAAAACAGTAACGCCGCTTACAGCGGACTGATACAAACTGTCAGCGGCGCTGGCTATCGTTTTTCACCAAGCGATCTACGCGCTTCCTGACAAGTGCTTATCAAGGGTCTGCCCTTGACCATCACCAGAAGCCGGCGTAGCGTGCCGCTTAACTCAGACCGTCCAGATTTAAACCAGCGCACCCTCCGGAGAAAATTATGACTAATGCTTATATTGTTGATACATGCCGCACCCCGCGAGGCATTGGTAAGGTCGGCAAGGGGTCCCTTGCTCATTTACATCCGTCTTATCTGGGTTCAACAGTGCTCAGTGCCTTGGCGGAGCGCAATAACCTCAACACCGCGGAGGTGGACGACATCATTTGGGGCACCTCTTCCCAGACGGGGAAGCAGGGTGGCGATTTGGGACGCATGGCTGCGCTAAATGCCGGCTACGATGTGCGATCATCGGGCGTCACGCTCGATCGCTTTTGTGGCTCGGGTATTACCACGGTGAATCTTGCTGCGGCACAAATCATGTCCGGCATGGAGGATCTAGTCATCGCGGGGGGCACCGAGATGATGAGCTATCATGGACAGCTCGCAGACCCCACCAAGCCACCAATGATTGACTCGGATAACCTCGATCTCCGTGCCATGCATCCACAATCACAGCAGGGGGTTTGTGCCGACGCCATCGCCACCCTTGAGGATATTGATCGCGATGCCGTCGATAATTTGGCTTTGATCAGTCAGGCACGCGCGGCGCGCGCCATCGCTGAGGGGCGGTTTGATAAATCCTTGATTACCGTAAAGAACCCTGATGGCTCAGTGGCACTTGATCACGAGGAATTTCCTCGTCCAGAGACCACCAAAGAAGGCCTCGCTGAACTGAAAACCGTTTTCAGCATGCTGCGCGACATCCCGGTCGACGAAGTCGGTACAACCTATGGCGCGCTGATTCAGCGAAAATATCCAGAGATTACTGAGTTCAATCACATCCATCACGCGGGCAATTCGTCGGGTGTGGTTGATGGTGCCGCCGCGCTTCTGTTGGCCTCCGAGGCCTATATGAATAAAACGGGGATGACGCCCCGAGCTCGGGTCGTGGCGATGGCAAATATGGGAGATTGTCCGACCCTTATGCTTAACGCACCGGTGCCTGCCGCCGAAAAAGTGCTGATGAAAGCGGGTTTAAAGAAAGAAGACATTGATGTGTGGGAAATCAACGAAGCCTTCGCGGTCGTTGCCGAGCGCTTTATTCGAAGGCTGGATTTGGATCGCGAGAAGGTAAATATCAACGGCGGGGCCATGGCGCTTGGTCACCCGATAGGGGCAACCGGGTCGATACTCATCGGCACGGCGCTGGATGAACTTGAGCGTCAGCAAAAACGTTACGCGCTGATTACCATGTGTGCAGCCGGCGGTATGGCGCCTGCAATCATTATTGAGCGACTTTGATTTACCGTGGATATAAAGCAAGGCGTCTCGCCCGCAATGTAACTAGATGCTTTGCAGGGCAGGTCAGCTATAGCTGACCAACCTCTTCGAGACTACGCTGGCAGTTTTGAAAGACGCTCCAGACGTTAGAGGGCGCCTATGTAACGTGGCAGCGTTATTTCGATGAGGGCTCCCTCTGTCGCGTTACGGGCCGTCATAGTGCCTTGCATGTCTTGAATAATGCCGTAGCTGATGGCGCCACCCAAGCCAGTGCCTTCGCCAACAGCCTTGGTGGTGAAAAAGGGTTCAAAAATGCGGTCCATCACGTCGTCCGCAATTCCGCCACCCGTATCGGTGACTGTTATGCAGCATTTTTCAGCGGAAACTACTGTAGCGATGGTGACGGTGCCGCCTGTTTTTGTGTGTTTAGAGATGGCATCGCGGGCGTTGGTAATGAGGTTCACCAGAACCTGTTCGAACTGGCTGCTACTTCCCTTGACGAGTGGCTGCTGTTCACCGGGGGGGATGATATTGAGTGAGATCTGATCCAGTCGCAGTTGATCCTGCATGAGGTCACTCACGCGGTTGATGGACTCGGTAATATCAAAAGGTTCGAAGGTCGATGGCGCCACGCGGCCGTAGGTGCGCATCAGTGAAATGACTTTTGAAGCGCGTTGGACTTGATCATCGATACGTTCAAATTTTGTTTCAAGGAACGCAGTGTCGGCCTTACCTCGTTGAAGCGCCACTTTAATGTTTTCCATGGTGAGCCGGATGACATTGAGTGGCTGATTGAGCTCGTGTGCCATCCCGGTAGACATCTCACCGAGCGTTGCCATCTTTGACGCATGGTTGAGATTGGCTTCTTGCGCGCGCATCGCGGTGACGTCGGTCACTATCACCCATGAGCCCTCGCGGGAGCCGTCCCCCGTGAATCGCTCAGCTGAATTGACCAGCAAATGAAACTCACTGCCATCATTCTTCGGAATGATCAGTTCTTCAATGTCAGTCGTTATTGGTGTATCCAGGTATCGATGAATCGCAGGAGTCAATCCGGAAATGTGATCGGCAAGCGCCTTGTAAGCTGAGTTGGTAAAGGCGAATTCTTTATTGTTGCCAATGCTGACAATGCCTACTCTTACATTCTGTAAAAGCGCCTCGTAGTCACTGTTAATGCGACGAAGTGCCTCCGTAGCTGACGCCAATTCACTGGTGCGCTCCGTGACCTGTTGCTGCAGCTGCTCGTTCAGTGTCCCCTGCAGCGCAAGCAAGTCGGCTTGGCTGTCGAACTTGTCGCGCTCTAACAGCCTGAATCGATAGCCAAGCGCAAGCGAAAATGTCACCAGCTCGAAAAACGTACCCACGATGTAGCCGTATCGGTTGATGAGTGAAAATTCAAAGATCCCGATGCTTAGACCCGCGAATAAAAAATAACCAATAAGATAGGGGGTTTGGGCAATCGTATAAAATATGCCCATTGGGTTTCCCTTGATGCCGCTGTAAATACCAACGCCCAAAAAGCTCAGGGTTAGTATCAGCGAGCTTCGAACGCCTATGCTGTGAAAATCGATGTTGAATAGGGTGACAACCCCGACGACGGCAAACCAAATTTGCGCGGCCTTCATGCCCTTGTCGATCCAACCCGCTAACTTCCTTGTCTCCAGTAGCCGGCGCGTAAACATTACAAGGAGCATGGCCTGTATCCACGTCGTACAGGCGAGGAGATAGTGACTCTCTGGCGTGTTAAAAATATAGAAGGTATAGCCGTTGAAGCGAGCCACATAAAGCACAACAAAACTCGCGTGTAGCGAATAAATCAGATAGAGCGGTTCGCGTAACGAAGCGAAGAGAAAGAGGTTGAAGATAATGATGGCAATGGCGCCGCCCCCAAAAAATGCAAATCCTGCAGTTTGACGAGCTACCCAGGTACCAAAGTCGACAGGGCTATGCACCTGCACACCCAGCAGCGCTTCAAGTCGAGTTCGATATGAGAGAAATATGTCCCGAGTTTCGCCCGGCGCTAGCGAGATCTCGAACGCCGGAACGCGGTTTTGTATAGTGCGTTTATGAATTGGCGTTTGTAGCCCGCTTTCGATGACGCGAATACTGTTATCCGCCATGACGCTGTAGAAGTTGGCCTCTTCTGGGAACACCTCATCGAAGCTTATGACCGCCGGCTTGCGATCTTCTCCGCTATTGGTAAGGCGGAACCTAATCCATTCACGACCATATTTTTTGGCGGCAAACTTCGGGGTAGCTTCGGTCCAAAGACTGGCAGGAGGTAGGTCGGTCAAGGCAGTGCTTGCTTCCTCGTCACGCCAGCGCAGTATCGATAAGTTTGCTAACGAGGCGGCGGAACTGATATCCACGGTGGGGATCGGAGTTGCGTTACTGTCGAGCGCCTCCTCTGCAGAAACTGGTACTGGATTCAGCAATAGCCCGACAGCCCAGACCAGAGCTATTAGCCCATAAAAAAAGTTTGGCTTTGGTTGGCTCACGTTCATAGGCAGCGACGGTCCGCGGGCTTTGTTATTGTGCCTTCCAATGAGAGTACACCCACCGTGGCTCTCAGTCCAAGTAATGGATTGTCGTCCGCGTGAACGCAACCGTACCCCTAGGGCACGACATCACATCGAGGCGTCAAAGACCTGTTTGACTCCATTTTGAGGTCAAATAATAAGGCGATTACCGAGCAATGTGGGGTAGTCGATGGCATGGCAATCATCGGCGGCTGCACTTTGGGAGAGCCCCGCTTTCAGGAGAGCCCCGCTTTCAGGAGAGTCCCGATTTGAGGTGAGCCGCGCCTTTAGGTGAAATGTACCGTGCATTCACCCATGCCTTTAATTTGAACGGTCATGACGTCACCCGCAGTTACTGGTTCTAAGGGCACAAGGCTGCCACTTAAAATAATATCCCCGGCGTTTAGGGAAATGCCATATTCCCCCAGCGTGTTGGCCAGCCAAGTAACACAAGTGACGGGACTGCCCATTGCCGCGGCGCCTGTACCCGTCGAGATTGTCTGTCCATTTTTGATAACAACCATTTCGCAGGCCGCGAGATCTATGTTGCGCGGGTCCAGTGCGGCATTTTCATTGATCGTAAACAACCCGCAGCTGGCATTGTCAGCCACGGTGTCCTGGATTTTTATTTTCCAGTCCTGAATGCGGGAGTCGACCACCTCGAAACAGGGAACAACGGCTTCGGTGGCTGTGATAACGTCGGTATTGGTAATGCCGGGCCCGGTTAAGGTTTTTTTGAGTAGAAAAGCGACTTCACCTTCTGCCCGGGGTTGAATTAAGGTTTTTGAGATCGGCATTTCACCGTCGTAACGCATCGCATCGGTCATAAAGCCAAAATCCGGCTGGCGAACATCAAGCATGTCCATGACGGCCGCGCTGGTTACACCTATTTTTTTGCCAATGACGCGCTCGCCAGCGGCGAGGCGTTGCTCGAGCAGGTGCAGAGATATTTTGTAGGCATCTTCAATAGTGATGTCGGGATGGGTTTCGGTGAGGGGCGCAACGGTTGTTTGGGTCGTTAAAGCGCCGTACAGCGTGTCACCGAGTTGGCGAATGAGATCGTTGTTCATCAGTTTTCCTGCTTTATTCTGTTGGTTCAGTGTGCGGGGCTATGAGTCCTATCGGGCTCTCGCACGATCGTATGGTGGAGACTTTACGCCAAGAAGCCGCTAAACGCCTGCATAATCGCGCATTCAAATGCATTAGCCGGCCTATCCGCAGAGCCGCCGCGGTATTAGGTAGGGCCCTTCGAGGCCTGTGTTTCCGTAGTGTCTTGAGACGGCGCAGTAAGTGGTTTTTGGCCGTGTCCTAAGGCTACTCAAGTGGACGAGGTTTTTTTTTGAGGATGGCCTAGAATAGTAGACTTTAAACGCCCCCAGGAAGAGAGGATCGTCCAGGTGTCAAAAGTAAAATGCGTGTTAATTGGTTCGGGAAATATCGGGACTGATTTACTCTACAAACTCAAACGCAGTGAAGTGCTAGATCCGGTATGGATGGTGGGCATTGACCCTGAGTCCGAAGGACTTGCCAGGGCGCGCGACATGGGGCTGAAAACTACGGCGGCCGGTGTCGATGGCGTGCTGCCACATTTAGTGGCTGATGGCATCCAGATTGCCTTTGATGCGACCTCGGCTTATGTGCACAAAGAGAACTCAGAAAAGATGAACGCTCACGGCGTGTTCATGGTTGATTTGACGCCCGCCGCGATTGGCCCCCTGTGCGTGCCACCAGTAAATTTGGACGAGCTCGCGGAAACCATGAACGTCAACATGATCTCCTGCGCGGGTCAGGCGACTATCCCAATTGTATACGGCGTAAGCCGAGTACAGGGCGTTGAATACGCGGAGATTATCGCCAGCCTTGCTTCGCTCTCGATTGGAGCCGGGACGCGAGCAAACCTGGATGAATTTACCTATACAACGTCAGACGCAGTCTGCGCCATTGGCGGTGCCAAAAAGGGTAAGGCACTTTGCATTATCAATCCGGCGGAGCCTCCGATGATCATGCGAAATACCATTTATTGCATGACCGAAGAAGCGCCCAACGAGGCAAAGATCACAGCATCGCTCATGGAGATGATTGAAAAAGTGCAGCATTACGTTCCCGGTTACCGTCTGGTGAATGGACCAGTATTCGAGGGCAATAAAGTGGGCGTCTTTATGGAGGTAGCGGGACTGGGTGATTACTTGCCTACTTACGCGGGAAACCTCGACATCATGACGGCGGCGGCGGCGCGCACAGCTGAGATGTATGCCGAAAAAATACTCAGCGGTGAGCTGAAATTAGTGGCGGAGGCGGTATGAGCAAATCGGATTTACACGGACGAAAAGTCATCTGTCATGACATGTGTTTGCGTGATGGTATGCATGCAAAGAAAGAGCAGATCACTACGGATCAAATGAGGACCTTCGCTGAGGCGATGGAGCACGCGGGCGTGCCTATGATTCAGGTCACGCACGGCGCCGGTCTTGGGGGAAACTCGCTCCAGCACGGCTTTGCGCTGCACAGCAATGAAGAATATTGGGACGCGGTGGCGCCAGTATTAAACAACACAGTGATGTCGGTGCTGTTGATACCGGGCCTCGGCACGATGGATGAATTGCGCGTCGCGCATGCCCATGGCGTTCGCAGCGTGCATATAGCAACCCACAGTACCGAGGCGGATACCTCTCCCCAGCACATTGCTTGTGGCCGTGAACTAGGCATGGATACCTCGGGCTTTTTGATGATGGCGCATTTGAACACTGCGAGCGGTCTGGCAGAGGAAGCGAAGAAAATGGAATCCTACGGGGCGCAAACCGTGTATGTCACCGACTCGGCTGGGTACATGTTGCCCGAAGATGTTACCGAGTATGTGGCCGCGTTGCGGGATACCCTCGATGCGGGTACCGAGATTGGATTTCATGGCCACAACAACCTCGGGATGGGTATTGCTAACTCGATTGCGGCGGTGCGAGCGGGAGCCAGTCGTATCGACTGCTCGGTGGCAGGCCTTGGGGCGGGAGCGGGTAATACCCCTCTGGAGGCATTTGTGGCGGTGTGCGATCGCATGGGCATTGAGACCGGCTGCGATATGTTTGCGCTCATGGACATGGCCGAAGAATTGGTATTTCCCATGATGGACCATATCGTGCGCATCGACAGGTCATCGTTGACGCTGGGGTATGCGGGGGTCTACAGCACGTTCCTGTTACATGCGAATCGTTTGGGTGAAAAATACGGCATCCCACCCCGAGACATTCTGTTAGAGCTGGGGCGCAAGAAAATGATTGGCGGGCAGGAAGACATGATTGAAGACACCGCTCTTAGCATGCTGAAAGACCGAGAGGGTCAGTCGGCGGCCTAAAGCAGGCTCTTTGGTAGTTGCCTCTCCGTTTATGGGGATGTGGGTATGGGATCTAGTAGCGGTACGACCGGGCTTATCGAGAGCATCCCAATTGCTGCTGTCGCGCCTGATGACAGCAGGGGTGGAGGGCGCTTGGCTTTTTCGTCCGCTGCAGACCTTGACCGTGCCTGGAATCTGGGTGTCTTTTATCTTAAGACGCCTGATAAGTTGAATCTCGAGGACCCTCGCGATTTTGGTCGATCGCTCCTCGCCGCCGACAGCCCTTATCGTGCCATTACCCAGTATGGTGAGCTGGAGGGATTCATTGCGCTAGAGAACAACCAGCAAACTAAGCTGGCACTCCGTCGCCATCATTGGGACCTGCACTACCCCCAGCATATTGCCGAGTTTGGCCGTTGTCTCGACAGCTTCGGTATCGCCATTATCCGTGAAGTCTTGCATCAGTCGGGTATTCCTGAAAATCTGTGGGGCCGCGCGTCAGCCGGTTATGCCACTGGCGCCGGAACGGCCTTTCTCAACTTTGTGCACTACGATACCCACGTGTCAGCGTGGGGACTCAGGCCCCACACCGATTACGGCTTCGTCACGATACTTGATGCAATTGCACCGGGGCTCCAAGTTGAGATCGACGGCGCCTTTCAAGACGTACCGGTGTTACCCGGTCATTTTGTGATCAATTTTGGTGAAGCTCTGCGCTTTATCACTGCTTACTCAGCACGTCCTGTGGGTGCCGTGACACATCGGGTTGTTGGCCAAAAAGCCACAGATCCCGTTCGGCACGGCATTGTATATTTTGCTAACCCCGACCTCGATGGCGAGCTTTGGCAATTCGATGCCAATGGTGACAGCGGAGGGAATTCCTCAGTGCAAAAGCTATTTTCAATGCTAGAGAAGAATCTCACCGAAGACATCCACGAGAATAGGATGGGCTAATGTCGAGGCAGATTGCCCGCCGCCAGTGGCTTCTTTACCTCGAATAACCCCCAACCCGCTTGACCTCCGGCTGAGTCGAGGTTTGCTGAGCTGGCAGTGCCTAGATACAAAGTGTCGTCGACAATAACAGCGTTGCGGACCCCTGTGCTTGTCACATGACCAAACCCGTTATTGGTAACCACGACAGCGGGGCTATCGGCGGAGTCGAATCTTAGAAGATCGAACCCCGGCTGTTCGTTGTCGGCCTTTGTCTCAGCCGCGAGTGACTCGAGAGCGAAACAGGTGATGGCGCAATCGATACCGCTGCGAAAAAGTTGCATAGGGCCGGAGATATCAAATGTCCCAACGTACAAGCTTTCTCCGTAGGCTTTGAGCGTCCATGTGTACTCGTTAAACATGTTCCCGTAGCCTGATTTGCCAAACAGTGGCGACAGACCCAGTAAGTTCCCTCTTTGACGCCAGTG
>Ga0181578_10005197_pt1 | contig 11429 bp, 11 predicted proteins | sample 071ome_21_FD_148659 | JGI IMG/M metagenome (GOLD analysis project Ga0181578, IMG submission 148659) | Coastal salt marsh microbial communities from the Groves Creek Marsh, Skidaway Island, Georgia - 071401CT metaG (spades assembly) | ecosystem: Environmental > Aquatic > Marine > Intertidal zone... | reverse complement strand
GTCGTCGCGCACCATCGTCTTGCTTCGCATGTTCTGCGTGGGCTCGTAGCCGTCCAACCAGATGTACTCGAGCTTGGTCTTGTTGGTCATGCGGCTTCGCCTCTGAGGGCGGTATATGAACAATTCTTTCCTGAAAACTTCGTGTTTCCACCACATAACGGCCTTTTTCGTGTTCGTATGAACAACAAAAGTGGCCCATTCTTGCTCGCCCTTCGAGCGAATGAACAGCGAAGGAGGCTTCGGCTGGGCGGGCGAGCAACCGCTCAAGCGTTGTTGGCCGCGTCGGGGGATTGCGGCGTGTGGAACGCCGTGTTTCCGTCGCGCTGGACCGTGGGCAAGGTCAGCACCGATCCGTCCGTAATGACGTGCACGGGGCAGGCCAACCCGCACGCGGGCGCGAGGTAATCCTCCCCGGTCTCGGTCATCACGAGGCGAAGGCCGTGGCCGGCTGGCAGGACGACGTCCATGCCTTGGAACTCCATCAGCATCGTCAGCGCGCTGCCGGCGACCACCGTTTGAGGCTCCGACCCCCCCGCATGGTAACGAACGTCCATCGTGGCGTGCCCCAGCCGCAGCCCGGTTTCGGCGTCTTGGAGTTCGACGAAGACCTGCCCTCCATCGTAGGTCGGGCTGGCCAGCAGGTGCAAGGTGGGGAGGCCGGCGATGTGCAGGTCCTCCTCGGACAGCGACGGGCATTCGACGGTCACGGACTGAACGCCGCCGCCGAGCACGGACACGCCACCCACCCACGACCCGCTTGATGTGCACTCGGCCAGATCGAGGGTGACGTCCGAGGCATCGAGCGGGGGCCACGTGTCCTCGACGCGCCACTGCCCGTCGTTGCGCTGGATTTGCGCGTGCAGGGCGGGGGCGGGGCCCTCGCCTTTCAGGTAGAAATCGAACCACTCGAGCAGGTCCTGCGCCCAATCCCAGCGCGTCATCTCCTCGACGGCTTCGCCCCCATAGCCGCTTGGCTGTGCGTTGTGCTTGGTCCACTGGTCGGGGTAGTTGTGCTCCCACTGCCCCAGCATGCCGCGCACCTCGTAGCCCGCATCGACGTAGGCCTGGTACCAATGGGTGCCCGGAGGCCCACCGAACACCTGGTGGGGATCCACGTTCCAATCCTGCATGCCTTGGATCCAGTACACCGACCCGTTCCAGTTCTGGAAGGCCTTGTCGATGTGGCTGCGCTCGTCGTAGTAGTTCGCCATGTAGGGGTCCATTTCCCCTCCAATGTAGGTCACGGGGCCTGCAAACAGGCCCTCAGCGATGTCCGGGCAGACGTTGTCAAGGTCGTCCTCGTTGTAGTCGACCGTGCTGGAGAAGTAGTTCATGTGCATGACCTGCGAGCGCGCTTCCGCGCTCCCGTTTTTGTAGAGCAGCGGGTGGAGGGCTGTGGTGCCGGAAATCGGAACGATGGTCTTCAGGTGCTCGCTGCCCATCGCCGCTGCCTCCCATTGCGTCGCGCCCTCGTAGGACTTCCCATACAATCCGACGTTGCCGTTGCTCCAGTCCTGCGTGCCCAGCCATTCCACCGCTGCATGGATGCCAAGGCCCTCGCCGGCTCCACGGTAATCGAAGCAACCGCTGCTCTCCTCGGTGCCGAAGACCGCGACCTGCGCAAAGGCGTACCCGTGCGGCACGAAGTTCTCGAAGATGAACTCGCCTCGGCCAGCGCTGACGACGTTGGTCGGGGTGGATTCGGCGCCCTGCGTGCCGTAGGAAAAGTACGGTGAGACCACCGCGATGACCGGGACCTGCTCGCCGTCTTCGGTGTTGGACGGCAACCAGTAGGAGAGGTGCACCTCGGCCGTGGCGGGCCCGGTGGCCCAGACGGAGGAGGTGTCGACCTCGATCGTCGCCTCCTGCACCGGCAAGGCCGTGTGCGGTCCGTCGACGAGGACACGGCTGTAACTGCCCGTCCAGTTCCACTCCAGCAGGTGGCGGTCCTGCAGCGCCACACGGCCGTCGTCGACCGATGTGGACGGGCTCGCGTCGTCGCCGAGGCACCCGGACAGGGGGACGAGCAACAACAGCAGGACGAGCGAGACGGCGCGCCCTTGCATGCCATGGCCTCGGCACGGCCCTTCATCACGCTGACGCTGCCGTCGTGAAGGTGCGCGACCCGGTGCTTCGACCGCTCAAGCGCCCACAGGATGAAGGGTGAAGCGTCGTAGCCACCGACGATGGTCGTGCGCCACCTCCACGTCGCCGTTCGGGACCTCGACCCACCCGGCGGTGGTGCGGAGCGTTCGCTGGCCGCCTTGCTGAACGGACTCGCGCACGCGGGCCCGGTGGCCTCTGGCTTGCCTCACCTCGTTCCGACCGTGCCGGCCGACCTGCTGCCAACGCATGAGGCGTGGCAGATCAGGGCCATCTGCAGCGAGGCGCGCGGCGCTGCTGCTGGACTGTTGGATCCCAACGTGGACCTGAGGCGCGTCCCGCTTGCCCACGAAGGTGTTTGGTCGCGCGTCGCATGGGGGTTGCGACAGCGAAACGGTGAGCGGCGACCACGCCCGTGGGCCCACCACCGCCACCTGAGACGGCGCAACGCGCAGTTCGAGCGCGTGGTGTCCGAATGGTTGCCTACCGAAGCGACCGGCATCGGCGTGACCCAGTTGGACTGGGCCCCGGGCGCTGTGGCGGCCTTCGTCAAGGCGGGCCTGCCTTGGGTGGTGTTCGTGCGCGACGAGATCGTCTTCCGATTTCCTGACCTCTATCGTCCTGTGCTTGAGGGGGCGGCCTTGGTGTGTGGGGCAGGGGAGGGGTTGCTAGCCCAGGTGCGGTCGGTGTTTCAACTGCGCTCGACGGCCAATGTGCCCTTGCCCATCGATTTTGGAGGGAGGTTTGGCACGGTCGAAGAGGTGGCCGCTCGGGTCGAGGCCGCCCGCGCAGAGCGCGGCGAAGGTGCGCGACCTCGGATCACCGTTGTCGGCGTGACGCCGGAGAAAGGCCTCGCCACCTACCATGCCCTGCTTCCCAGGTTGTCGGAACGTTGGCCGGAGGCGGAGGTTGAATTCGTCGGTGACGGCGCGTTCATCGAAGAATTGCGCCGCTATCCCAACGCCGTGCTTCGAGGAGCCCAGCCGGTTGAGGGCGTCTTTCCCTTCACCGACGTGCACCTGCTGTTGGTCGAAACCACCGGTTCGTGGGGGCGGGTCATCAACGAAGCGGGGTTGCATCGCGTCCCAAGCGTGACCTGCAGCATCGGCTCTCAACCCGAGGCGGTGGGCCCGGGAGGCTTGGTCGTGAACGACCACCGCGACATCGATGCGCTGATCGACGGTCTTCGTGACGTGGTTGAACAGCGAGACGTGCTGGGCCAACGCGCGTTGGAGCATACGGCCGTTGTTGACCACCGACGGTCCGTCGCGTGCTTTCGAGAAGCATTGGAAGGGGTGCTTTCTCGTTGAAGGATATGCCGAAGGGTGCTAAGTAGCAGAAGACAAGGGCCCCCTATGGAGGACCGCCCCAAGGTTCCCCTCGGCCGGATGCACATCGACGACGAGATGCGCGAGGCGACCCTGCGCATCCTCAATTCTGGGCACTGGATCAAGGGTCCAGAATCGAAGGCTTTTGGCCAGGAATGGGCCGAATACTGCGGCGCCTTCGGCGGGGTGCCGTGCAGCAACGGCTCAGTCGCCCTCATCGCCGCCCTCAAGGTGCTCGGCGTCGGGCCGGGCGATGAGGTCATCGTGCCCAGCCACACCTACATCGCCAGTGCCACATGCATCGAAATGGTTGGCGCGCACCCCGTTTTTGTCGAAGTCGAGCCCGAGTTTCATACCGTTGCCTTGGCGTCCATTCAAGCCGCGCACACCCCTCGTACCAAGGCCGTCATCGCGGTCCACCTGTACGGCCAACCCGTCGCCGAGGACGTGTTCGCATGGTGCGCAGAGCAAGGCCTGCCGGTCATCGAAGACGCGGCCCAAGGTCACGGCGCCTCGTTGAACGGAAAGCGCGTTGGTTCCTTCGGCGACCTCGCCACCTTCTCCTTCTTCCCAAGCAAGAACATGGCCGTGGGTGGCGACGGTGGGGCCATCCTCGTGAACCGGGAGGACCTGCTCCACCCCATCTCCGTGGTCATTGACCACGGGCGCTCCAGCAAGTACCAGAACGATACCCTTGGCACCAACTTCCGGCTTTCGGAGATCCAATGCGGCATCGGTCGAGTGCAACTGCGCCACCTCGACGGGTGGGTGGCCCGACGCAACATCATCGCATCGCGGTACCTTGCCGCCTTCGAGGGGCACCCCCACGTGCAGCCACCCGTCGTCCGAGCGGGCGCGGTGCATGCGTGGCACCAATTTGTGGTGCAGGTGGAGGACCGCGAGGGTTTCATGGCCCACATGGACGCACACGGTGTGGCGACCGGCATCCATTACCCAATCCCATGCCACCTCCAACCGGTGTTTGAGGGCCACCCGCAAGCCAACGACGTGGGACTCAACGCCACCAGCAGGCTGTGCGACCGCATCGTCTCGCTTCCCGTCTTCCCCCTCCTCGAGGACGAGGAAGTCGACCGGGTCATCGCCGCCGTTCTTGCCTATCCTGGCACCGCTTGAGGGGAGCGCATGGAGCACGAACCGCGGACCCTTTCCACAGGCATCGTTGACGTCGTATGTGGCAAAGACGTGACCATCGTTGAGCCATCCAACGTGTATGGCTGCACGTTGGGGGACGGTGTTTTCGTCGGCCCCTTCGTTGAAATTCAGCGCCAGGTCACGATTGGCGCACGAACGCGCGTGCAGTCCCACGCCTTCATTTGCGAGCTGGTGGACATCGGTGAAGACTGCTTCATCAGCCACGGGGCGATGTTCATCAACGACCCGTTTCGCATCGGTGGCCCCGCCCGAGGGGACCGGACGCAATGGGCACGAACCCGATTGGGACACCGCGTGAGCGTCGGCACGAACGCCACCGTCCTCCCCGTGACCGTTTGCGACGATGTGGTGATCGGTGCAGGTGCTGTCGTCACCAAGGACATCACGGAGCCGGGCACCTACGTCGGCAATCCGGCCCGCCGGTTGCGTTGATCACTCCAATTGTGCCTCGAAGCCCGTGACCCGCAAGGCCTGCTCAACACGCTGCAGACCGAGCAGCCCAACCTTGGCGTCGTTCAGGGCAGGGCCGCTGCGACGTCCGGTGGAACGGAGCACAAAATCACGAAGCTCAGCGGTCAGGGCGGGTTCGCCAAGGGGGATCTCAATTCGCTCGCGGGGAGCAGCGTCGAAGCCACCCCACTCGGGCCCATGCGCGTCCCCAGGATGCCGATGAAGCCAGAGGCCTCCGTGGTCAAGGTAATCGATGCTGATGCTTCCGTCGCGTCCAAGGATGTGAAGGTCGCGCACCTTCCCTCGAACGCGGCTTCGCCAAGAGAGCGTGATGTAGGCCACGGCACCGGGCTCCCCGTCAACGGAGGGAAAGCGCATTTGCAGGGCCGCATGGTCTTCGATGCCATCAACGATGGATGGAGAGGCCATGCCCGTGACGGTGAGCGGTTCCAGATCACCCATCAGGTCACAACAGATGTCCAGATCGTGAATGCCGAGGGCAGCGATGACCCCGTTGTCGTCTCGAGGCTCGCGAGAGGCCATGCGTTCGGTGATGATTTGGCGTACAGGACCGATCGCTCCTTCTTCGATCATCGTCCTTGCTTTTCGAACAGCAGCGTGGTGCCGAAACACGTGGCCAACAAGGAGGAGGCGCCCCGTGGCCTCCGCGGCGTCCACCATCGTAACCCCCTCCTTTGCGTCCATTGCAATGGGTTTCTCGACAAGAACGTCGATGCCCATGTTCATCAGGCGAAGGGTGAGGTCAAGATGGGTGCCTGTGGGTGTGGCCACGGTGGCCATGGAAACCCCGTGGGTGGAGAGCGCTTCAAGCGGCACCACCTCGACGTCAAATGCATCCGAAATGGCGGCGGCCTGAACGTCGTTGGGCTCAACGATGAGCAAGCGATCGAAGAGCCCCTCGTTACGCAGAGCGACCAGGGTGCGAACGTGGTTTCGTCCCCAGTACCCGGTGCCGACCACGGCTGCCGTTGCCATATGCCCCCCAATCGATGCGCCTTCATCAGCCTACGGGCCTGCGGAAGGCTTGTGGAGGAGCCGCGGAACCCCCTCGCATGGACGCAGCCGCGGCGTGGGGTGAGCGCTGGTCGAGCATGCACACCCCCATTGCGCGGAGGTACATGGCGACCGCTGCACGCTCCAAGAGCCTCGTCTGCCTCGCTGCCGATCGGCCCACGTTGGCGGGTGTGCTCGACCTCGTGCACGAGGTAGGAGAGCACATCGCGGCGTTGAAGACCCACGTGGACCTTGTCGACGATTGGACGGCGGACGGATGGGCCGAGGTGCGTGCTGCTGCCGACGCGGCCGACCTCCTCCTCTTTGAGGACCGAAAATTCGCCGACATCGGGGGCATCACCCGGAACCAAATGCACGGCTTGTACGGCATCGCGGGCTGGTCGGACCTTGTCACCGCCCACCTCATCTCCGGACCCGACATTGTCGACGGTTGCCACGCGGCATGGACGGACCGAGGAAGGGAGGGCGGCGTGCTCTTGCTGGCTCAGATGTCGAGCCGGGGCAACCTGCTGGCTGGCCACTATTCCGACGCCGTGGTCCGCCACGGGCTTGCCCACGACGGTGTCTTCGGATTCATCGGCAACGGAAGCCGCCCGAACGAACTTCGGGACCTCCGTGCTCGCGTTGGCGAAGGGCGCATGATCTGGACGCCGGGGGTCAATTTGGCGGTCGGGGACGGCGCCATGGGGCAGCGCTACGGCGACCCCCGGGAAGCGGTGCTCGCCGGTTCCGATGCGATCATCGTGGGCTCGGGCATCCACCGTGCCTCCTCGCCCGCCGAGGCTGCTGCAGCCTACGCCAAGGCTTCGTGGTCAGCGCTGCTGGAACGCACGGGTGCGTGAGCATGGACGCCGAAACCGCCGTTGGCTGGCTGCTGCTCGCAGCGGTGCTCGCCGTCATGGTGTGGCTTGTGCTCCGGGCCGTCGCCAAAGACCGTGCCCTCGACGCCCGTCTCGCCGCCGGGGACATGACCCTCTTCGACGAAGGGGGCCTCGACATCGAGGACGTGGTCCGGGCCCCGCTGGGGTCGGTGCTGCAGCAGGGCCGGCTGATGGAGGTGGACGCTGCTCCTGCAACGTCTCAAATCATGCCCGAAAACGCGGCGTAACCCGCACCGCCAGCCACGATGACGAGGAGCAGCAGCGGCCATCGGCGGCGGCGCTTGGTGGGTGCTGCTGCCACGATGGGTTCCACCACCACGACCGGCCTCGGAGCCGGGTCAAGAGGAAGCGCAGGCAACGGCGGCAAGGGCAAGGGAGGAAGGTCGGGGAGGGAGGGAGCGGAGCCTTCACGCTCGGGATAGAGGGCGTCCAGATCTTCGAGCCCTGGGGCTTCAGGAACGGGTCCGAGGATGCGAGCCCACGCGTCGTCGAGGGCGGAGCGCGACACGGGCTTCTCGAGCACCGCGACCGCGCCTGCGCTGTGCGCAGCATCACGTGCAAGACCCATCATCGAACGCGGAGCCACGAACACCAGCCGCTCGTCGCCCCCATGCTCCCGCATCTCGAGGGCGGCAAGGTGGCCGTCAAGTGAAGGGAGGTCGAGGGCGAGCACCACCAATTCGGGGTCAAGCCGAATGTATTCGTCCACCGCCTTGTCACCGTCTTCGCAGACTTCAACGGCAAAATCGCGTGCTCGGAAGAGTTCCTTGAGCCGGAGTGTGTTCATCGGGTTGGCGTCAACGATGAGCACCGTGGCGGCCTGCTCCCCTTCCGCCATGCCCCCATGGAGGGTGCTGCGACCATGAAGGATGCGCACGTTTGGCCTCAGAGGTCTTCCTTCGGGCCGTCCCGTGGTGAGGCGAAGGTTTGGCGAACAGTCTCGGACTGCTCCTCCTCTTCCTCAAGGCGGCGGCGGCGCTCAGGTGCACCGACAAACTGCAGACGGAGTTCGGACACGATGCCGTCGAGCATGGCGGTCGCGCGCGCATCGAGGTTTCCCTTGGTCGTGCTTTGCAGGGCCCCGAGCAGGTCGATGGCTTCCTTCGCTTCGGGAAGGTCAAACCGGTGCCCGCCTTCAGGGTGCGGAAGCAGGGCCATGTTCAGCATCGCCGTCCGCTGCAGCATCTGAACGAGCATGAACAAGCGCTCGGTCGCTTGGTCCTCAAACGGGCTGTCCACGCGTTCACCTCACGCAAAAATCTGCTCAACGAGCCAGTCAGGGTCGAAGGGCTGGAGGTCCCCGTACTCCTGACCCACCCCGGCGAAGACGATTGGCCGACCCGTCGCGTAGGCAATGGACAGGCCTGCACCGCCTTTTGCGTCCGTGTCCAATTTTGTCAGCACGGCGCCGTCGAACTGCAGCATGGACTGGAAGATCCGGGCTTGCTCCACGGCGTCGTTGCCGGCGAGGCTGTCGCCAACGAACAAGGTGAGGTGCGGGTCGGCGACGCGTCGGACCTTGGCGAGTTCGTTCATCAGGTTCTGCTTGTTTTGCATCCTGCCGGCCGTGTCGACCAGCACCACGTCGATGCCTTTTGCCTTGGCCGAGGCCACAGCGTCCCGGGCGATGGCCGCGCTGTCGCCACCACGCTGGCTGGAGATGCAGCGGATGCCGAGGCGTTCGCAATGCGTTTCGAGTTGCTGAATGGCGCCGGCGCGGAAGGTGTCGCCTGCGGCAGCGATCACGCTGTGCCCCGCCTGCTGCAGACGGTGGGCGAGTTTCGCAGCGGTGGTCGTCTTGCCCGTACCGTTCACGCCAACGAGCATGATGACCACTGGGGCATCACCGGAGGCAAGGGCTTGCTTGACGGTGGCATCAAAATCCCAGTATCCCGCCTCCAGCAACCCTCGAAGGGCACGTTTGAGGCTCGCTTCAAGCACCTTGTCTAGGTCGGCCCCACGGCGAAGCCGGGCCCCAACCAATTCGCGCCGGAGGGCGTCAATCACGCCCGTGACCGCGTCGGACGACACGTCGGATTCCAACAGCACCCATTCGAGTTCCTCCAAGAGGTCGTCCAGCGCCTTGCTGGGCTTGATCACGCGCCCGCCGTCCTGCACCACACCGCCACCAAGGTCGATGTTCACCTGACCGCCGGCTTCGGTCACCAAATTGGCTTTGAGGCTGGAGCCGCGAGGCGCGGAGGCGACGTCAACGAGTTGCCTCCCCGTCGTTGAGCGCATCATGGACAGCGCCACGTTTGGTGTCGAACGAGGACGTGGGGCAACGGCCGTTGGGGGTGCGGAGGGGGTCGGTTCTCCCTCAGGTTGTTCCCAGCCGTCGTCCGGGTCTTCCCACCCCTCGTCTGGTGCTTCCCAGTCCTCTTCCACCTGCGCAGGGGCCGGACCTGGTGTCGCGCCCTGCTCGACCTTCGCGTGAAGCGCCTCCCGGGCCGCGATGGCTGCCTCCGCTTCGGTCGAGGCGGCGTCGGCCAGCATGCCCTCCGTGTCGGTGGCATCCACCGTCTCGAGCACGCGTCGTCGAAACTTGTCAAAGAGGCCCATGCTCGTCCCTCAATCGTCCAAGGTCAGCTCCGAACCGAAGCGGCGGCGAACGCTTCGTGCCCGAAGTGGAGCATCCTCCTCGACGCCTTCGGCGGGCAAAGGGGCGGGCGAGGGTGATGTGGGCTCAGCCGAAGGGACGGGGGCGGCTGCTTTGGTTTGCTCAAGCTGTTCGGCCATGGCGTTGAAGGCAGTGGCGTTCTCGGCGATGATCGCTTCGACCTCGTCCATGGAGGAGGAAAGGCGCGCCGCAACGTCTTCGAGTTCCTGCTGACGTTCCACGGTGATCTCGAGCGCTCCGGACCACGTTCGCTCACCGTACACCCCGCTGCCAAGGTCGACAACGGTCCGCCCGCCCCCTTCCGCTTCGACGGCGGACAGGGGGAGGCTGACGCCCGCGCCGATGCCGACATGCCCTGCTGCACGACCTGCAGTGGCGCCTTCGATCAGCGAGGTCAGCACCGCTGCCGTGCGGCGGTGATCGTCAACGACCTGGAGGACTTCCTTCCGGCGCCGGTCGAGTTCCTCGAGGCGCTGTCGATTGACTTCAACGAGCCGTGCGAGGCGCTGGAGCTCCGCGCGGCCGTCGGTCGTCACGCGTTGAGCGGGTCAGCCGCCCTTGATGAATGCCGCGACCTTCACTCCTCTTCGGCCACGGCGACAGGGCCGCCGGCCGCCGCGATCTGGTCACGGAAGTGGTGGAGCACGGTGGGTTCTTGCGAGGTGCGGGGGTCGATTTCCTGAATCGACTGGATGTCGATCGAGCGCCGAGTGGCCCGGTGCTTGGACCCAAGGATGGAGTACGCGCGGTGCTCGGCATCGCCGTCGTCCTCCGCGGGAAGGTCGATGGAGAACGCTTGTCGCCGCTTTCCGAAGGGTGCGATGCCGCTCACGCGGAAGGCCTTCATGAGGCCGCCGACCGGCCAATCCGTCTTAAACGCGGCGGCCGGGGATTTGATGAGCGCCGAAGGGGCCGGCATGCCGTGCGCACCGCCCTCGCGCTCCTCCTGATGCTGGGCTTGGCCGCCGTTCCGCCTGGCCTTCCCGCGTCTCCCTCGGGCACGGTGGTCCTCGAACTCGAGGAGGGCACGTGGAACCAAGGGGCCTGGGACGAAGCACAGTCCCATGGTTGGGACATGCTTCGCCTGACGTCGTGGACCCGCGCGGTCGCATGGGCCGACGGCGACGAAGGCGTGCTGGAAGGCGTCACCGTCTCGGTGCCAGCCGCCATCAGCACGTCCGCCTTCACCGACGGGGACGACGTGCGCCTGCTCTTCGAGCCGCGCTTGCCAGAAGCAGCCATCGTACGCATTGGCATCGAAGCCAACCATCTGGGTGCGCACGACCTCGATCTCGCACCGCGCCTCCCCATGGTTCAGGCAAGAGATGTGGCATGGATCGGCGGCATGGAGTCCTTGCCCGGCCTGCGCGCGGTGGAGCCGGTGATGGCCATCGCTGCAAGGAACGACCACGGTGCCGGCCTGCTTCAGGAGGGCGATGCGAACGGCGACGTGGTGTGGTCGTGGGGATTCAACGGCAGCGGCGTGGTGCTGGGCACCGCTGACAGCGGCCTTGACCTCGACCATGCGTGCTTTCGGAACGGCCTCAACGAGGTTGGTCTTCCCGGAGAGGCACACCGTAAGGTCGTCGTGCTGAACACCAGCGTGCACGACGCCGATGCTCCCGGCCAGTCCGACTACCGTCACGGGACGCACACGGCGGGAACCTTGGCGTGCTCACCCGTCGCGTGGAACGGAACAGAACCACCCGGTGCAGGCACGGCCCTTGCCCACGGCGCTCGCTTGGCGGTGGCCGACATCGTCGGCCCTGACGGCTGGGCCCCTCCCTCCTTCGATGCCTTGCTCGGCGAGGCCGCCCTCGCCGGCGCGGTGGTGCATTC
>Ga0181578_10005195_pt1 | contig 11433 bp, 9 predicted proteins | sample 071ome_21_FD_148659 | JGI IMG/M metagenome (GOLD analysis project Ga0181578, IMG submission 148659) | Coastal salt marsh microbial communities from the Groves Creek Marsh, Skidaway Island, Georgia - 071401CT metaG (spades assembly) | ecosystem: Environmental > Aquatic > Marine > Intertidal zone... | reverse complement strand
TGTTCGGCCTCCCCCGAGAAGCGAGGCGGGTGGTTTTAGCGGCTGGTGCTACGGTTTTAACCATTGTTGTCGTGTTCTGTTTTTATTCCTGGTCTGCCGCGTACCAGAGCTGGAGAGAGATTGATCGTAGTGCTCCCAGAATTGCCCGGCTTAAAGGATATGAGTTGGCGCGAGATGACATCGATAAAGCGACCGGTGCGGTTAAGGTAGCATTGCAAGAGCTCGCTTTCAGCGACGACAGTGACGAGACCCAAGTTGGCGCGCGATTGCAGCAAATTCTGCGCGGTTTCGCCGAAGAGACTGGGCTCACCGTCCGTGGCAGTCAGCTCATACCGTCTCGAGATGGCGATAAAGCGCCCGAGGGTTTCACCCTTATGAAAGTGCAGCTCAACATGACGGGATTGCCCGACGCATTGACCGCTTTTTTGCGTGAAGTCTACCAGCACTCGCCGGTGCTCGATGTCACTCGGCTAAACGTCGGAAAGGAAAAGCAGCGTAATAACCGGCGCTCACAAGAGGCGTCCCCTGATGAGCTCCAGGCCCTGAGACTCGATGTTTACGTGTCTGCCCTGTTGGTGGCGCAATGAGGGCCCCGTTCGTTTTTTTTGGGTCTGTTGATCAGGCGTTGCGAATTGTTTGGACGCTTGTTGCGGCCGGTGGGCTCGGATTGCTGGCGCTGTATTTGTGGTCCCCCGAGATCGCGCCATTGCCCCCTGGGGAGCTGAGTCACACAGGTCCGTCGCAGCTGAATGATGGAATGTCGGAGGCCGGGCAAGGAGACGACTTCGTGAGTCGACCGCTTTTTATGCAAGGTAGACGACCGCTGGCGGCAGTTATGGCACCGGTGACGAAAGTGGTTAACGAGCCAGCGCCGCCGCCCAAGGTGCTCGAGAATGTAAAGCTGTTGGGAGTATTCTCATCTGGCGATGCCAAGGGGATTATTCTGCAAGAGAACGGGGGTGATCGGCGTCGTTTGTTAGTGGGAGACAAAACGGGTGCATGGACGCTATCTGCGGTCGAGCCAAGGGAGGCCGTGTTCAAGAGTGGAGGCGCAGAGAGTCGGGTATCAATGGGTCTGCTAGCCACGGGGTTACCTAAAGCAAGGCGTGCGCCAAATGTACCGGTCACGCGCGAGGGAGGAGCTGAGGTGGCGACCGAAGAAGGGGTGAAGCAACCCAAGAATTGGACGCCCAGTTTCAGCACCCTTTACGAAAAGAGACGGCAGCCCAAGAGGGCTGAAGAAGATGTAGCGGCCGATCGCAACGCGGCAAACACCGAAAAAAGAGACTGACTATGATCATTGATGAAACTAACCGTTTGCGCGTCTCTAGAGTGTATCCACTGGCGCTGTGTGCAGCCGCATTGGTCTTGGTGTCCTGCGCGTCGCCCAATAGCACGCACATGGTTGAGGAGAATACCGCTCAAGGCGCGGGCAATGTGGCCTCGGTCGCACCTGCCGATGAGGAAGTTGAGTCCGGGTCGAATCCACCGCCCGCGTTAGAGCCGGATGTTTATTCGGGCACTGGCCAATTTGTGGCGTTGCCTTTACCGCGGCCACCTATCAGGTTGGATGGTGACGCGGTAATGGTCAACTTTGAGCAGGCACCGCTGGCGGAGGTTGTACATTCCGTTCTTGGCGAAACATTGGGTTTGGATTACGTGATTGAACATCCTATTAATGGTGAGATCACGCTGCGGACGCGCTCCCCCATCCCGCAGGACCAATTGTTACCCATTTTGGAGTCATTGCTCCTGAACAATGGCGTTGTCATGATCAGGGGGCCAGAAGATCGTTTCTATGTCAGCGGGTCCGACACGGCGCGTAAGACGGTGCCTCGCTATGACTCACAGCCCTCGGCCGGCTTCGGTAATGTCATTGTTAAATTACAGTACATCAGCGCAACAGAGATGGCCGATATTCTCGGGCCGGTCGCGCCGCCTGAAGCTTTTGTGCGCATCGATAATCGCCGCAATCTACTCATACTTGCGGGAACCCAGATTCAGCTCGAGGGCTGGCTCGATATCGTGTCAACCTTCGATATTGATCAGCTCGCGGGGGTCTCGGTCGGTATTTTCCCGGTGAAGAGCGCCGCGGTAGAAGAGATTTTCGTGGAATTGCAAGAGATATTGGGCAATGCCAGTGCCGAGGGCGAAGAGGGAGGTATTGCCTCTATGGTAAGGGTGATCCCCGTCGAGCGCTTGAGCAGCCTTCTGGTGATTTCCCCCCGGAAGCATTATTTGAACACCGTCGGGAAGTGGATCGCGTCGTTGGACAATATCGAGCGGCAGGGTTCTGAGTCCCAGATAAATGTGTATAAAGTGCGTAACGGTAATGCCGCGCAGCTGGCCGGCCTTTTAAGCACCATTTACGGAGGTTCGGGTGGCATCTCGGGAGGCGCTCAGCGCCAGGGCGTGGCGCCCGGGATGAAGCAAGGCAGAGCGGGGGCTACAGGTTCTTTGGAGGCAGGCATCATTCGCGATGGAGCCGAGTCGGGAGGCGCGGCTGGATCGGGTGGTGGTCAGTTTGAGCTCGAGGGTGGTGTGCGGGTGGTGGCAGATGAGTACAACAATTCACTGTTGGTACTGGCAACGCCCTATGAGTACGAGCGAATCGAAAAATCCTTGATCAAGCTCGACGTCGTGGCCACCCAGGTGTTGATCGAGGCCAGCATTATTGAAGTTACGTTAACCGATGATCTCCAGTATGGGCTTGAGTGGGCCTTCAATAACAATTTGGGTGGTGGCGATACCGGTACGGGCTTACTCGATCTTGGCGGCGGGTTGGGCGCTCAGGTGCCCGGTTTTTCATATACTGTCTCTGACAGTGCCGGTGCAGTGAAGGCGGTTGTTAATGCCCTGGCGGAAAAGTCTCTTATTAACGTGATTTCCACGCCGTCCGTCATGGTTTTGGACAACCACACGGCATCGATTCACGTCGGTGATCAGCAGCCCATTCGCAGTGCCTCTACCGTGACTACGGGCGGTAACGTGCAGCAATCTATCCAGTACAAAGATACCGGCGTCAAACTTAGGGTCACGCCCTCAGTAAATGATGGCCGGTTGGTGACACTGCAGATAGATCAGTCGATCACAGATGTCGGATCTGTGGATGCCGCCACTGGTCAAAGAAGTTTTCTAGAGCGTAACGTGAGTTCAACAGTGGCCGTTCGTTCCGGCGAATCGGTGGTGCTGGGCGGCTTGATCAGAGACAACGAAAGTCAGGGGCGCAGTGGTGTCCCCTTGTTGATGGATATCCCGGTACTGGGGTCATTGTTCAGCACAAAGACCAAGGATAATTCGCGTACCGAACTCCTGATTTTTATTTCTCCTCGGGTTGTAGAGGGTGAGGACGAGCTGCGCGATCTGAATCTGGAAATGCGGCGCCGTATGAAGGGTCTAGAGGATTTCAGTGATCTGCCTGTGAAGTTTGATGAAGACGGGGCTTAGGATGCGCGCGCAAGTCGTTTCGAGATGGGCCTCTTTGTTTTTCGCGGCTGTCCTTGTGTCAGGATGCGCCACAACCGCGTCCGATAGCCCCGAGGTGGCCGTGCGCGTCCGCGCTCAGGCGTGGCTGGATGCTCTGATGGCATTTGATATTGAGGGCATCTACAGTTTTACCAGCCCTGCCTATCAATCCGCGCACTCGGCAAGCTATTACTCTCGAAATTACGCGGGGCGAAGTATGTGGAAAACCGCGAACTTGGGAGTCATTAGCTGTGATGGCGCAGAAGAGTATGGCGTCTGCAAGGTTCGATTGGTAATCACTTTCCGCGGCTTTATGATGGAAAAAGACATGACGACAGAGCTGACAGAGACCTGGATAGACATTGGCGGCGTCTGGTATACGCAACCACGCCTATAATCGAGGGCAAATCTGCTTTTCTTTTCTGTCCGCGCATTAACCAAGCTGCTTTACTGGGGCGCATGCGGCAGGAACTGCGTGCCTTGATCGTTGACTCAATCTATCTGGCTCACACGTAAATCTAACCCAGGTTCAAGGATCTCTAAAAGTTTTGGTAGTCGGGGAATAAAATCCAGGCTCCGTCCGTCGTAGCTCTAGTGCGGAGTAAGATCCTCACAATCCATCAGGAAACCGTTCTTGGCAACACACTTGGCAAAGCCAAAAAGGGTGTAAAAAAAACAGTTTCTGGGTGGTTGAGGCGGGTAGTGGGGTATGCTACTTTCCCCTAAGTTGGTAAGTCTGAGGAGCTTCGGTCCTGCGTTTGCTGTGGCCACGCGACTCGTAAGACCGACGAGCTGGGCAGAATACAATGTTATGTGCCTAGAGTTGCTGGACTTAGCAGCGTTATTCAAACGTTTGAAATACTTTTTAGGAGTGATTCATGAAAAAGAACATACTGTCGCTAGCAGTGGCGGCCAGTGCAGCTGGGATGACAGGTCTCGCGACTGCTCAGATGTACGTCAACACTGAGCACACGGGAGAGGCTTTGATTTTCCCGTTTTATTCCGCCCAAAACGGCAACAGCTCGTTGATCAGCATTGTCAACACCACGAGCGATTTTAAGGCGGTCAAAGTTCGAATTATCGAGGGCACGGAGTCCGAAGAGACGCTTGACTTTAACCTCTATATGTCACCTCAGGATCATTTCTCGTTTGCCGTTGCGGAAGACGGGGAGGGCGCCAAGCTGATAACGAGCGACACGTCTTGTACTGTGCCTGAAATTAAGGATGGCGAGCAGGACTTCACTGACTTGCTTTGGGTAGAAGAAGATGATGACGGTAACCCCTTGGTGGGAACCGCGCAGGGCCGTGAGCAAGCCGGTTACATTGAAGTTATTGAGATGGGTCAGATAATTCGTACCGATCTTACCGAGGCTATTATTCACGTAGACGGTGAACCGGCGGGTTGCGAGACCATACGTAATGCCTGGTCGGTTGTAGACGACGTAGAGGGTGCATGGTACGTAGATGCAAACGCTGAAGACGTTGGCGTAGATGGTGGTGACAATAGCGTTGGAACTACCGGTATGGGGCTCACTTGGAATGGTGGCGGCCTGTACGGTGTTGCGACAGTTATCAATGTCGCTGAAGGCACTGCTTTTGGCTACGACGCGGTAGCAATTGAGAACCTGGTCGATGACGATGAAGGTCACAGCGGAGCGGTATTGCACTATGCCCCCGGTGATACCCGGCCTGATTTTGGTGACCCTGCCATCAGCAACACCGCTACGGTTGCGATCAATGGTCAGCAAGTAACTTACACAAACCCAGACGCTCTAGGTCTCAATCTCACGTCTTACCACACAGTCTCAGCGGTGATGATGTCAGAATCGATTAGCAACGATTACGTGGTCGATGCCGATATTAACGCGCTGACTGACTGGGTTGTGACGATGCCCACCAAGAGCCACTATGAAAGCGTCACCCTTGGTTGGACAGAGCCCTTCACCTTTAGTTATGTAGGTGGCGAGAGTGGAACGGCATTCGATTACCCCAACGATTGTCAGCCGTTTTCTCTGGCGGTTTACGATCGTGAGGAAGGCACTCTCGAGCCACCACCCATTCCTGACCCCGATGCAGTGTCTGATACACCTCAGTTCTCGCCTTACATCAGGCCTGAAGTTGAAGTAACGGCGACCCCTGACGGTATAGACCCCGTACTGTGTAGTGAGTCAACGATCGTTCATTTTGGCGCGGCCAGCGCGACTAACAGTGGTCATACTAGCGATGCGAATCGCACGCTGACCAGCGTTAACGGCTTGCTGTCAGACGAAGATCAGTCGTTCGATGCGGGCTGGGCGGTAATGGATCTGTCCGGCGCTGCGTTGAATAACCCGGTAGACAACGACCGGCTGTTGCCTGGCACGCTTGAAGACGGTGGCCAATTGGTAGGTCTGCCAGTTACTGGTTTTGCGGTGGTTGAGTACACCAACGGCACCCTTGGGTCCGCAATGGCTAACTACCAGTCATCGTGGGAGCACAAGACTAGCGTTGCGACTTCCTCATCTGGCAATTGATCTAGGTACCTAGTAGTCTAGAGAAGGAGCCCTCGGGCTCCTTTTTTTTTTGTCCAGAAATACCGCCGTTTGACGTGGAATTAATCGGGTTTACGCAACGTCTTGATGATATGCTCAAAACATAGTGGAAAAGGAATTCCGGAGGGTACTTATGTTGTCTGTGATCAGTGTTTTATTGAGGATTTGGCCGGCGCGTTTTCGCGTGCTTCTGGTTAGTGGGCTTTGCTTGACCACTGGCCTATCAGCAGCGACTCTTACGGTCAAAGATGAAGCTGGCGAAGTGGCAGTGGAAATTGAAAGCGACAATAGCATCGGATTTCTCGTAGGATCAAATGGCGATGTAACTTTGACCTTGAATGGTTACTACGTGACGATCAGCGACAATCCTAGCACTGTGGATGTCGATGCAGATGCAGATGCAGATGCAGATGCTGATGCTGATGCCGATGCCGATGCCGATGCTGATGCCGATGCCGATGCCGATGCCGATGCCGATGCCGATGCTGATGCCGATGCCGATGCGGATGCGGATGCCAGCGAACTTGATACCTCCGTCTACTGTGCGGGTAACGACGATGACTTGGCGGATTGCAGGTCGGATGGTGTTTTCGATCCTTGGATCGCCTCGACTGGAGAGGTGCCGATCTGGATCAGAGATAAGAAGACCGAGGTCTTCGCCTTTACGTTGCCTGCGCGTAGCGACGCGGAGGACGTGAGGTTCGGTTATCTACAGTTGACGACCCCTGAGCGCAGTAGAGATCCGGTCACAGAAGATATTTTTCGTATGTGGTGGTCCGAGACCCCAAACGGGGCGCCTCTGAGCGGAGACAAGTGTGAAATTTGGGATGCTCAGGCAAGGATAAATATGGTGCCATGGAGCCAGGACCCGACGCTCGCCGAAGCCGCTTGTTATCTGGGTGCCGAATCGCGCGTGCTGTATTTGAACTTTGAAACTCGCTGCTATGCACCGCGGTACAAAGGAACGTGTGATAGTGACAATCTTCACAAGTCTCGCGCTGTTTATCAGTTCGATGTTGCCCGATATGTGAGGGGTTACTAGTAGTATTTCCGCCAGGGGCGCCACCGGGCGCCCCTGATATTTTCTACACGTGTAAATGATATGACGATCAAGCATTGTGTTTCAGCCCTCGTGGCGCTGCTGATGCTCGCTCTGCCCCCTCTAACGGTAGCGCGTGCCGACGAGATGATCCTGTCCCACGAGGGGGTGGAGATCTCTTTTAACGAGGCCTTTGCATATTCACTCCGGCACACCAACCCCGATGCTTATGCGGTGTCAATGTCAAAGCCGCAAGCCACGTTCCGGATCCTGGAAAACCTCTACATCTTTAAGCGTGTGGCCCGCACGATGGAAGCGTCCCCCACTTTTTCGGCAATAGAGCTTAAGTACCTAACCAATGATTTTTACTACCGAAAATTATTAGCGCGTTATCTCGGCGACGCCGTCGCCGAGCGTATGGATGCGATTGACTGGCAGGGTCTGGCCAAGGCTGAGTACGCGCAGCGCAAGGCGCAGCTTATATCCCCCGAGGAAGTGCGGGCAGAACACCTCCTGATATCGATGGAGGATGTGCCATTCGATGACTTTGTGAACAAAGTCAGAGCCGTTCAAGAGCAGTTATCCTTGGGCACTGACTTCGCTGGTCTTGTGACGCAGTATTCCGATGACCCGTCAGCGGTGAACAATGGTGGTGACCTGGGGTTTTTTTCGCGTAAGCGCATGCAACCCTCTTTTTCAGAGGCTGCGTTTGCGCTCACGGAGCCCGGCGAAATTGCGGGGCCTGTTATGACGCGTTTTGGCGCGCATTTTATTCGTTTTATAGACCGCCAGCCGGAGCAGATCCTGACTTTTGATGAGGTCGAGTCGCGCTTGATCGAAGAAATCAAAAAGGAGACCGAGGCCCGCTTGCGCGAGGAGCTGTTGGCCGAGGTGAGGGACGAGATTGAAGCTGACCTTCTCCTTATTGACGAGCGAGCCCTGCTAGCGCAATTTTTGCAAGCCTATGAAGCGCACAAGGATACGGTGCCCAATTAAAGTCGCGCTGAACTCGGCGGTGAAGTGAACGTGCCTAGTGCGCTCAATCGCCGCACGCTAATTTGTGTTTTCACCGGATTTGCGTCTGGTCTACCGCTCTACATCCTGATCCAGCTCATTCCCGCTTGGTTGCGCTCATCCAATGTCTCGCTGGTTGAGATTGGCCTGTTTTCCCTGGTGAGCCTACCCTACGCTTGGAAGTTCGTATGGGCCCCCATGCTCGACCGTTGGACGTTACCGCTGGGTTTGCGCCGCGGCTGGATGCTGCTCACCCAGCTGCTGTTAATCGGCTGCATTGCCGCTTTGGGTTATATCGATCCGGGTCAAAATCTGCAGACAGTCGTGGTGCTGGCGGTGGCCATTGCCCTGTTTAGTGCTACACAAGACATTGCGATTGACGCCTACCGACGGGAACTTTTGCCCGATGAAGAGCTGGGCCTGGGTAATTCGGTGCACGTGCAGGCCTATCGCATCGCCTCGTTGGTCCCAGGCTCGCTCTCATTAATCCTTGCTGATCAGTTGCCGTGGATCTGGGTGTTCTGGATCACCACCGCGTTCATGTTGGTCGGGGTATTGCTGTCGTTTTCGATTACCGAGCCCGAGCGGGCATCGCCCACCCATCGCGGCCTCAGAGCAACCGTGTTGGAGCCTTTTCAGGAGTACGCCGCTCGGCGTGGTTGGCGCGATCTCGCCCTGATTTTGTTCTTTATGGTGGCCTTCAAACTGGGCGATAACATGGCCACCGCACTGGCCATGCCCTTTTATCTGGATCTCGGTTTTACCATGACCCAGATCGGCTTGGTGGCCAAGCACGCGGCGCTATGGCCCTCTATTATTGGCGGGTTACTGGGCGGGTTATGGATGCTCAAGCTGGGAATCAATCGCTCGCTGTGGATCTTTGGCGTGATCCAGATGATCAGTATTCCGGGGTTTGCGGTGCTCGCGGCGGTCGGGCCCGAGCTTTGGTTGTTGGCGGTGGTGATCGCCTTTGAGTACCTGGGCGTGGGTCTCGGTACCGCCGCGCTGACGGCCTTCATAGCCCGGGAATCCAGCAAGACCTTTGCTGCTACCCAGTTTGCCTTGTTTACGGCACTCACCGCCGTTCCCCGCAGTGTGGCCAACGCCTCCACGGGGTGGATGGTGGAGGAGTTGGGCTGGGTGGTGTTTTTCTTGCTGTGTACCGCGCTGGCGGTGCCAGGGCTGCTGTTACTGCGATGGATCGCTCCCTGGCGTGAGCCGAGCCCAGAGGGTGATAGGGATGCCTGATTCCACGGAGTATGGCGCGGTATCTAGGGTGAGGCGGAATGTCCCGGCCCTAAGCACCAGAGAAATACTTTGCCCGCCCGATCACTGGACCTCGCAGCAAGACGCCACCCCACACAAGGGAGATCTGTGGTGAAGTGGTTGCTCTTTCTGTATCCCTGGCTCGAGCTGTGGAGCTTGATTGAGCTGGGCGGCCAGACAGCCCCACTAGCGTCCCTCGCGTGGGTGCTGGCCATGGTGATGCTGGGCGGTGCGATGATCCGCTGGGCGGGCCGCAATAGCCTGCAGCGGCTGGTTCAGGCCAGCGCCGGTGGCACGCTGCCCCAGCAGCTACTGCTGGCAGATTTTGCTGTGATACTGTCTGGGCTGTTACTGGCCATCCCGGGCTTGGTGTCAGACCTGCTGGCCCTACTCATTTTGATCACGCCTCTCAGGCGGCTCACGGCGGCGCTGTTGACACCTCACGTGAGGGCCTCGACGTTTGATGCCGGCTCACCCGGAGGTCGAGAAGACATTATCGATGGTGAGTTTTCGGTGAGAGAGGCCATCGATTACCTTGAGCACTTGGCTGATCGAGAGCCGCCCGAGTGTCACGACTTGCCCCGAGAGCGCGCCAACGACAATGAGATTATCGAGGGAGGCCACGAGGCCACGGATCTTGGGTCACAGGGCTCGCGTTCCGCTGATTCCACGGCTAAGACGCGACTGCCCCACCCCGAATAAGCCCGAATCGGTCCTCAGAGGCGGTTTTTTTAACCAAAATTAAAGTTTTTTAGCACTCTCCCTTGCAGAGTGCTAAAAAATCCCTTGAAATGCGTTCCCTCGCCCCCATAGAGGGGGTAAGCCTGAAAGGGCGAGATAGCGTAATCGACAACTTTGGAGAGTTAAACCCATGAAGATTCGTCCGCTGTACGACCGTGTGGTCGTTCGTCGCAATGAAGAAGAGGAGACCTCGGCTGGAGGCATCGTTCTGCCCGGTTCCGCCAAAGAGAAGCCCAATCAGGGTGAGATCGTAGCGGTCGGTGATGGCAAGGTGCTGGACAACGGCGAGCAACGTGCACTGGCAGTCAAAGTCGGTGACAAAGTCGTGTTCGGCCAGTACGCCGGCAGCAACACAATTGAGGTGGATGGCGAAGAGCTCATCCTGATGAGCGAAAGCGAAATTTACGCGGTCGTTGAGTAAGCACACCGCCCTGACTTGATACAGAGGAATAGGAAAAATGGCAGCTAAAGACGTATTTTTTGGCGACAAGGCACGTGCCGGCATGCTCGAGGGTGTAAACGTCCTCGCTGACGCCGTAAAGGCAACGCTGGGCCCCAAAGGTCGCAATGTAATTCTCGAGAAGTCATTCGGTGCCCCTACGGTCACTAAAGATGGTGTCTCGGTCGCAAAAGAAATTGAGCTCAAAGATCGCTTCCAGAACATGGGCGCGCAAATGCTGAAGGAAGTCGCCTCGCAGGCATCAGATGCAGCCGGTGACGGTACCACTACCGCAACCGTGCTTGCCCAATCTATTGTCAACGAGGGCCTCAAGGCCGTCGCAGCAGGCATGAACCCCATGGACCTGAAGCGCGGTATCGATAAAGCCGTCGCGGCAGCGGTCGAAGCCGTGTCTGGCATGAGCACGCCCTGCGAAGACAGCAAAGCTATTGCCCAGGTGGGCACCATTTCTGCCAACAGCGACAACGCTGTGGGTGAGATCATCGCCGAGGCCATGGACAAGGTAGGCAAGGAAGGCGTTATCACCGTTGAGGAAGGTTCCGGCCTTGAGAACGAGCTCGACGTGGTAGAGGGTATGCAGTTTGACCGCGGTTATCTATCTCCCTACTTCATCAACAACCAGGACAATATGTCTGCAGAAGTTGAAGACCCCTACATGTTGCTGGTCGACAAGAAGATCTCCAACATTCGTGAATTGCTGCCGGTACTCGAGCAAGTCGCCAAGGCATCGCGTCCGCTGGTTATCGTCGCAGAAGACGTAGAGGGCGAAGCGCTGGCAACCCTGGTGGTGAACAACATGCGCGGCATCGTCAAGGTCGCGGCCTGTAAAGCCCCTGGTTTTGGTGATCGACGCAAGGCCATGCTGCAGGACATCGCGATCCTGACAGGCGGTACCGTGATCTCCGAAGAAGTGGGTC
>Ga0181578_10005191_pt1 | contig 11435 bp, 9 predicted proteins | sample 071ome_21_FD_148659 | JGI IMG/M metagenome (GOLD analysis project Ga0181578, IMG submission 148659) | Coastal salt marsh microbial communities from the Groves Creek Marsh, Skidaway Island, Georgia - 071401CT metaG (spades assembly) | ecosystem: Environmental > Aquatic > Marine > Intertidal zone... | reverse complement strand
CGGCGGTCGTGCGCGCAGGATCGGCCGGTGCGTCTTCCTGTGCACGATCGCCACCGCCCGCGCGTCGCCATGCGCAGGCGCGGACGAGGGGGCAGACACCACAGCGGGGCTCGCGCGCGGTGCAGACCGTCGCGCCGAGGTCGAGCAGCGTCTGGTTGTGCCCCCACGCGCGGCCGGTCGGGACGAGCGCATCGGCGAGTCGCTGCACGACAGCCGCCGTCATCGGGTCGCCGCGGAACGCGCGCGCGAGCACGCGCGCCACGTTCGTGTCGACCACCCCGTGATCGTGCTCGAACGCGAGCGCGAGCACCGCCCGCGCCGTGTAGCGGCCGATCCCCGGCAGGGCGGTCAGCTCGTCGAGCGTGTCCGGCACCCCACCACCGTGCAGCTCGACCATCGCGGACGCCGCACGGTGGAGGTCACGCGCGCGCCGGTAGTAGCCGAGCCCCGCCCACGCATCGAGCACGTCGGCGAGCGACGACGCGGCCATCGCGGCCGGGGTCGGGAAGCGATCCAGGAACGGCCCGTAGCGGTCGACGACACGGGCGACCTGCGTCTGCTGGAGCATCGCCTCGCTGACGAGCACCGCCCACGGGTCGCGCGTGCGACGCCACGGGAGGTCACGCAGCTCGGTGGCGCCCCAGGCGTGGAGCGCGTCGACCAGCCGTCGCTCGCGCGCTCCGACCGGCCCGCTCACACCGGCCCGGTCAGGCGGGCTGGACGAAGACGAGCCGCGCGTGCACCGGGTCGAGGACGACCGCCCCGTCGGCGGTGCGCAGCACGGTGCCCTCGCCCTCGCGCTCGACGTCGACGGTCGCACCGGCACGCACCCCGGCCTCGAAGAGCGCGGCGATCATCGGCTCCTCGGCCTGGATCTGCTCGGAGAGAGAGTGCACGACGGCGCGTCCACCCTCGAACGTGTCGAGCGACAGCGCCGCAGGACCGTCGAACGCGCTGCCGGGGATCGGGTTGCCGTACGGGCTCGTCGTCGGGTTGCCGAGCAGCTCGGCGATGCGCTGCTCGACCCGGTCGGAGATGACGTGCTCCCAGCGGCACGCCTCCTCGTGGATGAAGGCCGGGTCGAGCCCGATGACGTCGGCGAGCAGACGCTCGGCGAGCCGATGCTTGCGCATGACGCTCGACGCCCACTCGCGACCCCGGTCGGTCAGCGCGACCGTCCGGTCCTCGGTGAGGACGAGCAGCCCCTGCTCCTCGAGCCGCGACACGCCCTCCGACACGGACGGCGCGGAGAGGTGGAGGCGCTCGGCGACACGGGCGCGCAGCGCGGGGACGCCCTCCTCCTCGAGCTCGAGCACGATGCGGAGGTACATCTCCGTCGAGTCGATGAGGTCGTGTCCCACGCCGGTCCCCCCGTCCGGACCCGGCTCAGTCGGCCTCGGGGGCCGGCGGGACGTCGCCGTCACCACCGCCGCCACCGGCGAGCTCGACGGGCGGGGTGTCCGGGGCGGTCGGCGCGTCGACGGCACGGAAGTCGACCCCCGTGCTGTCGGCGTTCACGTCCGCGACGATCAGCTGCCCCGAGTGGAACTCGCCCGTGAGGAGCCGCTCGCTGAGCACATCCTCGAGCTCGCGCTGGATGGTGCGGCGCAGCGGTCGCGCGCCGAGCTGCGGGTCGTAGCCCTTCTCGGACAGCCAGACCTTCAACGCGTCGGTGAGCTCGAGGTCGAGGCCCTTGACCGCCATCTGCGTCTTCACACGCTTCGTCATGAGGTCGACGATGCGCGTGACCTCCTCCATGGTGAGGGGGTGGAAGACGATCGTGTCGTCGATGCGGTTGAGGAACTCCGGGCGGAAGTGCTTCTTCAGCTCGTCGTCGACCTGACGCTTCATCTTCTCGTAGATCGTGTCGTCGCCGGCGTTGACGAAGCCGACCGCCGGGGAGGTCAGGTTCTTCGTGCCGAGGTTCGACGTCATGATGAGGATCGTGTTCTTGAAGTCGACGGTCCGACCCTGCGCGTCGGTGAGCCGTCCGTCCTCGAGGATCTGGAGCAGCGTGTTGAACACGTCGGGGTGCGCCTTCTCGACCTCGTCGAAGAGCACGACGGAGAACGGCTTTCGCCGCACCTGCTCGGTGAGCTGACCGCCCTCGTCGTAGCCGACGTAGCCCGGCGGCGAGCCGATGAGCCGGCTGACCGTGTGCTTCTCCATGTACTCGGACATGTCGAGGTGGATGAGGGCGTCCTCCTTGCCGAACAGGTACTCGGCGAGGGTCTTCGCGAGCTCCGTCTTCCCCACACCCGAGGGGCCGAGGAAGATGAACGAGCCCGACGGACGCTTCGGGTCCTTGAGGCCGGCGCGCGTACGGCGGATCGCCTTCGAGACGGCGGTGATCGCCTGCTCCTGGCCGATGACGCGCTTGTGGAGCTCCTCCTCCATGTGGAGGAGCTTCTCGGACTCCTCCTCGGTGAGCTTCACGATCGGGATGCCCGTCCAGTTCGAGAGGACATCGGCGATGACGTCCTCGTCGACGGTGAGGACCGTGTCCATGCCCTCGCTGCGCCACTCCTGCTCACGGCGCTCGCGCTTCTCGAGCAGCTTGCGCTCCTCGTCGCGCAGCCCGGCAGCGCGCTCGAAGTCCTGCGCGTCGATCGCGGACTCCTTCGCGGTTCGCGCCTCGGCGATCTCGGCATCGAGGTCCTGCAGGTCCGGCGGCGTCGTCATCGAGCGGATGCGCAGGCGCGAGCCGGCCTCGTCGATGAGGTCGATCGCCTTGTCCGGCAGGAAACGGTCGGAGATGTAGCGGTCCGCGTACTCGACGGCGGCCTGCAGCGCGTCGTCGGTGATCGTCACGCGGTGGTGCGCCTCGTAGCGGTCACGCAGGCCCTTGAGGATCTCGACGGCGTGCTCGAGCGACGGCGGCTCGACCTTGACCGGCTGGAAGCGGCGCTCGAGCGCGGCGTCCTTCTCAAGGTGCTTGCGGTACTCGTCGATCGTCGTCGCGCCGATGGTCTGCAGCTCACCGCGTGCGAGCATCGGCTTGAGGATGCTCGCCGCGTCGATGGCGCCCTCCGCGGCACCCGCACCGACGAGCGTGTGGATCTCGTCGATGAAGAGGATGATGTCGCCGCGCGTCGTGATCTCCTTGAGGACCTTCTTCAGGCGCTCCTCGAAGTCACCGCGGTAGCGGGAGCCGGCGACGAGTGCGCCGAGGTCGAGCGTGTAGAGGTGCTTGTCCGTGAGCGTCTCGGGGACCTCGCCGGCGACGATGCGCTGCGCGAGCCCTTCGACGATGGCGGTCTTGCCGACGCCCGGCTCACCGATGAGGACCGGGTTGTTCTTCGTGCGGCGCGACAGCACCTGCATGACGCGCTCGATCTCACGCGCACGTCCGACGACCGGGTCGAGGTCGCCCTCGCGCGCGGCCTGCGTCAGGTTGCGGCCGAACTGGTCGAGGATCGCGGAGCCGTCGCGCGGTCCGCCCGACGAGCCCTCGCCGACACCCGCGCCGGCCTTCGCGCCCTCGCCACCCGCGTAGCCGGCGAGCAGCTGGATGACCTGCTGGCGCACGCGGTTGAGGTCGGCGCCGAGCTTCTGCAGCACCTGCGCGGCGACGCCATCGCCCTCGCGGATCAGCCCGAGGAGGATGTGCTCGGTGCCGATGTAGTTGTGGCCGAGCTGCAGCGCCTCGCGCAGCGACAGCTCGAGGACCTTCTTCGCACGCGGGGTGAAGGGGATGTGGCCGGCGGGCGCGGACTGGCCGCGGCCGATGATCTCGCCGACCTGCTCGCGCACGCCCTCGAGCGACACGTTCATCGACTCGAGCGCCTTCGCGGCGACGCCCTCACCCTCGTGGATGAGGCCGAGGAGGATGTGCTCGGTGCCGATGTAGTTGTGGTTGAGCATCCTCGCCTCCTCCTGGGCGAGGACCACGACCCGTCGGGCCCTGTCGGTGAACCGCTCGAACATCGCGCAGCCTTCTCTTCGTCGGCGACGAGCGTAACCCAGCCCTCTCAGGCCGCTCCTGGCCGGGATGGCCCCCTCGTGGTGCGGAGGGCGGAGCGGAGGGGGGACGGGAAGCGCTCGGACGGGGTTCGGGGCTGCGACCACCTGTGGTTCACCGTGCCGGCCGCGGACCGCGGGCACGCGTCCGATGGGTGCCGGGACCTGCGTCTCCGTCGCGCAGGTCCCGACCCGTCGCGGGCGCCTCAGTCGGCGTCGGTGCCCGTGTCGCCGTCGGTGCGCTCCGGTCGGAGCGTCGGGAAGAGGATGACGTCGCGGATGGTCGCGACGTCCGCGAGGAGCATCACGAGCCGGTCGATGCCGATTCCGAGCCCGCCGGTCGGCGGCATGCCGAGCTCCATCGCACGCAGGTACGCCTCGTCGACACGCATCGCCTCGTCATCACCGGCATGGCGCGCGGCGACCTGCGCCTCGAACCGCCGTCGCTGCTCGTCGGCGTCGACGAGCTCGCTGAACGCGTTCGCGAGCTCACGGCCGGTGACGATCAGCTCGAAGCGTTCCGTCACCGCCGGATCGTCACGGTGCGCGCGCGCGAGCGGCGACACCTCGACGGGATGGTCGATGACGAACGTCGGTTCCCACAGCACCGGCTCGACGAGCTCCTCGTAGAGCGCGACGACGAGCTTCCCGACGCCCCACGCGTCGTCCGTCGCGACGCCGTGCGTCGCGCATAGCGCGGCGACCTGGTCGCGCGGCGTGTCGTAGGAGAGGTCGGCGCGCCCGGTCGCATCGCGCACGAGATCGAGCAGCGTCGCGCGCCGGAACGGTGCGGCGAGCGAGACCGGTCGTCCCTGATGCTCGAGCTCGGTCGAACCGGTCGCCGCCACCGTCGCCGCACCGAGGAGCGCCTCGGTGAGCTCCATGATGTCGGTGTAGTCGTCGTAGGCCGAGTAGCTCTCGAGCATCGTGAACTCGGGGTTGTGCCGCGGGCTCATCCCCTCGTTGCGGAAGCTGCGGTTGATCTCGAACACGCGCCGCATGCCGCCGGCGATGAGCCGCTTCAGGTAGAGCTCCGGCGCGATGCGCAGGTACAGCTCCATGTCGAGCGTGTTGTGATGCGTGACGAACGGTCGCGCGCTCGCGCCACCGGGGATCGGGTGGAGCATCGGCGTCTCGACCTCGACGAAGCCGCGGCCCTGCAGCGTGCGCCGCAGCGCCGAGACGATGCGGCTGCGCGTCTCGAACACGCGTCGCGCATCCAGGTTGACGACGAGGTCGAGCTCGCGCTGGCGGAATCGCTGCTCCGTGTCGGTCAGCCCGTGCCACTTGTCGGGCAGCGGACGCAGGCTCTTGCCGAGGAGGGTCAGCGTCTTCGGCCCGACGGAGAGCTCGCCGGTACGGGTCGTCATCACCGTGCCGCTCGCGCCGACCCAGTCGCCGACATCGAGCTGCTCGATCAGCGCGCGCGACGCGTCGTCGAGCCCGCCGGACCGGCAGAACAGCTGCAGGTCGACGCCGTCCTCACGCAGGACGAGGAAGGTGATGCGCCCGAGCTCACGCCTCGCGACGATCCGGCCCGCGACCGTGACCGTCTCGCCCGTGTCGGTCTCGGGCGCGAGCCCGTGATGCGCGTCGCGGACCTCGAGGAGTGTGTGCGTGGGACGGAAGCGCGGCGGATGCGGGTCGACGCCGACGGCCCGGAACGCTGCGACCTTCGCGCGGCGCACGGCCATGATCTCGTCGAGCTTCGACGCCTCGTCGGCGTCGTGCTGCTCGGGAGCGTCGGACACGGTCGCCTCGTGGTCGTCGCCGCCGCGGTCATCGCGCGGTCGTCACGGTCGACGCGGACCCTACTCCCCGACCGCGTCCAGCAGCCGCTGCTCGTCCTCGACGTCGCCGAGCAGCACGTTGTCGATGAGCCGCACGGTCGGCGGGGCGTCCGGGTGGGCCGACGCGACGTGCACGGCGACAGCGAGGAGCAGCCGGCCGTCCGACGCGAGCGACCCGTCGACGGGGACGATGCGGTCGGGGTCTGCGGTCTCGAGGTAGTCGATGCGGAGGCCCTCGCCGTCGAGCACGGCGTGCGCCGCGGCCCGGACCGCCTCCGGGTCGACCGGTGCGCCATCGGTGCGGGCCGCGCGGACCACCGCGACGCCGGCGGCGAGCGCACGCGGGATGCGTCGCGCGGCCGCCCGCGCCGCGTCGTCGAGCAGACGGTTCCGGCTGGACACCGCGACGCCGTCGTCGTCGCGCACCGTTGGCGCCGCATCGACCACGACGTCATGCCCCTGCATGGCCACGAGCCGCCGCACGACGACGAGCTGCTGGTGGTCCTTGCGTCCCATCACGAGCACCGTCGGACGGACCGCACGCAGGAGCGCATCGACGACGGTCGCGACGCCGTCGAAGTGACCCGGCCGGCTCGCACCGCACAGGTGCTCGGTCACCTCGCCGACGTGCAGCGTCGTCGCCGGACCGTCGGGGTAGACGTCGGCGACGTTCGGGACGTAGGCGACGAGCCGTACCCCCGTCCGCGCGGCCGCGTCGGCGAGCAGCGCGAGGTCCGCATCGAGCGTGCGCGGGTACGCGGCGAGGTCGGCCGCCGCGTCGAACTGCGTCGGGTTCACGAAGATGCTCGCGACCACGGTCGGTGCGAGGGTCGCGGCACGCTCGACGAGCGCGATGTGGCCGTGATGGAGGGCACCCATGGTGGGCACGAACGCGATCTGCTCGCCGGCCGAGCGGGACGGGTCGAGCGTGGTGGCGAGGGCGTGCCGGTCGTCGCAGCGCAGGAGCGTCCCGCTCATCGGTCGGACCCGGCGGACGTGGGATCGGCGAGGAGCACGTCGAGCGCGGTCGCGACGTCGCCTGGGAGCGCCGGGCGGACGGTCGTGAGGATCGCGCGCGACAGCGCCCGATAGGCCTCGGCCACCTCCGGGAGGTCCTCACCGAGCGCGGCGAGGTGCGCGGCGACGGTCGCCGTGTCCCCGCGGACCACCGGGCCGGTGAGCGCCGCCGCTCCCCCGACCGCCGCGGCGTCGATGCTCGCCCGCGCGATCGGTGCGAGCAGCCGGTCGGGTGCGGTCACCCCGGACGCGAGGAGGGTCCGCCGGGCCGCGACGACCGCGGCGCCGACCGCGTTCGACGCGAGCGCGAGCGCCGCGTGGTAGCGGACCCGCGCATCCTCGGGCACGTCGAACGGATCGCCGCCGAGGTCGACGACGATCGCGTGCGCCCAGGCACGATCCGACGGTGCTGCGGTCACGGCCCAGGCGACACCGTGGAGCTGGGCCAGGTCGTGGGACCCGGCGGGCACCGTGGTCGCCGGGTGGAGCGCAGCGATGCGTGCACCGGCGAGGCCAGCTCGGCGGAGCGGCGCGGTCCCGTGGACCCCGGCGAGGTGGACCACACCGTGCGACGCATCGAGCGCGTCGGCGCGCACGAGCCGGTCGACGACGTCAGCGACCGCGCCGTCCGGGGTCGCGATCACGACGAGGTCGACGCCCTCTGCGACCCCCTCGAGCGGCACGTCCCGCACGCCGGCGAGACCGCTGCGCAGCCGTGTGCGCGACGCGTCCGATCCACCGGCGACGCGCGTGAGCGTCGCGCCGCTCGCGCCGAGCGCATGCGCCACGAGCGTGCCGAGGCGCCCCGGTCCGACGAGTCCGACACGGGTCGCGCTCATGCGCCGGCCCCGTGCTCAAGCGACACGTCCTCGAGACCCGGGCGCAGGAAGCCCGCAGGTGGCGCCGCCGGTCCGTCCGGTCGGGCGAGGTGCGCGCTCGGCGCCTCCTCCAGCCGGCCGACGAGCAGGATGTCCTCTGTCGGACCGGCCGCGGACAGCGCGGCGAGCGCGGCCGCGACCCGTACCCCCGACGCCCCCGCCGGAGCACCGGCCGGCGCGGGGAGCTCACCGCCCGGCCAGACCTCGAGCAGCGGGACGAGGACGAACGCACGCTCGGTGATGCGCGGGTGCGGCACGGTCAGCGTCGCGTCGTCGCGCACCTCGGTGCCATGCACGAGGAGATCGATGTCCATCGGGCGCGGACCCCAGCGCTGTTCGCGCACGCGGTCGCGACCGAGCAGCCGCTCGAGCTCGAGCGTCGCCGCGAGCAGCGCCTCCGGTCCGATGCTCGCGCGCGCACGGACCACGAGGTTGAGGTAGTCGGCCTGGGGGACGTGCCGCGGGTCGTCCGGCGGCGGCCACGGCGGCGTCGCGTACACCGACGAGACGTCGGTCACCTCGACCCCGTCGATCTCGTCGATGAGCTCGACGGCGGCGGCGAGCTGCGTCATCGCGTCGCCCACGTTCGCGCCGAGGCCGAGCAGCACGGGGTCATGCACCACGTCGCTCACCGTGCGCGGCGGACCGTGACGGCGACGTCGGCGAGCGTGACCGGCACGGGCGCGTGCGGCTTGTGGACCGTGACCGTGACGGCGTCGACCTGCGGGCGTGAGAGGCAGACCTCGGTGAGCCGGGTCGCGAGGCGCTCGATCAGGTCGTAGCGCTCCTCACTGACCACCCGACCGAGATCGTCGGACAGCGCGCCGTAGTCGACGGTGTCCGCGAGTTCGTCGGACGCGCCGGCACGCGAGAGGTCGAGCTCGAGCGTCGCGTCGACGACGAACGTCTGCCCGAGCTCCTGCTCGTGCGCGAGCACGCCGTGGAAGCCGAAGGCTGCGATACCACGCAGCTCGATGCGGTCGGTCGTCATGCCCGTCCCTCCTCGTCGGTCACGGCCGCGTCGATCGCGCCCCCGTCGATCGCGGCCCGCACGGCGAGCGCCTCGACGGTCGCGGCGACGTCGTGGACGCGAAGGATGCGCGCACCGTCCCTCGCCGCAAGGACCGCGCTCGCCAGTGAACCCGCCAGCCGCTCGGCCGGCGTCGCGACCCCCGTGATGCGTCCGAGGAACGCCTTGCGCGAGGCGCCCACCAGCAGCGGCGCCCCATGGCCGGCGAGCCGTGGGACCGCGGCCAGCAGCGCGAGGTTGTGGGCGAGCGTCTTCCCGAACCCGATGCCCGGGTCGAGCGCGATCCGGTCCGCCTCGACACCTCCCGCCACCGCGGCATCCCGTGCAGCCAGCAGCTCCGCCTCGACCTCCGCGACGACGTCGTCGAAGCGTGGGTCGTCCTGCATGGTGCGCGGCTCGCCGCGCAGGTGCATGATCACGTATGCGGCCCCCGCCGCCGCGACCGCGTCGAGCATCCCCTCATCGGGAGCGAGCGCACCGACGTCGTTCACGATCGATGCGCCAGCGTCGAGCGCAGCCCGTGCGACCGCCGCGTGCCGCGTGTCGACCGACACGATGACGCCCTCCCCCGCGAGGCTGGCGACGACGGGGATGACACGCGCGAGCTCGACGTCGACGGGGACGCGATCGGATCCGGGTCGCGTCGACTCACCGCCGACATCCACGCAGTCGGCACCCGCGGTCGCGAGCGCCAGCCCGAGCCCGACCGCCCGCTCGGACGACCCGTCCGACGCGATCGCGAGTCCACCGTCGCTGAACGAGTCAGGCGTGACGTTGAGCACGCCCATGACGACGGTGCGGCGCGAGGTCGGCAGCGACCCGGTCGCGTGCCGCAGGTCGGAGGTCACCGTCGCAGCAGCGCCATCGCCTCGGCGCGCGTCTTCTCGTTCTCGCGGAAGATCCCGCGCACCGTCGACGTGACGGTGGACGCGCCGGGCTTGCGGATGCCTCGCATCTCCATGCAGAGGTGACGGGCCTCGATGACGACGAGCACGCCGCGCGGCTCGAGCGCACGCTCGAGCGCGTCCGCGATCTGCGTCGTCATGCGCTCCTGCAGGCCGGGCCGCTTCGCACACACGTCGACGAGCCGCGCGAGCTTGGACAGCCCCGTGATGCGTCCCTCCTTGCCGGGCAGGTAGGCGACGTGCGCCTCACCCATGAACGGCACCAGGTGGTGCTCGCACATCGAGTGGAACGGGATGTCGCGCATCATGACGATCTCGTCGTGCGCCTCGTCGAACGTGACCGAGATCACGTCGGCAGGATCGATGAGGAGACCGGCGAACATCTCGTCGTAGGCCCGCGCGACGCGGGCCGGGGTGTCGGCGATGCCCGGCCGATCGGGGTCCTCCCCGATCGCCTCGAGCAGCATGCGGACGGCCTGCTCGATCTTCGCGTGGTCGAACACGCCCTCCGGGGTGACTCCGGTCACGTGCTCGACGCGCGCGGCCGACACGTCCTCCTGCTCGGTCCCCTCGCTCACGCGCTGGTCCCGTCGACCGCCTGCGCGACGTGGGCCGGTCCGTGCCCGTTCGTCGCCGCACGGCGACGCAGCGACGCGACCACGCCCGCGGGGTCCGCGCGGTCCGGGACCGGATGCCCGCGGTTCGGGCGCTTGCTGATCGGGGCGAAGACCTCGGCGAGCAGGTCGCCCTCGACGGTCTCGACCTCGAGGAGCTTCTCCGCGAGCGCGTCGAGCACGGACGCGTTCTCGACGAGGATCTCGAGCGCCTCGTCGTGCGCCTCGTCGATCAGTGCACGGATCTCCTCGTCGATGCGGAAGGCGACCTGCGCCGAGTAGTCCGCCTGGTGGCCGAGGTCACGACCGAGGAACGGCTGCGAGTCCTTCTGGCCGAGCACGACGGGACCGAGCGCGTCGCTCATCCCGTACTGCGTGACCATCTCGCGCGCGGTCTCGCTCGCGCGCTTGATGTCATCACCCGCACCCGTCGTGATGTCGCCGACACGCAGCTCCTCGGCCACGCGGCCGCCGAGCATCACCGCGAGCCGGTCGATGAGCTGCCCGCGGCGGACGAGGTAGCGGTCCTGCGTCGGCAGCTGCATCGTGTAGCCGAGCGCCTGACCGCGCGGGATGATCGTGATGCGGTGGACCGGGTCTGCGTTGGGCAGCGCGTGGCCGACGATCGCGTGCCCCGCCTCGTGGTAGGCGACGGTGCGACGCTCGTCGGCGTCCATCAGGCGCGTGCGCCGCTCCGGGCCCGCGACGACGCGGATGATCGACGCCTCGAGCCGGTGCATGTCGATCGTCGTCTCGTCCTCGCGCGCGGTGAGCAGCGCCGCCTCGTTGAGCAGGTTCGCGAGGTCGGCGCCCGTGAAGCCCGGCGTCTGCCGTGCGATGACGTCGAGGTCGACGTCATCCGCGAGCGGCTTGCCCTTCGCGTGCACGTCGAGGATCGCGCGCCGCCCCGTGAGGTCCGGGCGGTCGACGACGATCTGGCGGTCGAAGCGGCCCGGACGCAGCAGGGCCGGGTCGAGGATGTCGGGACGGTTCGTCGCCGCGATGAGGATGACGGACGTGCGCGCGTCGAAGCCGTCCATCTCGACGAGCAGCTGGTTGAGCGTCTGCTCGCGCTCGTCGTGGCCACCGCCGAGGCCGGCGCCGCGGTGACGACCGACCGCGTCGATCTCGTCCATGAAGATGATCGCCGGCGCCTCCTGCTTCGCCTGCTGGAAGAGGTCGCGCACGCGGGACGCACCGACGCCGACGAACATCTCGACGAAGTCGGAGCCGGAGATCGT
>Ga0181578_10005173_pt1 | contig 11462 bp, 10 predicted proteins | sample 071ome_21_FD_148659 | JGI IMG/M metagenome (GOLD analysis project Ga0181578, IMG submission 148659) | Coastal salt marsh microbial communities from the Groves Creek Marsh, Skidaway Island, Georgia - 071401CT metaG (spades assembly) | ecosystem: Environmental > Aquatic > Marine > Intertidal zone... | reverse complement strand
ATTTTACTACGCGCGTGTTCTCGAGATCCCTACACCACGTTGGTCGACTTATGACGCAAAACGTCTGGGTATCGCGCCTGTGGAGCCGGTAGCGATTCAGGAACGCGCCATCGGTTCGCCGATTTGGTATGTGCCTGATGGCAGATCAAGTCCTACAGCAGATACGGAATAATCGCTTTTCGCTCAGGCGGATAGTCATCGAAGTTTTTGACGAACCAGCGATGCGTAAAGATCGCTCGCGGAATGAGGTTGCCTGCGGTAACCGCCAGAACAAACACAGCCCCTAGATTCCAGGTCATCACGGCGAAGCCTGTGAATGACAGAATTTCCCCGAAGTACTGAGGACAGGACACCCAGCGGAAGCCGCCGCCATAGGGAATCTTGTAGCGGGGTTCGGTGGGGCTGGGATTGGGGGATCGCAAGTGGCGCAGAATACGGTCGGAGTGAACGTTCAGGGTAAATCCTGTCGCGTAAATCAGGAGTCCCAACTGAAAGCGGGGATCTTGTAGCCAGTCGTTGGTGTAGTGAGAGCCAAACTCGGTGATATAAGCTGCATTGAAGTAGCCGTGTAACAGCAACGTGATCCAGCCGGCGATAACGACGCCGAGCGAAAAGCTTGCGGTGCTCCCGGGCTGCACGCGCATCAAAAGCGGAGCCACCAGCGCCCGGTTGGTATAGTGAAACATCCAGATTGCTAGAAAGATAAGAGGTACCAACTGATCCGCATGGGTGCCCATAAAAAACACCACCGGGAATACGATAAGCCCCGGCAGTTCCATCAGGACCCAGCCAAGTTTCGAGCCCAGCTTGATGCCCTTGGCGCGTTTACCCCCCCCGAAACGCCCACCGTAAGCGGCGGTTCCAAAGAGGCTAGAGCCAAAGATGAGTGCGGCGTAGACAAAGCCTATGATCAAAAGCGTGTCGTAGAGCGCATTGCCGGTATACCACTGCATGGAGAGAGCCTTTTTTGGTGGATGAATCGTGGACGAGATTCCTCTGTCTGGGTTCTTGATGCAAGCCGACACTATCGTCCAAACGGAGGCAGAATAGCCCGACGTCAGTCGCTAGGGTTACTAAAAGCCGAATTGTATTGCGAGAGCAGTTACCATGTCGTTTGAACCTGTTTGTGAGGCCGATGTTACCCAATGGTCGGGCACCGCCGATGTGCTTGTGGTGGGTTTTGGTGGCGCGGGAGCGTGTGCGGCGATCGAGGCAGCCGATGGCGGTGCGGCGGTCGTGGTATTTGAGGCAGCCTCTGCCTCTGGGGGCTCGACCGCCCTGTCTTCGGCTGAAATTTATCTAGGTGGCGGCACCCGAATTCAGCGGGCCGTCGGTTACGACGATTCAGTGGACGATGTTTACGGCTACCTGATGGCGAGTAACGGACCCCAGGCCGATGCTGTTAAGGTCAGGGCTTATGCCGAGGGCGGTGCAGAGCACCTCGAGTGGCTGATGTCGCTCGGTGTCCCATTTAAAGAGTCGGAGCTCAAAGAGCGAGCCATGATGGCGTTGACCGATGATTGCCTGCTGTACACCGGTAGTGAAAAAGCCTGGCCTTATGTCGACGAATTCAAGCCGGCGCCAAGAGGGCATAACCTCGAGGTTGAGGGTGACAACGGGGGTCCGCTGCTCATTAAAATATTGACCGAGCAGGTTGCGGCGCGCGGCGTGGACGTTCATTTTGAAAGTCGTGCTCTGCGTTTAGTCGTCGATCGGTTCGGACCAGGTGCCCGTGTCATCGGTTTGGTTGTCCGCGAAGATATGGAGGAGCGTTATTATCGGGCCACCAAGGGCGTGGTGCTTTGCGCTGGTGGGTTCATTATGAATGAGGCAATGGTGGCCCAGTATTGCCCCCAGTTTTTATCGGGCAAGACGTTCATCGGCAACCCAAACGATACCGGATCCGGCATTCAAATGGCGCAGTGCGTGGGCGCCAAAGCGATCAATATGCACGAGGGCTTCCTCAGCGTGCCCTATTATCCACCTGCATCGCTGACCCATGGAATTTTCGTCAATGGTCAGGGCCAGCGGTTCATTAATGAAGACGCTTACCACGGCCGCATTGGCAGCTATTTGGCGCAACAGACCTACCCGGTTTACCTTATTGTTGGGGTCGATGATTACGGCAACTACGAACAGGAGAGTTGGCTTCAGGCGCCCATAGCCGGGACGGGAGAGTCGCTGGAGGAGCTGGTGTCGGAGCTCAGTATCCCGGGAGACCAGCTGCTGGCGACAGTCTCCCGTTACAACGAGGATGCGCGGCGCGGAGACGATACCTTATTCCATAAGCGGGCACCGTGGTTGAAACCGTTAGAAGGCGCGTTGGTTGCGCTTGACTGCACGCCGGGGGCGGGTGCCTTTTTTCCCTGCTTCACCTTGGGCGGACTGGATACGACCCTGGACGGCTGTGTGCTGAGCTGCAGCGATGCGGTGATTTCAGGCTTGTACGCCGCTGGGAGAACGGCCTGTGGCGTTCCTAGAAGAGGGGATGGTTATGCCTCAGGAAGCTCCGTGGGCGATGCTACATTTTCGGGTCGTCGTGCCGGTCGGGCCGCTGCGGGTGCCTCAGCATGAGTAATGAGGTCTTGCTCGCCAGATTGGATCGGTTGGAGTCACTGGACGACATTCGCCAGCTCGCCGCCAAATATTCCTTAGCGCTGGACATGCGCGATCTTGACGCGATGGTCAATTTATTTGCTCACGATATCCGGGTCGGAAAGGAAAAGGTGGGTCGCGCCTACTTTAAGCAGTGGATGGATGAAACCTTGCGCGTTCAGTTCACCGGCACAGCCCATCACATTGGTAACCATATTATCGAGTTTGAGGATCCGGATAGGGCTGTCGGCGTGGTGTACAGCAAGAACGAACACGAGACGCCAACTGCTGATGGCGGTTGCGAGTGGGTGACTATGCAAATGCTGTATTGGGACCACTACGAGCGACTTGAGGGCACGTGGTATTTCCGGCGGCGCCTGCCTTGTTATTGGTACGCGACGGATCTCAATAAACCACCGTGCGGAGAGAACAAAATGCGCTGGCCCGATCGTGAACCCTACGAGGGGGCCTTCCACAGTTTATTTCCAAGTTGGCGGCGGTTCTGGTCTGAGCCCCCCACTGAAGATCTTCCGGTCGTTGCACCACCGGCACCGGCCGAGCAATTTCTTGCGACAATGCGGTCGGGCTCTGCAGACCCAAACATCCGAACCCGCTAAGCGGGGGCTTATCAACGTAAGGTAGTTTCAATGTCCTATGCCAGTCTTATGGAGCCTTTAACCCTTGGCGACTTAACCTTGCGAAACCGTATCGTGATGGCGCCGATGACCCGAAGTCGCGCCCGCCAGGAAGATGATGCGGTCACTGAACTGCATGCCCTGTACTACGGACAGCGGGCAAGCGCCGGGCTGATTATTACCGAAGGTGTTCACCCCTCGGCTAATGGCAAGGGTTACAACAAAACCCCCGGCATCTACAACGCTAGCCACGTTGAAGCCTGGTCAGCTGTCACCGACGCAGTACATCAACGGGGCGGGCTGATCGCCTGTCAGCTCATGCACTGTGGGCGGGTAGGTCATTCTCTTAACAAAGCATCGGGCACCCGGTTTTTAGCACCCTCGGCGTTGGCAGCACAGGCTGAAATCTTTACCGAGCAGGGTATGAAGGCCATGCCGGTGCCGGAGGCGATGTCCAAGGCGGACATTACAGAGGTTATTAGCGATTACCGCCGGGCAGCGGGATTTGCCCTCGAGGCAGGTTTTGATGCTATCGAGCTTCATTGCGCGTCGGGTTATCTGCCAGCGCAATTTTTGGCCAGCGGCAGCAACACACGGGACGATGAATACGGGGGACCTCTGGAAAATCGATTGCGCTTCATCTCCGAGCTGTTGGAAGCACTTTCCGAAGAGGTGGGCGCCAGCCGCATCGGCCTGCGAATCTCCCCGGGCAATCCGTATAACGATCACGTTGATGATGATCCAGTGAGTACCTATAGCGCGTTGTTGATGCTAGCTGACAGGCATGGTCTGGCTTGGGTGCATGCGATCAGGATGGCATCAACGGGTATTGATAGTCTCGCGCTGACGAGGCAACACTACGGGGGCGCCTTGATTGGCAGCGATAGCTTTGACCCGAAGGAGGCTGATGCCTTTATTGCAGAACGGCGTGTCGATGCGGTGTCTTTCGGCCGTGCTTACATAGCCAATCCTGATCTTGTAGAGCGTTTTCAGCTAGGTGCCGAACTCAACCCCATGGATAAAAAAACAATCTATGGGGGATCCGGGACTGCAGGATATACCGATTACCCCGCATTGCCGTCCGCCAGCTGACTAAACCAGCTGACTAAAAAGTGGAAAAGATCAAAATGCGGGCGCGATTAACACGATGAAGAAGACACGCTGGGATATTGTGATTGTGGGGGGAGGCGCTGCTGGCTGCCTGCTCGCCAACAGGCTTTCCCAGGATAGCGGCCGGTCCGTGTTATTGCTGGAGGCCGGTCCAGATGGGGATAAGTTGGTGATCAAAATCCCTGCCGGCTGGGCAGAAATTGCCTACGGCAAAACCTACAACTGGGACTTTGCCACGGAGCAAGAGCCGGCGCTGGGTGGTCGCAGTATCCTGTGGCCGCGAGGCAAGGTGTTAGGGGGCAGCACGGCGACGAATGGTATGGTCTATGTTCGCGGACAGCCCGAGGATTTTGACGCTTGGGCCGACGCGGGTGCGGAGGGCTGGGATTGGCAATCCGTTCGCCCCTTTTATGAGGCGTTTGAAGCCCCTGAAGGAAATCCCAGCAACAGCCCGGCGGATCCAGCAGGTGGCGAGCTAAAGCTTACAAAGCGACAAAGCAATCCCTGGGGTGATCGATTTATTGCCGCCTGCGAACAGGCCGGGATCCCGCCTCGATCAGACTACAACCGCGGTGAGCAGAGGGGCGCTGGTTACTATCAGCACACGCTACATCAGGGTGTCCGACTGAGCGCTTATCGCGCCTTTCTCCAGCCCGTTCTCCAACGAAAAAATCTGTGGGTGAGTCCGAATACGGTGGTGGATGCTATCGAGTTTCAGGGCGCAAGGGCCGTCGCCGTGAGGGCAGTGACACGGGGGCGGGTGCATCGCCTAGAGGCTGGCACGGTAGTTCTTGCAGCGGGGGCGATCGGATCTCCCGCTGTTTTACAGCGCTCCGGTATTGGCGACGCTGAATACCTGGCCGATCTCGGAATCGACGTAGTGTGCGACATGCCCGGAGTTGGTCAAAACCTGCAGGATCACTACGGCGCTATGGTAAGTATGGGGGTGTCAACGGGTGGAACCGTGAAAGCCTCAATGCGCCCTGATCGATTGTTCGGTGAACTCTGGCGCTATCTACGTCGTCGGGAGGGGCTGTTGGCGATGCCCTCGGCTGACGTCTTTGCTTTTCATGGCTCCCCCGACTCGCCTTCAAGACCGGATACTCAGGTTCACTTCACGCCGGCATCGGGCTATCGCGATGATGCGGGTAAGACCCACATCGACTCGTTAGAGGGAATTACCGCAATCACTTATCCCATGCGACCGACGAGTCGCGGAATTATCCGAGTCAGATCCAAAGATCCGACAGAAGCCCCATCGATTAGGGCCAATTATCTGAGCACAGCTCATGATCAGCGGGTGTTGATTGAAGGGATCAAGACGTTGCGGCGTGTGTTTGAGGCTCCTGCATTTGAGGGAGAGGCCGCAGTCGAAATTCGCCCTGGTGCAGATTGTCTTTCGGATCAGGATTTATTGGCCTATGCGCGAACAAACGGGACCACCGGCTATCATCCAGTAGGGACCTGCAGAATGGGTGGTGATGCCGAATCTGTGGTGGATACAGCTCTAAAGCTTCGTCATGTTGAAAATATCTATGTCGCCGATGCGTCGATTATGCCCATGTTAGTCTCGGGTAATACAATGGCGGCGACCTATATGATTGCCGAACGAGCCAGTGCTTTTATTGCTCGAGATCTGGCCTAAAAACTCTCACGAGGAATTCCCTATGCCAATGCCTACCGACGTGCCAATTATTGATCTAATGCTGGCGGTGCCGAATGACGACACATCGAATTTCTACGATTTTATCCGCCCTTTGCTGATGGACGAGCAGAGCCGTCAAATGTTCAAAATGCCGGCCCAGTACATGTTCAAAGACCTGCCGAAAGTGGGAAAGCGGGATGACTATATCGCTTACACCCTGGAAAAAATGGACGAGTTCAATATTGAAAAGGCGATGCTGGGCGTAGATGAGGGCCAGTATCAGACGCAGAACGAAGCGGTGAAGAATCATCCGGATCGATTTTTTGCGTCCTATGACTGTAACCCCAATAACGGCATGGAGGAGGTCAGAAAAATTCGACGCCTCAAAGAGGAGTACGATATTAAGTCAGTGAATGCGTTTCCCGCTGGCTTGTGTCCTCAGGTATCGTTGGCAGATAAAAAATGGTACCCCATTTTTGTGACCTGTATTGACCTAGACATTCCCTTTTGTCCCTGTGTCGGCGTACCGGGCCCGCGAATTCCCATGGAGCCTCAAAAGGTCGAGCACCTCGATGAGATCTGTTGGTTTTTTCCCGAGCTCAAAGTGGTGATGAAACACGGTGCCGAACCCTGGACCGATCTAGCGTGGAAGCTGATGCTCAAGTACGAAAATCTGTTTTACATGACCAGTGCTTTTGCGCCAAAGCATTATCCCAAAGACATCATCAACTTCGCGAATACCCGCGGTGCCGACAAGATTATGTATGCGGGCTACTTTCCTATGGGTCTCAGCCTCGAGCGCATTTTTGGCGACATGCCCGACGTGCCGTTCAAGGATGAGGTGTGGCCCAAGTTTCTCCGGGAGAACGCCAAGCGCGTTTTCAAGGTGTAGGGATTTAATAATCTCTAGGGATAAAAGATTGATATCGTGTCAACGATGCAGGCCGGTCGATCCGCGCCTTCCGCGGTAATGGTGACGCGAATAGTGGCTTTGTAGCCGCCCTTATTTTCTTCAACGGCCATGATTTCGCCGGTTGCGCGGATGTTGCTATCGACTGTGACAGGGGAAGGAAAGCGAGTTTTTTCAGTGCCGTAATTGACCCCCATGGACACGTTATCGACCTGAATTAGATCGGGAAGAAAGCAGTTGGCCAGCGATAGCGTTAGGTACCCATGTGCGATGGTTGCACCAAAAGGGCCGTCCGCGGCCTTGACTGGATCCACGTGAATCCACTGATGGTCGCCGGTAGCGTCAGCAAACTGGTCAATCCGCTCTTGGCTGACTCGTAGCCAGTCGGTGGGGCCCAGGACCGTTCCGGCCATGGTCATAAGATCGCTGGGGTGGGCAACGACGGTAGCTGTCATACAGTGATCCTCTATGTCTTGGGTCAGTCTGTTGGTTTTATCCCTGCGCAGCCGCCGCAGGGATGGCGTCGAAGGATGATATTCTCCCATTTGGCGGCATCGGGCCATCACTGATTCAGACGATGAGATCTTCTGTCTTGTTTGAGACGGTGATACAGAGTGATCGGGAGGACATATGGGAAAGCATCAGGGTTCGGTGGTGGTGGTCACGGGCGGAGCGGGGCACATCGGCAGAGCGATTTGTGGCGCCTTCCTTCGCGAGGGTGCGCAGGTCGTGGCATGTGGTCGCTCGACACCGGCTCAGCCGATTGCGTCTGAGGGTCGCGAGGCGGTTTTCTACCCCTGTGATCTTCGAGATCCTGAGCAGTCAAAAGGGTTGATCGACTTTGTTATCGATCAGTATGGCACCCTCGATGTGTTAATTAACAATGCCGGGGGTTCACCGCCGGTCGATGCTGCAACAGCCAGTCCCCGCTTAACAGAAAAAATCATCGCGCTAAATTTGACTGCACCACTTGTGTTGGCACAGCAGGCATACGCGGCTCTGGCTCAGGGTGATGCTCCCGGCTCCATTGTGAATATAGCGAGTGTCAGTGGCGCACGCCCCTCGCCGGGTACGGCGGCTTATGGGGCTGCGAAAGCTGGCCTTTTGAGCAGCACGAAATCCCTGGCAATGGAGTGGGGGCCAGAAATCCGGGTCAATGCCATTATCGTGGGCCTCGTCCACAACGACGCGGGCGTTGAACACTATGGCGGTGCCGAGGGATTCCAGCGCGTTGCCGAGATGTTGCCGCTGAAGCGAATGGCGGACCCCGAGGACATCGCGAATGCGGTGTTGCTACTGAATAGCCAATATGCAAGCTATATCTCGGGCGCTACGCTTGAAGTAGACGGCGGCGGTGAGGTGCCAGTCTTTCTCCATCTTGCTAAGGCGGCGGCTGAAGCCAAATAGGTGACGTCCAGGCACGCTCGCGAATCACCGGAGAGTAAAAAGGCTCGGTGGCGGCTGATTTACAGCAGTTATCGAATGCCTCGGGTGAGGCGCCCAGCTCCTCGGCGTATTCTCTCGCCGCCAGAAGTTGGTCGCTACAGTTGTTGGCTAAGGGGTTGACCCCGATAGCTTGGCATTGGCGCGTGCTCCAACGGCAACTTGGATTTTCAAGAACTCGCGCATAGTAGAAGGCGCTCTCGGTCTCGGCATATTCGGGGTCAGTCCACACCGTGCACAGCGTGCTCGCTCCCTTCGCAGTGACCTCGCAGGACTGCGGATCTACCCCCAAGCCAGAAACGGCTTGTCCGGCCACATCAAACACTTTTTCGTGGGTGGCGCCGCTATTGTCGATCCAGCCTTTGATGATTTGAATACGTTCGAGCGGCGTTCCCGGGAAGGTGTCGGTCCCCGGGTCTTGCTGTGCAGAGACAAAAAATTTCGGGCCGAGTTGTGCGTCTATGCCCGGCAGTACGCCACCCATCGGCACGCCGTTGCGATACGCCCGCTCGATCGCATCGGGTTGTTGGCAAAGGTCATCCGCGTAGTCGCCTGCAAAGAAGCGCACAATGGGCCGGGTGCCTGACGTCGCATAGGCTTCTCGGCGTCGCATCGCGTCAAAAATCGCACCCCGCCGATTTTGCTCGGCCCAGACCACCGCGAGTCCTCCGGGGTTAGAGACAAAATGATCCTGAATGTTACGAAAGCCGCTGTCACGAGAGCCTAAGTGCCCAACGTAGTTTTGTTCTTGGGCGCCACCTGCGGTAGCGGTATGTGTGTCGGTGCTGCCAATGAACCCCGGCATAAATGGATTCATGCCCAGACTCTTTTCCAGAGCGAGCCCGTCTTTGAGTACATTGCGCATCATGTTCCGGGGATGAAAACTGGCAATGCTGACCGCTTGGCCCTGGGTTGAGCGCATTTTCCCCTCGACCGAACCCAGCATGTGTAAGTTGTCGGAAGGTATTTGTTCAAAATCACATAGCTCATCTTCGGTTGCGACACCGAGCTGCAGGAGACGGTCAAAGCGGCACTCGGAAGCCCCTTTGTGTTGTACAAGCTCGACCAAAGGCTCTAGCTGCCGCCGGTTTATCAGCTCCTCTTCGGAGGCTGGGTCGGGGAACATATAGCCCCCCCCGAGATTGCTGTTGTGCGGAATCGCCAGGACATCGCAGCCGGTATTTGACTCAAGGCATTGTTTTCTTAGTTGGCGCCAGAGTTCAGAGACTTGATTGTTGGTATCAAACACAGAGACTGGCAGCTGGGTGACCGCCGTGTCTTTGAAAATAACGTTGCGATGCAGGTTGGCCCCGCGCTCTCCCTGAGTGTACTCGTAGCCAACAAATGTTGTGAACTTGCAGTCGTCAGTCGTATCGTTGTGTTCGTGAGCAGCGCGTTGAATGTCCTGCCAGATATTGATTGCCGCCGTCTGACAGTCTCCCATCGAGCAAATCATGGACCGTTCGGGTGCCTCGCCGTCCATGCCGCCAGAAAGAGTCCATTGCGACGCGGCGTAGAGCTGCACCCAAAGATTTTCGGTTCGCGACATGAGGCAAGTGGGATGCCACCACGCGAGGGTCCAGGGGTCACTGTCGCAGAGAGCGACCTCTCCGAGGAATTGGCCGTGGTCGGTTACGGCGGCAAAGTCGATTGGACGATCGATTTGAGCGGTGACAGTTTGCTCGCCGGTGGGCCCGGGGAGCGTGATGGGATGACCTTTGGCATAGCGATAGGCACCATCAGGAGTATTCTTTTGGTTCGACAGAAACGAGTCGAAGGAGTATCGCGTGTGGATATGCAGATCTCCAAAAAACGGCAATCGCTGGTCACTAAACTGGCGACAGGGGATGGGGTCCTCGCTAGCGCATGCGCTCGTTGACTGGATCGCGCCTAGGGAAATGAGCGAAAGCCAGAATAAGATGCGCCGTTTAAAAAGAAAAAGAGGCCGACTCATGACCTGTCTAGCTCCTCTGCTCGTTGCTCATTAATCATACCAACCGCACATCCCTTAATGATTTGTCGGGTTAATAGCGCAGCCCAAACCCCGGTCCAGGCTCCTTTAAAGAGGCTGTATTCAAGCGCCGAAAAACTCTCTATACCGAAGGCTGATAAAACCCCGAGAGTGAGCGCGGCGGCCAGTAGTCCAGCGAGGGGGTAGTACGCGATGGTTTTTAGCCAGGGCGGGGAGGGGAAGAGGTCTCGGTCCCATGTAATCAGGTTTTTCGGATCTGCGCGCGCGCCGATCAAAAGATCGGTATTTTTCAAGAGCGCCCTGCGCTGCAGGGGCTGGAGAATGGCGGCAAGGATCAGGGACAGGATGGCAGCGGTGGCCAGCAGGTCAACGCCAAACTGCGACGTGCCATGCCAGGCATTAATGACGACCTCGTCTTTAAACAATAACCAACCGATGCCGCCATTGGCGAGGGCGTTGGTCACCGCATTGATGAGAGCCTCGCGCTTTAGGTGTACGGACCAGCGCGCGCCGCTCATTAAAATAAGCCTTCCGGCCTCATCATGGCGTCGTGTGCGCCATCGCAGTAGATGAGCGAGCCCGCAACAAAGGCAGCGTCTGGTGAAAGTAGGAACGTAATCAGGTTGGCGATGTCATTGGGCTGGCCTGGACGACCGATCGGAATTGACTCGACAAACTGCTTGATAGCCTCACCATAAGTGGCGTCATTGGCTATGGCAGCAGTCATAGGGGTCTCTATGTAGCCTGGCGCTATGGCATTGAAGGCAATACCTCGCTTGGCATACTCTGGCGCTACTTGGCGCATCCAGCGTGCAATCGCTTGCTTGCTTCCGGCATAACATTCATGGCCATTACTGGTTGCGGCCTGCACTGCGGCCTCAGTCTCGTCAAGAGAGAGCATTGCTTGTACCAGCGAATCATTGATGCACATGGGCGCTGAATTTGAGCTGATTGCGACGATTCGGCCTCCAGCTATTACCGACCCTGAGAGCCCAGCAATTAATGCTTGAGAACCAAAAAAATTAATGGCTAGAATTTTTGCCGGATCGGGAAAATCTGAGCCAACACCGGCACAGGTGATGATCCCGTCAAGTGCGGGGTGATCCCGCTTAATGGCATCAATAACCTCGGCGCGTGCTGAGGCATCTCCTA
>Ga0181578_10005172_pt1 | contig 11463 bp, 7 predicted proteins | sample 071ome_21_FD_148659 | JGI IMG/M metagenome (GOLD analysis project Ga0181578, IMG submission 148659) | Coastal salt marsh microbial communities from the Groves Creek Marsh, Skidaway Island, Georgia - 071401CT metaG (spades assembly) | ecosystem: Environmental > Aquatic > Marine > Intertidal zone... | reverse complement strand
ACCAGTTTGATGCTCTCGTCGATAGCGCTGTACCAAATTCGAGCCTCTCGACCGGAGGTTTCGAGAGATAAAGACGTGTTTTTCTCCTCGGTGGGTTTGTTGTGCGGGGGGATTTTGGTGTTTCAAGGGTGGCGATTGGACCCGCTGATGCTGTTTGGGCAACTCATGACGGCTGGGACGGCGGTGGCGTTCGCGTCGGAGACTATCAGTTTACGGCAGAACTTGTTAGAGGTAGAGGAGGAGAGAGGATACGGCGGTTTATCGGACGACGACGACGACGAGTACTACGACGACGAAGAGGAGGAGTTTGGCGGGAGAAGAGGCAGAAGAGGCAGAAGAGGCGGCAGCGGCGGCGGAAGAGGACGACGGGGGACTAACAATCGAGGGTACGCTTTGCCGTCGCAAACGCAAAGCGGGTTCCGGAGGTTCGACGATTCGTTCGACGATTTGTACGAGGAAGAGGAGGACGCCCGCGGGATGACGGGAAGAGGAGGATTTAGTAGCGTTAGCGAAGCGCGATACATAGGTAACGGTGGTAGCGCGAGCAGCAGCAGCGGCGGCGGCTCGAGAATGTCTTCTCCCTCTGCTGCTGTCGGGTATTCGAGTACTTTTTACGAGGAAGAGGAAGAAGAAGAGGCGGGAAGCGACTTCTCTCGCGAGTTTCAGCGCTCCTCAGCCTCTTCGCAAGGAGGACGACGACGACGCGAGGAACGAGACAAAGACGACGACGACGACAAAGCCTCGCCATCGTCGTCGAAACCGTCCTTGGACGTTTGGGGAAGCGAAGGCGACGATGTATTTTGAACATCCTCTTCTTCTTGTACATTTTGAACATATATAATTACATTGAAATACGCACACACACATGGTTTTCGTGGTACTATTTTCTCTTTCGTGTTTGTGTTTCTCTCTTCTTTCTTCTTTTTTTTTTCGAGAAGAGAGAGATCGATTTGGAAGTCGTGGTGAGATGAGAGAGATCTATATGGTAGACTACTAATAATTATCTTGATGAATGTCTCGTCATAAATTTTTGCTTTTAGGCGTGAAAAACCGATGAGCGGCCGGTCCACGCCCGCAATCCCAAACCTTCGGGTGCTCGTCGTGGACGACGACGTGTTGTGTTTGAAAATAGTCACAAAAATGTTGCAGACGTGCGGGTACACGGGTGCGTTTCGCGTTCGCATCGTCGCGCGGTATCGCAGAAAAGCGCTTAATTTTTTTTTTCTCCCCCCCCTCTCTCTAGAAAAGGAGCGAATTTCGCGAAAAAAGGGAGCGCGATTTGATTTTCGAAAAGCGGTGCTCGCGCGAGTGCGGATGACACCGGATGATTCGAGACAGTCGCGCGTCGCGTGTTTCTGATTCGTGCGGACGCTTTCGGAATCTGAATGGCGTTTTTTTATGCTCGCGCGCGCGCGGTTCGCGACGATGCGCGATCGCGTAACGAACACAATCGAAAGCAATTTATCCTTTTTTACGGGAAAAAGCGTGTGTGTTGAGAGATTGGTGGTGATTACGCTTACGTGTGCAAACAACTGACCTTTGTTTTACTCTCTCTCTCTCTTTTCTTCATCGTGCCGACAACAGTGACATCCACGACGTCTTCTGTGACCGCGTTAGAGTACTTGCGAACGAAGAAGGAGGATTTTGATATCGTTTTATCCGACGTGCACATGCCAGACATCGATGGTTTTAAACTATTGGAACAAATAGCGTTGGAAATTGATATTCCGGTGTTGATGATGAGTGGGAACGCGGATCAATCGGTGGTTTTGAGAGGGATCATTCACGGTGCGGTAGATTATCTGTTGAAACCGGTGAGGATACACGAGTTGAAGAATATTTGGCAGCACGTGGTGAGGAAAAATGGGACAGATTCGTTGCAGCGGTCCGGGTCGATGTCGATGTCGCCGGCGAGGTCGGGTAGAACCAGTCCGGAGAAAGAATCCGGAATGAACGCGACCTCGAATGGAACGCCGTCGAATAAAAAGTTGAGAACGATTGCGGCGGCGAATAATGCCGTATCGGCAGACGCGAGTGCTGTGGCAAAGGGAAATAAGAAAGCGAGCATGGTGGAGGGCGTAGCAGAGTTACAGCAACAACAACAACAACAACAACAACAACAACAACAACAACAAATAACGACGAACGGCAACGATAATAATAATAACGATAATAATAATAACGATAATAATAGCATCAATACAGCTCCAGCTCTAGTGGTAGGAGCTGCAGGAGCAGGACAGCAACAGCAAAACCAGATGAATGTAGCACCCTATCCAAACGCCGGGGCAGCACCGGGAGGAGCGCCAGGAGTAGCAGTAGCACCAGGACACCCTGGGGGTGGCCACCCGCCAATGCAATCACATCAACAACAACATTTAGACGGTTCTATTCCGCAACCGGTTGGTAACTTGATGGGAGGATATGTAGAAAACGGTATGCCTCAGGGAGTGCATCCGCAATACCATCCGCAAGGCGGTCCTCCGCCAATGGGATATGTAGATCCAAATATGATGAGTGGTGGTGTTGGTAATAGTGCTGGTGCCACTGGTGGCGTAGATATGAATGGTATGCCGATGCAAGGAAACGGAGCACCTGGAGCCGGTCAACCTGGTGGAAACGGGGGTGGAGGCTCGAAAAAGCCTCGCGTAGTGTGGTCCGCAGAGCTGCATCAGCAATTTGTGAATGCTGTGAACCAGTTGGGCATCGATAAAGCCGTGCCAAAGCGCATCTTGGACTTGATGAACGTGCAAGGGTTGACACGAGAGAACGTCGCGTCGCACTTGCAAAAGTATCGACTATATTTGAAACGTTTACAAGGAGGACCGAACAACCCGAGCGGTCCTGGCTTTCTGAGCAACAAAGTAGCTGGTGGCGCGACTGGCGCCTCGAAACCATCTGGGAAGAGCAAGAATAATGCGAGTAAAGTTAGCGTACCTGGTGGGTCCTACCAGTTTCACCCTGGAGCTGGAGCACCTCCGCAGCAGTGGAATCAAGGAATGCCGCCGCCACAACCGCAACAACAACATCAGCAGCATCAACCACCACCGCACGTGGTTGCGGCTGGAGGTCCCGGTGGACACATGCCTCCTCAACATCACCAACCGCACTATTCTACCTTTCCGCAACCTCAAGGTATAGCTCCAGGCCCACCACCTCCAGGAACGGTTCGTTACAGTTACGGTCCCGTACCTATAGATGCGTCTGCGTTCACGCCAATCCCGCTGGACTTTGATGACACTGGTCTTGGCCTCGGCGCATCCAAAGGTGGCTTTGGTAGTAAATCAACTGACGATATGTTGAGCATGTTTTTGAAAGACGGCGATCCCGAGTCAATTTTGTAAAATAGATAACTCTTCGTTCTTCTTTTTCACAGAGCAGTGAATGCGAGAATAACTCAAGTTTACGAGCATGGAAAAGAACGAACATTTGTACTACTATAGTTTTAGATTAAAAAAAGAACCGAGGAGAACCGAGGAGACGATTTTGAGAAGAAAGTCTGCGCGTATCAAACTTCTCAATGATTTCAACTTGGAGCGGTTGTAACCATTAAAACGAATTCTTTTTTAGTACAAGCAACTATCTTACCCATCTTCGCGAGTTTTTACTCTTTTTCTTCCCGTCGTCGTCGTCGCCTTTGTCGTCCTCTCGCGCGTTCGTTCGTTCGTTTGTTGTTATGTTTGTGAAGTAAAAGAAAAGAGTAGATCGAAAATACGAATTTTTTCTGCATTAAATGCGTCCGTGCAGTCGACGCACAAAAAGTTTAAAGTCTGCTGCTACCGTCTTCCTCAACCACCACCAAAGTAGCGGTAGTAGTAGCATTAGTAATACTAGCGGTGCTATTAGAAGTAATCATTGTTCCGTGAGGAGCTGCGACGGCGTCGCATCATCTTCTTCTTCCCTTCGAATGATGAATTCTCATCAACAACGAACGCAATTCAGAATGCGACGCGATTCTTTGTCGTCGTCACTACATCAATCACATCGAGCATACGGCAACGCACCCCGCACGAGCAGAAAAAGTATTCCCAGAGTCACCGTGGCGTATTCGTCGTCGTCGTCGTCGTCGTCGAAACACGAAAGCGGTGGTGGTATTCAATTGCACCCGCACGTGCTCTCGGCGTACGCGTTGGATGTGAATCCAAATTTTGAGCTGACGGTTTCAACCGTCGCGAGCGTAGAGCCAAAGATGAGAAATTTTCCGTCCGAGGATGAGTTGAAGGAATTCGCGGAGGTTTGGGACACGACGAGGACGCGCAGAGAGAAGATGACTCCAACGGTATCGCCATTTTTGAGAACACCGGGAGATGAAGCGGAGTTGTTTGCGCGGACGAAGGGAGAAATCGTGAGATACGGCGATAGAGGAGGAGGAAGAGGAGGCAAACAATCACTCGGCGAGAGGAGGATTGATACGACCGGTTTGATTTCTAGAGATGTTAATAGCGCTTCAAGTGAAGTAGAAAATGACGAGGATACCGAGTTGTGCGTAGAATTGATGCGAGAATGTTTGTATATGCATTGCAACGCGCACGAAGCAATTCGCGACTCGTACACCGTTTCGAGAGGTAAGGATAAATCGAGCGTCGTGTTGACGGCGAGAAGTGCAAAAGACGACGACGTGAAGAAACGAGGAGGGAAGCAAGCGAGCGAAGATGAAGATAATTTGCTTTTAGACCAGTTTACGGTGACGATAAACGCGCATTCGTTTCCGCCGAGACTTGAAGTCCGACTGGGAAAGGAACGTCGAAGCGCTTTAACGGTCCGCCAAATTCTCGACGATCCAACGTTGCGAGACTCCTTGAAAGATGGCGACGAGGTTGTCGCTTTGGGTGGACCGAAAGTATCGGGTAAGATTGATTTGACCAGTAAGACTTTTGGCTCCGTTGGCGAACCGAGGAAAGAATTGAACGGAGAATCTCTGTTGGATTACCATCGCTCGCGATATAAAGATCGAATACCAATGCTCGCCAACGCGCGAGAAGACGACGATGCAGTTGGTTTGAAGCTACCGGGACGGGAGTCTGCGTGGGCGTATCCGGCGGAACTCTTATCGTTGAAGAGTGAGAGTTCGAGTGCATCTTCATCATCATCGTTGTCGGTTGAATTGCCAGATCCGGAGACGTACCAGAAGAAAGTATCGAAATTTAGACAACTCCTCGGGGACGATGTGTTCGCGCCGTTGGCGAGAATACACCCGAAGATGATGCGCTTGAGTAGTTACGAGACGGCATCTGTCTATTCGTGCAGCGCATCCAGGGAAGGAGGATTATCAACCGGACCGTCGAAAGTATTTAGCGATTTTGATACGTCGTATTACGATTTGGCGTTTGTTTCATCATCCGGCGGTAGCGAAGAAGACGCTCGAGTAGAGATTAAACAGTTGGCGAGCGAAGTCGAATCCTTGCTGAGAACAAAGTGGGCTTCTCACTTTTCGGAAGAACAGGTGGCTTTTCTCGTGAACGATGTGAAATCGATGCGAGTGGTTTCAACTCCTCCTCCTCTGCCACAGCCTCCTAAAGAAGAAAAGAGAAGAAAAGGCCGAAAACCAATCGCGTACGTCCAAAACATCTTCGCGGCGAGCAGTGATTTGAAAACGAGCAAAAATAGCAGATGGGCGGCGGATAAAGAGCGCGAGCGTTTTGTTTTGTTTCTAAACGCAAACAGAGGAGGAACGAGCGTAACGAACGAGAGAGCTTTAATGGACGATGTGGAGGATGATTACGGATTATCGGAGACTTATTTCGTGGGATGTTCCGTCGATTACAACCAATACGGCGAAGGAACGCGTTCTTCACTTCTTTCTCTTCTTGGATACCCTCTCGTCGATTCTACCGGTGCGGTTGTAGCGAGAGATGTCAATGCTGCTGTCGATGCCGATCGCAATCACAAACCGATCACCTCAGCCGTCGCGTTTGCTTTAAAGCGTATTACGACGGGCGACTTTTACGACGCCGACAAAACGATAGAGCTCACGGTCCACGCGTTGTCGTACTACTCGAACGCGAAGGCGCCGCAGAAAACGGACATCGAGAGCGCGTTCGCGTTAGCGGCGGCTGAAAGCGATCAAAAAGTGCAACTGAAAATCTTAGAGATCAAAACTGGGTACAACAACTTGAAAGCGTTCAGTTGGGATCCCGAATTGAAGAGAACCGAGCAAGCGCAATACGGGTTCCACTGCGTCGACGCCGCGAGCGACAACGAGAGCGTGTGCGTTACCACGCACACGACGACGAAAGAAGACGGTGGTGGTTTCGGAGGCGTCGTCGCGCCTCTTTTCGTTTCGTCGATGTCTTTTCAGAAAACGCGAGCGGCTGATTTGAAACGCATCATAGCGCTGAGCACGTGCAACCAATTTGGCATCGGGGAAACGAGGTTACCGGTGACGGTGAGCGCAGACGTCAGCGGTGATATCGTCGTTTTAGTGTAAAAGCGCACTGTTTTTCTTTTTCCTTTCTCCTGACTGCGCGTCTGTATAACGTAGAATTTTTTGTAATATTAGTATACTAACATGTAAGGGACTCGAACAAAACACGACATAAGTACACCACAAGACACAAAAAAGATGCAGGAGGGCAAAGGGAAACCTCCTCCCGTCGTCGGCCCGGGGGGCGTTGGTAACAATGCTCCCCCGAAAAGAACAAACTCCGCGACCACAAACTCCATGTCCATGTCCCTCGGCGGTCAGACGACGACCGGAGGCAACGAAGGCGCCGACTCCGCGGAGAATAATAATAACAGTAACTGCAACAACACCAACAACGCGAAGAGAGAAGTATCCTCGAAAAAGAAATCATCTTCCTCCTCTTTCTTTTCGGTGCACCGGTCGCCGTCCTCGGAGAAGTTGATGAGCGCGATGAACAACAAGCGCCCGCGAGCGTCCATGGATGGTTTTCCGATGGAAGACGATTGTCACCCGAGAACTTTAAACTCGAAGCGATTTCTCTCGGACGCCATGGCGAACGAATTAGGCTGGAAGTGGAGTTTAGAAGACAACAACAATAACCACCACCAGGCGGAGACGACGGCGACGACGACGAGTCTTTCGATGGATGGTAATCAATCGAGGCGTCAATCGATGGATTTAGATACGACGAGTAACAATAACAGCAGAGAAAACTTGTTCAATTATAGTAATAGTAATAATAATAATAGTAACAATAACAACAACACCTTGCGAAGAACGGTGAGCGCCTCGGACGTTGTCGGGGAAGACTTGTTGCTCAACGGCGGAGGAGGGAGCATGGATTTGCTTCGAAGACGCGCGATGAAGTACGCTCACGAGCAAAAGAATTTAAAACAAGATTTTCCTTTTCCGAAGGCATTGGAAGTCGTAGTAGCGACAACAGATCATCTGAATCAGGAAACAGTTTTCGCAGAAAGAGACGAAGAAGAAGAGAAGAGCAACAGTAATAATAATAATCCGACCACGCCGAGGAACGAAGACGACGTGTTGGAGGAAGTCGCTCCGGCGAGTTTCTATCCGGCCAGTCCGTCGGACCAATCGCCGTTGATGACGAATTTGAGAAAATCGGCGCTGTTGAGATCGCTGAGAGGCAAGCAGGCATTTTTTAAGTAATAAGTCTTTAACTTTAGCAGCACATAGGATTTTGGCGAGAAATTTACGAATCCTGCTTTGACAAAAGCAGTTGTAATAACATGTATCAAGGGCGATGTACAAAAAAAGCATTCACAAGTCATGATGATAAAAAAAAGTGAACATTGCAAATGAAATTGCATCAGCAAAAAAAAGAGTGACTATTGAAGCACATACATTTTAGACAATTGTATCTAAAGGAGATGATATTTCAGGCCGGAGTCGAACCGACGATCTCCTGCGTGTTAAGCAGGCGTCATAACCAACTAGACCACCGAAACGAACGACATGCGTCCGTGCCGAAGTGTCGTGTGAGGACACATTTTCGGTACTATTGTTCGAAAGGGTTGACATCTAAAACTACAAAGAGAAACTACCAAAAAAATAATTATAAGGAAAAAACCCTAAAACAAAAACGCTTCGATTGAACGAGAAAAAAAAAACGTCTTCTTCCTCAACTTCGTCTTCTGCAACACAAGAGAGAGACATCTGAAGAAAAGAGCGACGACAACATTTGCGCGATGGTTGCGACGACGACAACGACGACGACCACGTCTCCTCCTTTAGCTCCGCGCACTTTGAACCGAAGAACATCAACAACAACAACAACGGATGAAGAGAAGATGAAAAAAAAAGCGCATGTCGAAAACGTCAATGAAGAAGAAGAAGAAGGAAAAGAAAAAGTCGTTAACGAGTCGTCTTCCTCCTCCTCCTCCTCCTTTCTGATGAAGCTGGCCGGAATACGCGCGACGACAACAAAAAGGGACGATGATTTTGTTGTCGATACTAATAATGAAACGTCGTCGTCGTCGTCGTCGTCGTCGTCGTCATCCTTGTTGGAAGAAAATTTTGAGGAAAACGCTTTCATCGAAGATACGGACGAAGAAAAAGAAGAAGAAAAGAAAGATTCATTACATCCGCCCTTGCCACCGGGTAAACCACCATCAAAGTCATCATCGAACGCTTTGATGGCGAAACTTTTCGAAAAGGAGAAAGGAGGCGAGAAGAAAAAAACTGTCGTTGGAGGCACGTTGCTGTCTTCTACCTCATCTTTATCGTCATCGTCGTCGTCGTCGTCGTATTCTTCTTCTTCGTACATTTCAGTCGTGGAGAAAGAGAAGAAGGAGATGGAGAAACTGTTGTCGTTTCCACCCCAGCCAATGCAACCGTTTGCGGTGCAGAAAGAACTCGCCGAGTTGAGAGAAAGGTGCACGAGGTTGGAAAGCGCGTTAGAGAAGGTACTGGAAGAAAAGAAAGAAGAAGAAGAAGAAAAGGACGAGTTTCCACCGCTTAATAATAATAATAATAATATCGATAAAACGAAGAGTCCGATTTTCGCTGCGGCTACGAAGACGACGATGATGAGAACACCTCCGACGACGCCGCCGCCATCGTATTTCGCGAACAACCATCATCATCATCCTTTCTCTGGTACCAAAACCATCCGCTCGACTTCGAACAAGAAGAAAAGCGAAGACGCCTCCAAAAAAGACGATATCGTCAAGAAGCGCGTCCAACCGTCCAAGAAGTTGACCGCCATGTCTTCGCCAGAGCTTCTTCGAACCAGGCAAAGCTTAAACATGCTCGCGTACGAATGCGAAGTTTAAAATAAAGAAGAGTTAATCATCACACATTATTAATCATTTGTTAGTAAAATATAAATCTCTCTCTCTCTCTACGCGCTTAACATTCCTCTAATCAAACACCGGCTCGGCGTCGAACCCGTTCTCTTTGAGCGCACCCACGAGCTCTGGTATTTTCCCCATCGCTTCCACCGCCGACGCGCACCCTCCCACGCTCACCGTCACTAACTTTGTCTCCAAATCGATCGAAATCTCTCTCGTCGTCGAACTCTCCTTCAGCGCGTTCGTCACCGATTCCGCGCACCCTTCGCACATCATGTCCGGAACTTTGAGCACGACTTTGACGATATCTCCAACCCCGTCGTTGTCGTTGTTGTTTGCAGAAGAATGCACTTTTTGATGATGATGATTACGACGATGATGATGTTGCTGTTGTCGCGCTCGTCTCCACGACGACGACGACGACGTGATAGTGGTAGAAGTAGCGCTGGTGGAAGTGATCGAGCTGCTCCGCTGCATGTTCGTTTCTAGTTTCTTTTTTGCGCGCGTTTGTTTTGAGTTGTTGTGCGTAACTGAGGAAAAAAAATCGAATTTTCGGCACATAAAATATCTTATAATAATATATGTACGATGAAAGCGTGATGGAGAAGAAGAACAAGAACAAGAAGACGACGACGACGACGATGTCATCATCATCGTTCTCTTCCTTCTCCTCTGGTAAAAATAAGCGACGATTTAAAGTATTGCTCGCGCTGAAACTTTTGTTCGTAATCGCGTACCTTTCGCTTTCGTTCATCTATTCCGACGGGAATCACGAAGAGGAGATTGAAAAGATGGAGCGGATGTTGCGGGAAAGCACGAGCGAGGAGAAGGAGTGGAAGGAAGATTTAAAAGAGGTGATGGAATATTTGGAGGACGGTTTATCAGAGGATGATGGTGATGGTGCAACGAAGACGACGACTGCTGACGCTTCAATGCCAATAAAACCGCTCGCGAACAAGTGTTTTCCAAAGCTGCAACACAACGAAGATCCGACGTGGGGACGATACGCGGATTTCGATTACAGGGGGGATGAAGAAGATAGAGGAAATAAAGAGGTGCAGTTGTTTCAGAAGATTTTGGAAAAGGTGAGCGGGAAGGAACCGGAGGAATGCATCGACACGTCGACGTACCAACGAGAGACGGCGACGACTTCATCGGACGGGAAACATTTTTTGAAAGGGTCGTGCGCGTTGGTGTTTCCAACCGGGCACTTGTCCGTGGGCGGCGCCGGGATGCAAATAGAAGCGCACGATTGGGTCATTCGGTTAAATGGACACAACGCGCCGAAAAAATTTAGTCGAGACGCGAAAGATATGGGATCGAGAACAGACGTTCGAGCCATCACGGCGGCGTTGGTGAATATAGGTTTGGACCATTCGATTTCGTACGCAAAGAATCAGGAAAACTGGTTGATGTTTTCCACGTGTTCGCACCGAAGTCCTCAGCCGTGGTGCGTGAAGTTGAACCAAAAGTTGAAGCATAAACCGGTGAAATCGTTGAGGTTTATCAAAGGTGAATCGCACCGAGGCGTCGTGTGTTTAAAGAAACTGACAAAGGAAACGCACGGAGCGAAACACAAGTACGATAAAACGCCGACGACGGGATTTTCCACTTTGTTGTATTTAACTCGACAGTGCGATTGCGTGACCGTGTTTGGTTTGTGCAACACGACCAACTGTGGCCACGCGTTGGCGTGGTCTGGTCATTCCGACCGAAGCGGATGGAAAGATCCCGTGCATAACTTCAACATCGAACACATCGCCGCCGCCGTCATCGCAAAGAAACTCCCAGACAAAGTCCAATTATGGGTCTCGCATAAGGGCATGAGGAAAGAACCGCACAAGGCGTTTTCTGCGATCGCCGAGAAAGTTAAAGGCGTGTTTAGTGGCGTCCGAGACGACGATTTTAGTTGATATATTAGTGCTTTTTGCATGTAGTGATTGCGCTCAATGGAGTGTATAGGAGTACGTATAGAAGTTTTTAGTCTTGATTTTGCAAAACACAAAAAAAATACGCGAAAGAAACAACGAGGGAGAGAAAGACACGCAAAACAAAACCCAAACATTTTGAGCTCTGATAAAAGCGCGCGCGACCACGACAAACAAAAAGCCATCATGCTAAAGCAGCAACAGCCGCGCAAGCCCCTTCCAATTCTTGTCGCCGTCTTCTTGGCCGTCGCGACGACATCCTCGATCATCTTTGCCGTCGAAGCCGGCGGTGCGAGTTCGACGTTCAACAACAACA
>Ga0181578_10005170_pt1 | contig 11466 bp, 9 predicted proteins | sample 071ome_21_FD_148659 | JGI IMG/M metagenome (GOLD analysis project Ga0181578, IMG submission 148659) | Coastal salt marsh microbial communities from the Groves Creek Marsh, Skidaway Island, Georgia - 071401CT metaG (spades assembly) | ecosystem: Environmental > Aquatic > Marine > Intertidal zone... | reverse complement strand
CGACCGCGCTCCGGTTCAGCCACCAGCCGGCCGCCTCGTCTGCCTGAGCGAGCCACCATCCACCCTCTGCCCGCGCCGTATCCGCGATGGTTCTCACCGCCTCCAGCCGCGGGCCGTCGACGATGATCTGGGTATGGCCCGCGACGATGGCGAGCCCCCCGATCGCGCGGAGCTTTCTCGTACCGTCCAGCCACGCCGAGACGAGTCCCTGCGAGCGCAACGTCACGTCGCGTACAATGACCGTATAGTCGTCCTTGAGGACTCGCGGCAGCAGCACGATCGGGCCGAGTTCGGTCTCGTGAACCTCCGGGCTGGCTGTACGAGCCTCGTTGGCGGCGAGCACGTAGGATCCGCCCACCTGCTTCCAGGCGCGCAGGGTGATCGAGTCCACGGCTTCCTCGGGCGCACGCAGGCCGGCGGGCCCGACACCCGTCCACGCCTCGATGTCCCGCCAGCTACGATCGAGACGCATCGACTGCTCCTGCGACGTCATCCCCACGAGCGGCGTGTGGTCGACGGTCTGCGATCCTACCTCGCCGGCAGAGATCAATACCTCGGCAAGCCGGTCGTCATTCTCTACGAGCTGAGATACAGGAAAGAACGTGACCGGGAGCTGTTCGAGCTCGAACATTGCGGCGGCGTCGAGCGCGTTCACGTAGTCATCGACTCCCTCGACGTCGAGAACGAAGACGAGGGCGGCCCGGGCGGCACCCGGCCACGCGCTCGGAGAGGCACTCGGCGTACCGGCCGCCCAGAGGAGCCCGTTGTGGAGGATCCGATCGATACGCGCTTCGTCGAGCGGAGTCGCTCCCTGATCCGACCGCAACCCGAACCACGTGACCCGCCCCCCTTCATCCGTCCTCGTGGTCGAGACGGCGACGTCGGCACCCACCCCTTCGTCGTCGGGCGCTGGATTCAGCGCCCAATCCGACCAGTAGACGCGCTCCCCCGGCATGCGGAGTGCGATCACCGGATCGGGCCGTAGTTCGATCCGGGTGCCGGGATCGATTCCCGGCGATGTCGGAAGTCCACCCGGCACCGTCAGATAGAGCGCCTCTCTCGAGGGCAGCTCCCGCAGCGCCTCCGCTCCGGTCACCTCGGTCAGCGTGGTCCACCCACGCCACTCGCACTCGCCGTCTCGCACACCGAGCGCCCAGTTGGTGACGACGCTGCCCCCTCGAGCCAGGTGGGCCCCGAGGACGGCGAGTTCCTCCGACGAGAGGCACGGTGACTCGGGCAGGACCATGAGTTCATCCACTGTGGTCGCTTCGAGCTCCTCCACCGAGCGCGCGACCCGAACCACGCCACCCACATCCCGGATCAACTCCGTCCAACGCTCGAGCTGGTCCGGATAGTAGTCCGGATTCTCGAAGTACGCGGCGTTCGCCTCGGACTCGAGCATCACTGCCGAGAACGGAACACGTGCGATCGCTGCCGCTCGGGATGGCTCCGCGACCGGCAACTCGGGCGGAGCCTCGACCAGACCGGGTGTCAGCTGCCGGATGTCGATGTTCTCCCAGAGGGCCATGCCGGCGGCTACGACGAGGCCTCCCACAAGGCCAAGCGTCACGAATCCGCCGAGCCACCACCACGCTTCCTTGGCGCGGGGGACCGGATCACGCTTCGGCCGCATGTCCCTCCATATCCGCTACGTCCTGATCGAGTCGGTCGAGCGCGGTCCTGTCACCCGCCCCCCCGGTCGGGGGATCGAAAAGGACGAAGTACCGCAACGCATCCGGGTCGTCATCCTGAGGAGTCGGCTCACGAGACAAGCGCAGTTTGTACGCAACGTACGTGACCACGGCGAGAATGATCGTGACCAGAATCGTCACGACGACGATCGCGACAAGAATGTCGACGACGTTCATGGGCGCCTCTGTGAGGTGAGGGGACCTCGTTCGGGGATCATGCGTTCTCCAGTCTCTCGAGCTTGCCCCAGCCCATATCGAGTCGGAAGAGCTCCTCCATCGTAGCAAACATCTTCACGACGTCGAGGAAGAGAATGAAGACGAACCGGTAAATCAGGGCCATCGGCACGAGCGCGAGCGACTCCTCCTCCATCGACACGGTCACGAGGGCCGCGACCAGGTCCAGCAGGGTGAGCAGAATCATCCAGTAGACGATCAGTTCACCGGCTCCGAACAGGATCGCGACGATGGCAAAGAAGAGGTGGGCGAAGACGTTCATCACCGGCCAGACGATAGCCTCGAAGCCGAGTTGAATCGTCGAGATCCAGAGAGGGAAGTCGGGGAACGGCCGCAGGTAGATCCCCTTCCGCTTTCGGATTGCCTGAAGAATGCCGCGCGTCCAGCGGTACCGCTGCTGCGTGAGATCGCGCCACGTTTCCGGCGCCTCCGTCCATGCGATCGACTGATCCTCGTATTCCACACGCCAGCCGACCTCCATGATCTTCAGCGTGAGGTCTGCGTCTTCAGCAAAGGTGTCCGTGTCGTATCCACCGATCTCCTCGAGTGCCTCGCGGCGGAAGAGACCGACGGGACCCGGCACGATATTCACCGCGGCGATGAAGCCCTGTGCTCGCCGCGGCATGTTCAGGCCCTCGATGTACTCGAGAGCCTGGAGTCTCGTCAGGATCCGACCCCGATTCTCGACCTTGACGTTCCCGGCGACAGCCCCGACCGCGGGGTCGCTGAAGTGGCGAGCCGCCGTGAGCAGCGCGCGCGGTTCGAGTGAGGAATCGGCGTCCATGCACAGGATGAGCGGATGGAGTGAGTGCGCGATACCCGCGTTGAGCGCGGACGCTTTGCCGCCATTAGGCTTCGTGATCACACGGAAGTGGCCGGGACCTCGCTGCCCTTCCCAACCGGTCGCGATTTCGAGCGTGTCGTCCGTCGACCCGTCATCGATCACGAGGACCTCGTACTCCGGGTATTCGAGCTGCATCAGGCTCGTCAGGGCACGCTCCAGAACCAGACCCTCGTTGTATGCCGGCACCAGGATCGAGATCGGCGGCAACTCCTTGATCTCCCGCACACCGAGCACGTTTCGTTCGGCATGACCCAGGTACGAGAACCAGAGGAGGGCGAAGTACCGGAGGAAGAGGAGAAAGAGGAAGATGACCAGGGAGACGACGACCATGCGGACCATCACCCGCTGGATGTCAGGTCCCGCCAGAAGCGCCCAGACGACAAAGCCGACCGTGACGCCAACCAGGGCGAAAACAACACCGAGCGAGCTCCAGATCGAGTGGCGCCCCTGGCTCATCGTGCGACCTCCTTACCGGCGCGACCGAACCATCCGCGAGCACTGAATCCGATGTTCACCCCGAAGGATCGATAGCCGGTGAACCGTCCCTGGCCGTAGAAGAATTCGATTCGGGTCAGGTACTGAGCGCCCTCACGACGGAGGCCGAGACTCGCCGACAGATCCGGGACGAGTTCACCGCCGTTGACCCTTCGTTCATCGATCCACGCCACGCCCGGGTTCACACGTGCGTTGAACATCCACCATGTGCCTAACGGGCGGGTAACCTGTGCATACGGACCCACCGAAAGGCTGGAGTTTGGATCCCAGTACAGGGCTCCGGCGCCGACACTCGGCGACGCATCCATATAGCTCAGGCCGCGCACGGCCAGACCGAGCGTGATGGAGCGAGACATGGACCGCCCTACGCTCGCACCCGCAGAAAGGCGCAGATTCCGATCCGAGCCCGGCACACCCGAGTGGCTCAGCGAAGCCACTTCGCCCGTTGCGGCGATGCTCCACAACTCGTTGACTGGCCGTGCGTGCGCCACGAACAGCCGATCCTGACGGACATCGACTTCGATGGCCTGGAAGGTGTTCGTCGCGCTGAACGCGGGCCCGTGGTCGATCCGGAGATCCGTTCTTCGTCCGGCCGAGCCGGTGAATCGACCCGAAAGCCCAATGGAAACATCGAGCTCCGAGTCACGGACGTTCTGCACCCCGAAGTGCAACGCCGTCCGAACCGTGCCCCACCGCCACCAGCGCGCACCCTCGAAGTCGGCGAAAAGGCCCCGCGTCTCATCCAGGCCACCGCCGGTGTCGAGGCCCTCGAGCACGCGGGCTCCGCTTCGCGTCCCCCAGACCCAGTCCCCGGATATGCCGTACCACTCACCGCCCAGATCCAGCCGTCGGAAGTCGTCGGTATCCGCAAGAGACTCGGCAATGACTCCGATCCGTGGTTCCTCAGTCTCGACCATCTGGCGGTCGACGTCGGCCTGCAGAATCGCCAGGCCCTCGAGCGCCCGCTCGTGTGTCGGATCAAGCGCGAGCGCCGCCTCGTACGAGCGTACCGCGGGGAGACGAAGACCATCCCAGCGGTCCAGGTCGCCGAGCAGGGCCATCACGTCGGCCTGTGTGACGATGACTGCATCCGGATCATCCGCCCGCGCCGGTAGTGCACCAGCTCGTCGAGCAGCGTCCTCTTCCTCCATCAGGACGAGGAGCGCCTGCAGTCGCGTGCGCGCCACCTCGGACTGATCGGTCCAGACCTCGAGCTGCGCCATGCGGTACTGAAGTTCGACGCCGCCGCCACCGTAGAGACGCTCGACCTCGGCAAGTGCCCGGAGCGCCCCCTCGAAGTCCTCGAGGGCGTATTGCAGGAAGTCCGCGTACGCCTGCCAGGCGTCGGCGTCGGTGGGATCGTCAGCGAGCGCGGCTTCGTACAACTCTGACGCACGAGTAAAGTCGCCGTCCTCCCGTGCGCCGACCGCCTGCTCCAGCAGCGTGGGCGGGGGCGGGGGCTCCACCTCCGGCTCGGGAGGAGGGGTCAAGGCGGCAACGACATCCTCCCGAAGCTGAAGCGCATCGACCGAGGCGAGCTCCTCGTCCGACATCGACAGCAGGATCGCCTCCGCGTCCTCCAGCCGGTTCGTGTAGTAGTAAATGCGGGCGAGTTCGATACGAATGGGAACCGAGCCCTGGATCGCCTCCAGAGCCGACTGCAAGACCGACTCAGCCTGCGCGTACTCTTCCACCCCCATGTGGGCCCGGGCCCACTCCAGGACGATCTCCTCGTCGTCCGGCGTACTACGCAGGATGGCAGCGTAGAGCGTGGCCGCCCCTGCAGCGTTACCAATATCGCGGAGCGTCCGCGCCAGTAGTAGCCGGAGTTGGCGGTCGCCCTGAACAGGCAAGAGACTTTCGAGCACTGGAATGGCTCGCTCCCCATACCCTCCGCGGGCGAGTGTAATGCCGTACTCCCGACGCACATCCAGATCGCCAGGATAATTCGCCAGGTAGGAAGCGAAGACCGGGATCGCCTCATCGAAGCGCTCCTGCTCGAGCAGCGGCAGGACTCGTTCCCAGAAGAGCTCCGAAGGTCCCCGAACCACCTCCGTTGAAGGCGGCAACGGGGGCAGCGCCGCAATCACGAGTGGGTCCGCGGGCTCGAACGGGATCGACGGATTCGGGAGCGCCAGATTACCCTCGCGGAACCCCGAGCTCAGCACGTACCGCCGTGGAAGCACGAACAGCACCAGCACCAGGGTTCCGGCAACCAGCAGTGTCGCGGTAGCTGCGAATCGGAGGAAGTACCGGGAGTCGCTCTTCCTCGCGGGCCTACGCGGCGTCGCCACGGACGGTCCTCAGGATCTCCATGATCCGATCGGCGTCGGCGGGGTGGCTCAGCACGTCGATCGTAAGCTTGGCGTCTTGATCACGCGCGCGCTCGTTGACCTTCGAACGCAGACGATCGAGGAACGGACCGATCTGGCCCTCGCGGGCACCCTGGAGCAGGACGGCCGCACGTTGCTCACCACCGGCGACGATATCGCCTTCCTCATGGCGAATCTGAGCCGCCAGGGCCTCCTTCAAGTCCTCGGAGTCCAGCACCGGCGAGGTGACGTCAAGTACGCAGAAGAAGGCGTGGTTTGGGCTTCCACCGCGGCGTTCGACTTCCTCGATGAACGTATCCGCCGACACCCGTCCATGATCCGATCCCTCGGGAATCAACGTGAGGATGTCGGTACTCTCGCCTTCCCCTTCGTCGATGACGGGCTTGGCACCGGTGGCGATGGACTGCTTGATCCGGAGGCCGAGCTCACGGAAGTCGAGACCGCCCGTCAGACAGTCGTCTGCACCGGCCTCGAGGATCTGGATCCGGTCCGTCGAGCGCACCTGGTCGTCCGACGCGAACACAATGGCCCCGCGCGACAGAGGCCGGACCGCCCGGCACGCCTGAATAGCCTCACGGATCCTCTGCCGCGGCGAATGAATCAGCACGCCTCCGTACCGTTCGCCGGTCTGGACCTTGGCTACAGCCTCGAAGGGCTCGGATACAACATCCGCCTCAAACGCCCGAGTCGCCCACGACTCGAGATCCGTGGCATGCTCGCCACCGAGAGAGACCAGAAGAAGACGGTTCTCGTCGATCCCGCCCCGGTCGACGCCACGGCGGGACGGATACGTCTCAGGCTCAATGAGGCCTTCGCCCGGCTTGAGCTCGAGAGAAATCGTCTCCTCCCGCTCGTCTGCATCCGGGAGTGCCTTGCTCAGCGTGACCTGATACAGACCGTCGTTCCGCTTGCCCAGGAGCAATCGGCCCGTGGTCGCGTGGATCAGCCAGTCCGCCGAGGACGGAAGAGACGTCGCGCCTCCATCCACGGAGAACGTCGTCAGCACCGTCGCATCCTGCGTGCGCGCCCACGAGAGGTACGTCGAGCCCAGAAGTGTCTTGGCTCCCCCCGTGAGGAACATCGCGCCGGGATCCACCGCGATCCGAGACAGGTTCGAGCCCTTGATGCCGTCGAGTTCCTCCACGACTTCCTCGGGCGCGATCGACCGGATGGCGCGCAGTTCGAAGTCGTCCTTGAACCCCACGAGTTGCAGGGCGCCGGTCTCCCAGGCCTCCCACATGTCGAAGCCCCACGCGGCGGCGACGCCGAGCAGACCGTCGATGTCCGCATTCGTGACGAAGAGGCACCGCTCTCCCGCCTGAATGCCGGCGTGCACGAACTGCAGGGCGGCGACCATCTTCTCCGGCCCCGGCGCACCTACCACGAGATAATTCCCGCCGGGTTCAAGTCCGCCGACGCGCTCGTCGAAAGGTGCGATGCCCGTGTTGATTAGTGACCCATCATGCCTCATGACACGGCCTCAACGTCGACCGACATCAGAGCGACGTCCGGCCATAACCGTAGATGAGGGACTAAGCGATGGGGGGTCGTGAAACATCACTGCGCTCGATCCTTTCGTGGGACTCGTTAAACTATACTAATCCCACAGGCAGAGCACAAAACATATGTTTGCAACGAAGACCTCACCTTCGCTCGATGGACCGCCCGCAATCTTAGCTAGACATCCTGAGCGGCCCGTGAAGGCCAGAGCGTGTCGTCCGCACTGATTGTGAACCTTGTACACAATCCACGATCACGATCGGGTGATGGTGTCAATGCAGGTCCAGAGCGTCTCGAATAAAAGAGAGAAACTGCTCTCGAACCCACAACTCATCCACATCAGTGTCCCGCACCGAACCGAGCTGATCCATCCCACCAAGTCCATCCGCAGTCCATCGCCTGGCGTAAAGACGGTCCGGTTCTGGATCACCCCAGACAAGCTCCATCGTCCAGCGCTTCGAGTCTTGCAGGTCGAGAGGCCCGGCTTTGGGGTACAGGTGAAGTCTCACATTCGGCGGATACGCGTCGAGAAACTCTTGGTACACCACTCGGTGACCGGCTCCCTCGAGCCGCTCGGCGACCTCACGCGAGTGCGGAAGCGCGAACCGTCGCAAATGCTGAGCCCCTTTCTTTCGGGCATTCTCCAGGTCGAACGCTCGCTGAACCAGACGACGAGTCTGATTCTGCTTACGACGCTCGTAGTCCGACAGCATGGACCCGAGTTCGTCATCATTCGCGAGTTGGATCCTCAGCAGAGACTCGAGTTGGTCATTGCTCACAGTGGTCATCCTCTAAAACGGAGTCCGACTCAGGCGATCTTGGCGAGGGGCGTAAGGTAAAGTTACGAGTTGGGCCAAGATCGGCCACCGTCAGCCTGATGAAGCACGGGGGCCGGGAAGACAGCGATCTAGAAGATCGTGTAGATGAACGGCGCCAGCGCCGAACCCTGAGCAAAGACCAGAAGGGCACCCACAGCGAGCATGATCAGAATGATCGGGGCCAGCCACCACTTCTTCCGGACCTTCATGAAGGCCCAGAGCTCTTTAAGCAGACTCATGCGTTAATCCTAGAATTGCCGGCGGAGATCGCTATCGGGACGGCCCTCGGTCGAGTACCAGAATCCATCCTTGGTCATCGGGTGCGACATCGGGTTGCGCCCCACGAGTCGGATGATCAACCCGGTCGGAGTGAGCACGACGAAGTAGACCACGCCCATGAAGATCGGAGTGGTGACCTTCGAAATCGCGAATGCCATTCGCATCCAGGCGCGATAGATCGGGCCCAGATACCCCGGGATGATCGCGCCGAGCAGCCACAGCGCTCCCCCCAATCCAGCCGTGACCTGAAAGGCGAGTTCCTTCTCGCGCCAATAAAGCAGCCCCGATAGAAGCAGGAACGCCGCCCCAACAGGGAATGCGAACCTCCGCCCATCCCGGGCGGTGAACTCAGTCGAGTTCAAACTCGTCACGCCAATCTCCTTCCTCGATGAATTCCGGCTGTTCTCGCTTGTCGAGCAGATACGGCCCGACCACCAGATAGTCCATGTCGGTTCTCATGAAACACACGTAGGCATCCTCGGGCGTGCACACGATCGGCTCTCCGCGGACGTTGAAGGACGTGTTCACGACGAGGGGACATCCGGTTCGCTCTTCGAATTTCGAGATCAGATCAAAGTAGTCCGGCGAGCGCTCCCTGCTGACGGTCTGGACGCGCGCCGAGTAGTCGACGTGCGTGATCGCCGGCACGTCCGAGCGAGGGATATTCAGTTTGTCGATCCCGAAGAGTTGCTCCTGCTCCTCGGTCATCGCGACCCGCCGCTCCTCCCTCACCGGGCTCACGAGCAGCATGTACGGAGACTCGGCATCCAGGTCGAAGTAGTCCGCGGCGCGATGCTCGAGCACGCTGGGGGCGAACGGCCGGAAGCTCTCACGAAACTTGATCTTCAGGTTCATCTTCGTCTGCATTTCCGGCGACCTCGGGTCACCGATGATGCTCCGGCTGCCCAGCGCACGCGGGCCGAATTCCATCCGGCCGTTGAACCAGCCGATCACGTTGGCATCCGCAATCAGAGCGGCGGTCTGGTCGAGCAGCGCTTCCCGTTCGAACTGCTGATACTTCGCTCCGAATCGATCCAGACGCTTCGAGATCTCGTCGGGAGTGAATGACGGGCCGAGATACGCTCCCGCCATTCCGTCACGCTTCCCGTTCAGCTCGCGCGGCTTCTCCAGGTGCCTGTGCCAGATCAGCTGAGCCACGCCCAGTGCACCGCCGGCGTCGCCCGCAGCCGGCTGGATCCAGATGTTCTCGAACGGTCCTTCGCGAAGTACTCGGCCGTTAGCCACGCAGTTCAGAGCGACACCGCCAGCCAGGCAGAGGTTCTTTGAGCCCGAGCGCTCATGTGCCGTCCGCGCCATGCGCATCACAACTTCTTCGCACGCTTCCTGAACGGACCTCGCGAGATCCATCTCACGCTGACTGATTCGGGTCTCTGGTTTTCGGGGAGGACCACCGAACAGTTCATCGAACGCCGGGCTGGTCATCGTGAGCCCGCCCAGATAGTTGAAATACTTCTGGTTCAGCGTGAAGGACCCGTCGTCGCGGAGGTCCATCAGGTGGTCATAGATGAGGTCCAGGTATTTGGGCTCACCGTAGGGGGCGAGCCCCATCACCTTGTACTCTCCGGAATTGACCTTGAACCCCGTGTAGTAGGTGAACGCCGAATACACGAGGCCCAGCGAGTCAGGCCAGTGGAGTTCGCTGAGAATCTCAAGGTCGTGCTGGTGTCCACGCCCGATCGATGCGGTCGCCCATTCCCCGACCCCATCCATCGTCAGGATGGCAGCCTCGTCGAACGGAGACGGAAAGAAGGCGCTGGCCGCGTGCGACTCGTGATGCTCGGCAAAGAGGATCTCGCCCTCATACCCGAGCTCACCCGCCACGTCATCCCTCTGAAAGAGCTTCTCCTTGATCCAGAGCGGGCCGGCCTTGAGGAACGAGCCGAAGCCACGGGGAGCGATCGACAGGTACGTCTCGAGAATGCGTTCGAACTTGAGCAACGGCTTGTCGTAGAAACCGACCAGATCGACCTCATCGATCGAGATGCCAGCACGATCGAGGCAGAAGGCGACCGCCTCGTTCGGAAACGATGCATCACCCTTGATCCGCGTAAAGCGTTCTTCCTGGCCGGCCGCTACGATCTCTCCGTCCCTCAGGAGGGCAGCTGCGCTGTCGTGGTAGTACGCAGAGATGCCGAGGATGTAGGTTGGTTTGGGCATGCCTTGGAGGACGACATGTGAGTGTCTGCTTTCCCGCCCGCCGACTGCTCGACGTGCCTCCACGTTAGCACACTCAGACCTACTGCTCCTACCGCTACGTGACGCATCCTCTAACGACCCACCACTTCACGGTAGACGTCGAAGAGTACTTCCACCCGACGGCACTCGCGCCGTACTACCCCATGGATGGGTGGACGGGACTCGAGCGACGGTCGCCCCGCGTCATGGACAGGGTGCTAGACTTTCTTGCCGAGCATGAGGTCACCGCGACCTTCTTCATCCTCGGATGGCTGGCGGAGCAGGAGCCGGATATGGTGCGAAGGTGCGCCGAAGCCGGTCACGAGATCGCGTCCCACGGGTATGAACACGAGCTCGTCGGCCGACTGGGTCCGGAGCGCTTTCGCGACTCCGTCCGACGCAGTCGTGAGGTCCTGCAGGACCTCATCGGACAGGACGTGATCGGCTACAGAGCACCAAGCTTCTCAATCGTGCCCGGCCTGGAGTGGGCATTCGATGTCCTGTTGGAGGAGGGTTATCGCTACGACGCCAGCCTTTTCCCCATCACGCAGCACCCGACGTACGGATATCCGTCCTCCCCACCCGACCCGCACTGGATCGATCGTCCGGCAGGCCGGCTCGCCGAGTTCCCTTCGACCACCGCCCGCTTCCTGGGCCGAACCCTTCCCGCCTCGGGGGGAGCGTATTTCCGCATCCTGCCGCCCGCCCTCGTCTACCGCGGGCTTGGCCAGGCAAGCCGGAGAGGCCATCCAGGAATGTTCTACATCCATCCCTGGGAACTCGACGAGTGGGTCCCGGAGGTCAATGCGCCCCGGATCCAGATGATCCGCACCTTCTTCGGACGCACTCGGACGTGGAAGCGGATGGACACTATGCTCCAGCGCCTCTCGTTCGGTCCGATCCGGAGTCGATTCGAAGAGATGCAGCGCGAGGGCTAGGCCGGCTCGCCAGAAGTCGACTCTGCGTTGAGCCAGCGAACGCCTGCAGCACCAGCCGCACCCACGAGGACACCGAGCAGCCCCGCTGCGGGTTCGAGCAGGCCCGGCAGGATCAAGGGAGTCCCCGCGACAGCCAGG
>Ga0181578_10005168_pt1 | contig 11469 bp, 11 predicted proteins | sample 071ome_21_FD_148659 | JGI IMG/M metagenome (GOLD analysis project Ga0181578, IMG submission 148659) | Coastal salt marsh microbial communities from the Groves Creek Marsh, Skidaway Island, Georgia - 071401CT metaG (spades assembly) | ecosystem: Environmental > Aquatic > Marine > Intertidal zone... | reverse complement strand
CTTTTCAAGCTGGTTGGCTTTAGACAATTCAAGAATCGGCTTCAGGACGGGACTCTTTGCAAACTCCACATCAGGAATAAATCCTTCGATGGGTTTGCCTCCCCAGGAACCTTCAAGGATGCCTACGGGAACTTTCAATTCTTCATGAAGCTTTCTGGCAAAGAAGAAGGCGACGGCGGATTGTTGCCTACGGTTTTCAGGAGTGTCATGTTTCCAGGCAAGTATGTTGGGTACTTCCTTTAGTGGCGTTTCTGTATCTGAATTCCCAACTCGTAAAGTGCGAATGAGTTGGGATTTTGGGTCTTCCAGAATCTTTTGAATGGTCGGGAATTTTCTGGCACTGGCTGCGAGGCTCATCTGCATGTTGGATTGTCCGCTGGCGTACCAAACTTCGCCGACTAAAAGATCCTGGATTTCCAGTTTCTTCTCACCAGCGGTCACTGTCATTTGGTTCCCCGTGGAATGAGCTTTGAGTGGATCGAGTTTAAGTAACCATTCGCCCTCACAATTCGCAGTGGTGACCTTCCTTTGTCCTGCGAACTCAACCGTCACTTTTATGTTGGGTTTTGCCTTTCCCCAGACCGGAACGGGAACTCCACGTTGCAGGACGCCGTGATCTCCAAAGACTTTGGCGACTCTCAAGTCATTGGCCATAGTCGGTAGTGCCGATGCCAGCAAGGTGAAGGACAGGAATCCGGTCAAGATTGCCCATCTCCGAAATGTACGGGGCTCTTCTTTGAGTTTGGAATGGTGTTTGGGAAAAGTTCTCATATTGATGACATTTCCTATCAAACAAATCCTTCGGCACAAGTTGGATTCGATTCTTAAGCGATGAAACACTTTTTCTCTTTCTTCCTACTCTGTTCTTTTCTGATTCTGACGGTTGCGAATGCAGAATCCATTGCCGACAATTGGCACCAGTTTCGCGGTCCGGAGAATAACGGAGTTTCGAGAACTGCGAAGCCCCCATTGAGCTGGAGTGAAAAGGGAAACCTGCGGTGGAAAGCGAGGCTGGATGGAGCCGGTGTTTCGAGTCCGATCATTTGGGGTGAGAAAGTGTTTTTGCTGACTGCAAGAAATACGGGAAAGGTGGACCCGTCTCTTCCCAAACCGGAAGATCAACCGGAACGTGTTTTCGGCATCAAACATCCCAATACTTCCTACGAGATGGTGGTGCTTTGCTTTGATCGAAATACTGGAAAAACACTATGGCGGAAAGTGGCTAAGACCAAGATTCCTCATGAAGGACATCACCGCGATGCCAGCTTTGCCTCAGCGACTCCATTCTGTGATGGCAAACGTCTCTACTGCTGGTTTGGCTCGGCCGGGCTCTTTGCCTACAGTCTGGATGGTAAGAAACTTTGGGAACGCGATCTCGGTAAGGCCAGAGTTGGGGCCAGTCTCGGAGAAGGGAGCTCGCCGGTGGTGCATGATGGAAAGCTCATTCTTGTCCGTGATTTTGACAGAGGGCAGTCGAGCATTGTTGTCCTGGATGCAGCAAATGGAAAAACACTGTGGAAAAAGGATCGTGAGGAGCGGAATGCCTGGGCAACTCCAGCCATTGCCGAGTATGATGGAGTGACTCAAGTCATCACTACCGCGACGAACCAGGTGAGGAGTTACAATCTGGAGAATGGGGAGTTGATCTGGTGGGCCAAAGGTTTGACCAATAACTGTACCCCCTGCCCGATTGTGGAGAATTCAGTCGTCTATTGCATGAGCGGATACAAAGGGTTCTCCTTGCTGGCTATTCCGATTTCAGGCCGTGGCGATGTGACCGATTCGATTCTTTGGAAAGCCGACCGTGGCACACCTTATGTGCCGTCTCCGATTTTGTATCAGGGCCAACTCTATTACACGCAATCCAATCAAAATATCCTGAGTTCCCGACTTGCCAGTGACGGGACCGAGAAGATTGCCCGGACTCGCATCCCCGAACTCGGAGGAGTCTATGCATCCCCCGTGGGTGCAGATGGAAAGATCTACTTTACAGGAAGATATGGCACGACCGTAGTGATCGAAGCAGGAAGTGAGTTCAAGATCCTCGCCACCAATCGTTTGGATGACCAGTTTCATGCCTCGCCAGCCTTGTCCGGAAAACAGATCTTTCTTCGGGGCATGCGATATCTCTATTGTCTGGAAGATGGTTTCAAGGGGGAAGCTACCGTCCTTCCCAATCCCAGAGTAGAAACCCTAATTGCCACTCCAGCCAAAACTTCACCCAAAGATCAGGAGCTTCGCAAACTTCTGCAAAAGATCGCCCAACGTCCGATTCCCGAGGATTATCCTGGTGGAAAGGGGCACCAGCCCTTTGTGGATGCATGGTTCGCCTCTGCTCCGCCCGAAAAGGCCAGTAAAGTTGGCAGACTCTGGAAGGAACAAAGACGTCTTTTCCCCAACATGAGAAACCGGGGGCAGTCGTTTATCAGGATCTTGGATTATGTGAGGTCTGAAGGGAAGTAGCGGGATGGTTGTCTGGTGTCTTTTCAGAAGGGAAAATTGGAGGCAGGGTTGGAAGCCTGGGCGTTGGTATTTGGCAAAGGAATGAAAGGCAATGGAATGGAGGGAGATGTGTCTCTTCTGGCACACCTTTCATGGTACAAGTTCCAAATCAACAGAATCCCCCAGGTGTCGCTTCACTTGTGGGGCTACGGGCTATAATCCGACTTTCTGACGGCATTTTCTAGTTGAGGCGTCTCCACCAAAGGTATTAGTGGAGGTGTGCAATTCCATAAGTAGCCATACATTTTGAGATTATATAATTGATATAATAATTTATAGTGGCATTATTTGCGCCATACTATGTTCAAGCCAAAGAAGCCACGCCTCCATCTCGAGATACAGACCCACCGCAAGAACCCTATCGGTGTCATACGCTCCACCTTCCGCAATGACGGCAAGGTCGTCCACGAAACCCACGGCAGGATCACAGGCATGGGACTCCCGCAACTCAAGCTCATCCAGGCCGCATTCCGCAACGAGGTTGTGCCTGTCGGTTCCGCCGACGCCCTGCAGACAGTCGGCTCCAAGGAATTCGGAGGGGCGGCCGCCTTGCTTAAACTCGTCCGCGACCTCGGGCTGGACAAGGTGCTCTACTCCCGCAAGGAGCCCTGGGTCGGGCTGGTGTTGGCGATGGTAACCGGGCGGTTGCTTTACCAAGGTTCCAAGCTCTCTTTGGTAAACCGATGGAAGGACACCGCCTTGTGGGAGTTGGCCGGCATCGACGGCAGGCCGGACGTCGAGAAGCATTGCTACGAATCGATGGACAGGTTGTTGGATTCCCAAGCACGGGTCCAGAAGAAGCTGGCGGCCAAACATATGGCCGGGGGGGAGGTCGTCCTGTACGACATCACCAGCAGTTACCTGGAGGGTGAATATGAAGAAAGCGAGCTGGCCGATTACGGGTATAGCCGCGACGGGAAGAAGTCCCGCAAGCAAATCGTCATCGGCCTGGCCTGCAACCGGGAGGGTTGCCCGGTGGCCGTGGAAGTCTTTTCCGGGGACACCAAGGACGAGTCCACCGTCATGGACAAGATCCGACAGTTGCAGCAGGACCTTGGGTTGGAGCGGATTATCTTCGTGGGGGACAGGGGGATGGTCACGGCCTCGAACTATGAAAAGATCCGTGGGGTAGGTGGTGTGGACACGATCACGGCGCTGACCCACCGGGAAATCCTGGGGCTGCTGGAAACCAAGGATGTGCAGTTGGAACTGTTCGACCAACGCCAACCCGTGGAGGTCGAGGATCCCAGGCATCCCGGCCGCCGCCTTGTCCTGTGCCTGAACCCGGACTCTGCGGCCAAGGAGACGGCCACGCGGCAGGCATTGATGGACAAAACGCGGGAGGCGCTCGAACGCATCGCCCATGGCTGCACGTTGCGCAGCACCAGTGACAAGACCATCGGGGAACGGCTTGGCCGGGTCTTTGAAAAATACGGCATGGGGAAGTTCGTGGAAACATGGACGGAGGATATCCAGGTGGGCAAGCAGCAAAAGCCCGGCAAGATACTGCGTTGGGGGTTCAAGCAGGAAAAAATCGATCTGGAGCAAGCGACCGACGGCTGCTACGTCATCGCCAGCGATGTCCCCGGCGAAACGATGGGGGCAGAGGAAACAGTGGCCACCTACAAATCCCTCGGGCAAGTGGAGCAAGCGTTCCGCAACCTCAAGACCGCCTCCCTGGAACTGCGTCCCATTTACCACAAGACCGACGACCGGATCCGTGCCCATGCCTTCCTTTGCATGTTGGCCTACTACTTGCAATGGCACTTGGAACAAAGGCTCGCCCCCTTGTTCGAGGGCGATGGGGAGTACAAGCAAAGGCGCTGGTCACTGGAGATGGCCCTGGAACGCCTCATGAGCATCCGCCGTAAAAAAGTGGTGCTCAACGGTGTTGAGTTCGACCATGTCGACACCCCCGACCCCGAGCAGCAGCAGATCCTCGACCTGCTCGGAGTCACACTTTAGCAAAGTGCTTGTTCCATACATTTGAAACAAAGGAGTGGCCATGAGCCCTTTGCTAGAATAGGGTCGGACTATTTTTCTAAAAAGAAAGTCGGAGTAAACAGCATAGGGGAATCTATTGGATAGCAACCGATGATAACCTTTGTAAGTTTTCGGATGGATGCCAGCATACGAAAGTAACGACTCGATATCGGCGTACAAGTTAGACAAAAAGTATGAACCGATCCCGATTTCCTGCTCCTCGTAAAAATGATACCCATGGAGAAGGTCCTCTTCTGCACGGTCAAGTATCCGGATTTTCATGAAATCCTGGAAGCGATCCTTTTCTTGGCCAAATCCCAATCAACAAACTTGGCTTCTCCCTGCTGAATCAATTCTTCTCGATTATCCAGCAAGTCCTTATGCCATTGCGGCATGGGAATTTGGGCAGCATTCCTGCTGAGGTCCTCCCAAAGTTCTTCCATCGCCTGGAGTTTTTCCCCAATGGTTAGTCCTTGTATCTCAATCACTGGCATTCAATCAACACTCAGCAAACAGGGGAAAAACGCAAGTTTTGAAATTTGTTGGAACGTCTCTGAACTCAGGAAATGGACTAAAATCGAGGGGATATTGTCGGGGCAGTTAAAATCAGGCGGAAAGAAGATTGGTTACGACTGGCGTTTCCAGACGACAAGGTAATCTCCGCCACATTCAGTGCCGGAGCTGAAATCTGTTGGCCATTCGGGGATGCTGTTTGTGGCTCCATTCCAGCAGGTAACCAACGAGTCTTTGCCGACGAAAAAGTAGATTACGGCGTTGTTCACAGTGCCGTTGGAATATCTCCAGAATGCACGGTGAATACCTTTGGAAGGGTTGGCCAGCTCCATACTTCCCTGCACATGAATGTTCCCGGATCGAAGTTGGATCACGGTGTCATCGGACACAACCAAAGTCCAGTTTTGATCAGATGGCTCCAACGCATTGCCCCGGTATTCTGCGGCCACGGGTTTCCAGATGCCTTGGAACTTCTTCATTTCTCCTTTCCATTTCACATCGTTGACAATGACAGGAGCAGGCGGCTTGCCCACAGGAGCAGGGTCAACTGGCGGCAAGACAGGATTTTCCGGCTGAACTTCTCCATGAAGAAGAGAGTAGGAGAACAGGATGAAAAGAAGAGTGAATGTTTTCATGATAGATTGAGCCCCACTCATCTCATGTTTCTTAGAAAGGTTTTCTACCACCAATAGCTTTGCAGAAGAAATCAAGATCCACCAAGATACTGGCCGATGAACGTATTTTTTGAATTCCATAAAGTGATCCAGGAAATCCAGAAAGCAGGAGTAGATTATGCACTGATTGGAGGGGTCGCGATGGCATTTTACGGGCCAATGCGTTTCACAAAGGATATCGATTTATTGATCGAAGATTGCGACTTAAAGGCAGTGACAGAATGCCTGAAAAAGGAAGGCTATTTTCCTTCTACAGATCCATGGACTTTCTCAGATACCAAGATCACATTACACCGATTCATTAAGTTGGAGGGGGAAGACCAAATGATCATTGATGTAATGGTTTCGGGAACCGACAAAACTACGGATATCATAGAAAATGCCATTGAGACGGAATCTGAAGGAACTGGAACCGTAAAAGTTGCCAGCAAAGCGGATTTGATTTGGCTGAAGAAACAAAGGAATTCCTCTCAAGACCAAGTTGATATAGAAATTCTCCAAGATGAAGAAACCGGATAAAGTATTCAGGGAGCTTGGTCAGTTGTATGAATTTGGAAAAAACCTCAAATCGTTCCAGATAAAGCCCAAAGCTCCTCAAGAAAAACCTGCTAAACCAAAGGCCACGGTTACTGAGAAAAGAAAGTAGTAGTTTCCTAAGCCCTGAGTTTCTGTACTAACCCGCATTTCTCACGGATTCTCGTAGCGAGACGCAGTGAACGGTGCTCTGACAAGGTTGGAGCAGTTGATGACGAAGAGCTGGGTGAGTACACCCTGCTTGAGGAGGAAACAAGCCAAACGCAGTCATAGAGTGCCGTGCAACAAGTCGCAGTAGATAATCCGTGAGAAATGTGGGCTAACAGGCCTTCTGAACCCAAAGAACATCACGCAGCTTCACCCCTTTGGCCGAAACACCTTGTCCAGAAACTGAAAATTCTTGCGGTAGGCTTTGAGGGTATCGGCTCCTTTGGGCGTAGCTCCTTCGATGATGAGCCATTGGTTATAGCCGATTTTGTCGAGGCAGGTTTTGAAGCGGGGAAAGTCGATGACACCTTCGCCAAGGTGAGCACCGTTTTCTTTGCAGTGTACTTCGCAGATGCGTTCGGCTCCTAATTGCAGGACCTCGTCGTAGATGTTGTATCCCATGCGGTTGGAGTTGGCCGTATCGTAATAGACTTGCAGGGATTTGGAGCCCACGGCATCGATGATCTTCAAGTGGTCATCCGCAGACATCAGGGATTCGATTCCAAAAATTACGCCAGCATCTTCAGCTTGCCGGATGATGGTTTTCAGTTTCTTCGCGACGGCTTCCATCCGCTCGGGCTGGCCATTGATGTTGCCCTTTCCAAAGAAGGCCAGTAGACAAACTTCCGGTGCTTGGCACGGACGTTCTTTCCGCATCTTAGCCATGACTTCGATGGCCTCGGCAACCCATTGGATGGCTTCCGGATGTGTCGCCAAAGGCATTTTGTTAAGAATGCCCATGCCCAAAGAGGCAATGCGAACACCCGTTTCCTCGGATCGACGGTAGTACTGCTCCCGAACCTTCTTATCCCGGAGATCGTATTCCGATCCAGGTGTGCTGAAACTGACCTGCAGCCCTTCGAGCCCAATCTGTTGAGCAACCTCGAAAGCCCGGATGTCCTGTTTCGCCCCGATCGACCAGTCGCAAGCCCCAATAGGGAAACCAGCTTGTTTGGCAGCAAAGGAAGATTCCGCAATCACTCCAAAAACCGGAGCGGCCAGCATCTGAAGGAAAGGTCGGCGGGAAAATTCCATGGTGTCTCAATAGTATCCTAGGTGATTCAAGTACATTACAGGGCAGGCAGCCCCTTTTCCATCTCTTCAATAAGGTACTTTTCAGCTTCTTCCACGGTGTCGATCACACAAAAGTTGTCCACGTCTTCGGGACTGATGGTGCCCCATTCCACGAGCTTGTCAAAATTGACCACTTCGTCCCAGAATTCTTTGCCATAGAGAACAATGGGCACTCGTTTCCGGATCTTTTCCGTCTGCATGAGAGTAATCATCTCAAAGAGTTCATCCAAAGTGCCAAATCCTCCGGGGAAAATGACCATGGATTTGGCCATGTAAGCAAACCAATACTTGCGGACAAAGAAATAGTGAAACTCGAAGGCTAGGTCTGGAGTGGCATATTGATTAACACCTTGCTCCAGAGGTAAACTGATCCCCAGAGCAACGGATTTGCCTCCGGCATCCCGTGCCCCACGATTGGCGGCTTCCATAATTCCAGGTCCTCCTCCAGAGCAGATGGCATAAGCATGACGCCCATGATGGTTGCCCAGAGACCATTTGGTCAACCGGCGGGCCAGTTCACGGGCATCTCCATAAAAGCGGGCCTGCTTGGTGGGCACTTCTTGCGTTTCAGGATCTTCAGTCCGGGCGGAGCCAAAAAAGACGATGGTGTTTTCAATGCCTTCTTTCTGAAAACGAGCCTTGGGCTCTTCCATTTCACAAAGGACACGGATGCTTCGTGCCTCAGGGCTATTGAGGAATGGTAAATTCTTGTAGGCTTTGACTGGGTGTTCAGGGGGAATTTCGGAATTCATCATGAGGCGGGATCTTCGTCTGCGGCAGTAACCAAGTCCATCGCAAAATTGCCAGCCTAAGGCAACCTTCACCTATGCCGTTTTGGCTTATTCCCAGATGCCTTGCTGGAAAAGTTGTTTCTCCGCCGTTCCGGCCCAATCCCGATTAGCGGCAGGGCTTGCAGGGCTGGGATGCAAAATCCGCCCAAACTTGAGCCCTTGGTCAGGCAAGGCTTCTTTGGCTCGTTTTTCTGCAAATCCACCGACTCCGACCACCCATTCCGGCTCCAGCAAGTTGACCAATTCCCTCAAATGCCAGTCACAGATTTCTTCGAGGGTTTTTGAAACGGAGGCGGGGAGTTTGTCGGGCGTCAAATTACGGGAACTTTCCTCCATGAAGGCCAGCGGGCAGTAGTTGGTGACAAAGTGCTCCTTGAAGAAGTTTTCTGCAGGCCCAAACTTTTCCGCAAAGTAGCCCCAAAGTCGTCGGCCACTAACTTCGGACTTCTGGCAATCGTATCCTTCAATCGGACGCTTGGGATGCTCCGGCTCCGGCCGGCCGATCTCTGCATGCAACCCCATCCAATCCCGAACTGCGGATATTTCGCCAAAAGGCACCCCAGTTTGGGCCATCCCCCAGGGCCCCGGATTCATCCCGAGAAAAAAGACGCGTTTGGTGTTGGTGGCAAACTTGTCGGTGTAGGCCACATGGCCAGGGAAGGCATAGTCAAAAGCGTTGTAGACGTAGGCCACGGGCTCCGGAAATGAGAGCTTGCCCAGGCGTTGATTGAGTTCCTGAGCGAGGTTTTGAATTTGTTCGGGTAAACTGATACTCATGGCTGTGGTGTAGATTCAAGATTCATGCCGGACCAGATCATGATGGCTGCATAAACCACAATGAAGGCAAAGCCCATGCCACGGCTCATGTGACGATCCAGACCAGGGCCTTTTTGAAAGGCAAAGAGCAACATGCAACTTACCGCCAGCATCAGCAACATTTCGATCTTCAGGTTGCCATCCCACTTCACTGGAGAGGCGACAGCCGTGATCCCGCCCACAAAGAGCATGTTGAAGAGATTCGAACCAAAGATGTTCCCGGCGATGATGGCGGTGTGTCCCTTTCGGGCTGCCCCCACAGAAGCGGCCAATTCTGGAAGGCTGGTTCCGATCGCCACTACCGTGAGCCCGACAAACCCTTGATCAATATTGAGTTTGATCGAGACGGCCTGAGCAGAGTCCACCAGAAAGTTGGCTCCAATAAACAACGCAACACCCCCACCAACGACAAAAGCCAAAGAAGCATTGATCGGCCTGTGATGAATGTCATCCGGCGCATCATCCGGCTCCACCATCTTGACATCGTGGTCCCCCTTCAGCAGCCCCACCTTCAGGTAAAACGGAGCCAGAAAATGTTTAAAGAAGGGCTCAATCCGAATCGTCACCACCATGTACCCCACCATCATCGCCAGTAAAATCAGGCCTTCATTTCTGGTCAGATCCCCAAAACAAAACCATGCGAAGAATCCGGAGGCAACAATCAGCCAGGGGATTTCCCAGTAAACATACCTTTCCCGTTCAATGATCGGGCAAATCATGGCCGCAACTCCCATGATCAACGCTACATTGGCCAAATTACTTCCCACAATATTGCCGATCACCAGACTGTCCCCGGTTCCGCTCAGTGCCGCAATCAAACAGGTCAGCAATTCGGGAGCCGAAGTGGCGGTGGAGACCACCGTGATCCCAATCACAATCGGTTCGACCTTGAAATGATCCGCCATGGAGGCCGCCCCATCTGCCAGCCAGTCGCCGCCGTAAGTAAGCAGGGCCAACCCCGCAAGCAAAACCAAGGGCACCACTATCCAAAACAGCCCCCCATCCAAAGTATTAAAATATTCCAGCAGCATTTGTTCTTCGAGGGAGCATTAAACCTCGCCATTCATTGACAATGGAAAAAAGAGGTCTCATGCAGATTTCTGACTTCCATGGGGGAAATCATTGACTCTGCGGCAGCAACAGACATTAAAGCCCCGCTTCGAAAATTTTAATCAATTCAAGGGCGTGGCTAAAAAGTTAAAAGATACTCTCAACCTTCCCAAAACCAACTTTCCCATGCGGGCAAGCCTGGTCCAACGCGAACCCAAACGGATCGAACATTGGGATAACATGCACCTCTATGGCCGAATGCAGGACAAGAATGCCGGGAAACCCAAGTTCATTCTGCACGACGGCCCTCCCTTCACCAATGGAGATGTGCATATTGGCACGGCGTTGAACAAGACGCTCAAGGACGCGATCCTGAGGTACAAAAACCTGCGAGGTTTCTCCGCCCCCTACGTACCGGGCTGGGACTGCCACGGTTTGCCCATTGAGCACAAGGTGGCCCGGGAGCTGAACAAAAAGAAAAAGGATGCCACCCCAACGGAGCTCCGTGAAGCCTGCGAAGATTTCTCCAAAGGATTTATCGAAAAACAACGCGGCCAATTCCGCCGCTTGGGAGTGCAGGCAGATTGGGAGCGGGAATACCGCACCATGAACCCCGCCTACGAAGCCACCATCCTTCGCACCTTTGCAGAGTTCGTGGACAAGGGCCTGGTCTACCGCAGCAAGAAACCCGTCTACTGGTCCATCCCCTGCCAAACCGCCTTGGCGGAAGCCGAAGTCGAATACCATGACCACGTCAGCACCTCTGTCTTCGTCAGCTTTCAGGTCAAAAACCCAGAGCAAGCAGGCCTCGAAGGCGATGTGAATGTCATCATCTGGACCACTACTCCCTGGACCCTCCCCGCCAACCTCGCCATTGCAGTGCATCCTGAGGTCACGTACGTGGCAGTCCAGCATGCCAGCAAAACCTTTCTCGTGGCCGAACAACTGGCCGAAAGCGTCATCCAAACCTGCAATATGGAAGGTGCCAACCTCGGCCAGAAGCTCGAAGGCACGCAATTGAAAGGGCTCCGCACACAGCATCCCTTCATGAGCCATGAAAGCCCGGTTGTGAATGCGGACTATGTCACCACAGATTCCGGCACAGGCTGCGTTCACACTGCTCCTGGCCACGGTATGGATGACTACATCACCGGCCTGAAGGAAGGCCTCGAAATTTACTGCCCCGTGGGCGACAACGGCAAGTACATCGACGATGGCATGATCCCCGAAGAACTCGTCGGTCTGACCGTGGCAGTGAAAAACAATCGCTGCGAAGCCAACGAAAAAGTTCTCGAAATCCTGACTCGTAACGAAGCTCTCCTCCA
>Ga0181578_10005150_pt1 | contig 11492 bp, 10 predicted proteins | sample 071ome_21_FD_148659 | JGI IMG/M metagenome (GOLD analysis project Ga0181578, IMG submission 148659) | Coastal salt marsh microbial communities from the Groves Creek Marsh, Skidaway Island, Georgia - 071401CT metaG (spades assembly) | ecosystem: Environmental > Aquatic > Marine > Intertidal zone... | reverse complement strand
GTGGTGGTCGGCAGCCTAGACCCCAATCCCCTGGTGGCTGGCCAAGGGGTGGCTATCCTGCGGGAGGCGGGCATCGAGGTTCGGGTCGGTGTTGAAGAGGCGGCCTGCCGCTGGCTCAACCGTCGATTTTTCCACAGCATAGAAACTGGACGTCCTTACCTCCTCTTAAAGTGGGCCGAAAGTCCTGACGGCTTCATTGACGGTATCCGCAGCATCGATCACCCGGGCCCCTACCGAATTTCCAACGATGCCAGCCGCGCGCTCGTGCACACGTGGCGGAGCTTGGAGGCGGGGATTCTCGTGGGATGGGGTACGTACATGCTGGACGAGCCGGAACTCACGGTGCGCGAGGTACGCGGCGCCCAACCCCAACGCATTTTGTGGTCCTCGCGCGGCAAATGGGACGTGGAGCCCGGCTGGTGGCTCTGGCAGGCGAAGAACAGTCCTAGGCCTTGGGAGGTGTTTGAACGTTTGGCCCGAGAATCTGGACTGCGCAGTATCCTAGTGGAAGGAGGCGCGGCCACGTTGCAGGCGCTCCTAGATGCCGGTCTGTACGACGAGATTCGCATTCTCAAAGGCCAAATTCCCCTTGGTGAGGGCGTCGCCGCCCCAAAGCTGCCGCAGGATGCCGTCCCCGTGGCGCCTGGACAGTACCCCAGCGACGAGTGCCCCGAGGCCATTGGCGACAATCCCATCGAACGCTACCTATCCCCTACATTTAAAGGATGAAGCGAATTCTTCTTGCGCTCGCAGCGCTGTGCAGTTTGATGTCCCTGGCGCAAACCTTGCCCCAGCAGCAGGTCTTTGGCCGCTACCTGATTTCAGGAGTGCAAGCCGAAGATGCCCGCGCGTGGCTGGTGCACCAAGCCGTCTTGCCGGAGCCTGCCGAATGGACCCTCGCCTTCGAGCGCGAAAGTCCCGGCGGACTGCACGTCCACTTTCAAGCCATGCTCTATGGCAAGCCCTTGGAGGGCGCAGAAGCTGTGGTTTTTCTGAGCCCCGATGCCCACGTTCGCGGTGCACAATGGGCGGTATTAAACGCTTTGCCCCAGCCCCCTGTGCAGGCCTGCGATGCGGCCGTTTTGGAGGAAGATGGCTGGCGATGGGTACGCTGGGAAGACCACCAAGGCTACGGCCCACGGTTCTGGGAACGCTGGGCCATCGATGCGGAAACAGGCGTGGTCCTTCAGCAGCGCGACATGCTGCTGCACTTCACCGACAGTGTGGGACGCGCGTTGGTGTTCCGTCCGGATCCCTTGGCCAAGGCGGGGGTGGTCTACGGCGGGACTTATATTGACGACAACGATCAAAATTCGGCCGTCCTCGACCCCTTGCGCGACACGGTAGCGGTGGGCCTGACCTACTCGAACGGGCTCTTTTCCCTGAGCAATTCAGCCGCTGTAATTCAAGAATTTGATCCGCCCGTGCTTACGGTGCCGACCCAAACCAGTTCGGACTTCTTTTACTCGCGTTCGGACGCCGGCTTCGAAATGACCAACGCCCTCTACCACCTGGAGCGAATTAAAGCGCGATTGGACAGCCTGGGCTTTGGGAGTTTAATGACCTACGCTATCCCCGTGGATGTGAATGCGTTCAGCGGGCAGGACAATTCGGCTTTTGACCGTTCCACCAACCCGCCGCGTTTGTTTTTTGGCGAAGGAGGGGTGGACGATGCCGAAGATTCGGATGTGTTAGCGCACGAATACGGGCATGCACTTTCCCATGCCGCAGCGCCTTTTACCGTGAACGGAACCGAACGCGAATGCCTCGAGGAAGCGCTTTGCGATTACTTTGCCATGAGCCATTCCTTCCGCTGGGAGCCCTGGCGCCATACGTACATTTTTAATTGGGACGGCCACAATCCATTCTGGGGCGGCCGCATGGGTTCCAGCACGAAGGACTACAGTCAGCTCACGTTTTCAAGCATTTACAGCCATACCGATGTGTTTGCAGATCCTTTGGGGGCCTCTATGGCAACTATCGGGCCGAATGCCATGGACCGAATCGTCCTCGAATCCCTATACAACTTCACCTCCTTCATGACCATGCCCCAAGCCGCCAATTGGATGCTTTTAGCCGACACCGTACTAAACGGTGGACAAAATGCCTCACTGCTGCACCTGAACTTCGCGGCGCGCAACATCCTCAGTCCGCAAGTGAGTTTGGAGGAGGCTCCTTCCATCCCGCGTCAGAGCTCCTTTGTGCTCACTGCTCAGGACCCCTGGCCCTTTGCAGACGTTGCTGGTGTGCTCTACGATGTCCAAGGACGGAAAGTAGCGGAGTGGACGACTACCTCATCCGCTTCTTGGCCGACGTTGCCTGCCGGGCGCTATATAGGTTCATGGGCCAATGGACAGGCATTCACGGTCCTTGTTCGCCCCTAGGTAGCCTCTGGAAAGAAAGGCTGCAGGGCTTTTTGCACAGATTCGGGAGCGGGACAAGGCCTACCCGTTTTCGTATGGGCAAAAACAAGCAAGGCTCGCCCGGTGGTGGTCAACTCCCCTGCTTCATTGAAAATTTTATAGTCAAAGGGCAATCGGGTGCCACTTGGGAATTCGGAAATGGTGGTCTCAACCGTAATTTCTTCATCGTAACGAACCGGACGTTTGTAGCTGATTTCCAGGTTTGCTACGGGCAACATGACGCCTTCTTCTTCGAGGTCTCGGTACCGAATTCCAAGGCTTCGTAATGCCTCTACGCGACCCATCTCAAAGAACACCGGGTAGTTCCCGTAATAGCAGTAGCCCATTTGATCAGTTTCGGCGTAACGGATACGCGTTTTCCATGTTGTAACAAACATTTATTAAAACCTTATAATGTTATTTTTCAGTGCTTTAAGTATCTTTTTGTTGATATCCCGAGTTGCTCACTTCTGGTAGGCATGAAGAAAAAAAACTTTAAAATCAAGACCAAATCAATTTTTTTTCAACGGATTTAATTGACACTTTCGTAAACCCAATCAGCGCATCGCGGTCGATTCGTTTTTGAAACAAATCAGGCACTGAACGGGACCCTAAACTTAAACGATAAAAACAAACGATGGAGCGTACTGCTGAGGCCGTCTGGAGAAACTGTCTGACCTATGTCCAGGACAACATTAGTCCGCAGGCATACAAGACCTGGTTTCTTCCCATTCGTCCTGTAAAGCTCCAGGGCAAGGTGATCACCTTGCAGGTCCCTTCCAAGTTTGTGTACGAATGGCTGGAGGCACACTACATCAAGTTGCTCAAGTCGGCCATTACCAAAGAACTCGGTCCAGATGCGCGGCTCGTCTACTCCATTGTTATGGACCAAGACACCGCCCACCTGGAAGTCAATAAAGTCGACATCCCCAGCGCCAACCGCGGCCCCATTGAGAACCCACAGGTTTCTCTTCCCGCACGCATCGGAGGCGACGAAGGCATTCGCAACCCCTTTGTTATTCCCGGTCTCAAAAAGGTAAACATTGAGAGTCAGTTGAATCCCAACTACTCCTTTGAGAACTTTATTGAGGGCGACTGCAACCGTTTGGCGCGTTCTGCGGGCTACGCGGTCGCGCAGAAACCCGGCGGCACTTCCTTCAACCCCCTGTTGATCTACGGAGGCGTCGGGTTGGGAAAAACGCATTTGGCCCATGCCATCGGCATTGAAATCAAGGACCGCTTCCCTGAAAAGACCGTCCTCTATGTTTCTGCGGAACGCTTTACGCAGCAGTTCATTGATGCCATCCGCAACAATACCAAGAACGACTTTGTCCACTTCTACCAGCTGATTGACGTCCTCATCATGGACGATGTGCAGTCGTTCAGCGGCAAGGAGAAAACGCAGGACGTATTCTTTGAGATTTTTAACCACCTCCACCAGCAGGGCAAGCAAGTCATTTTGACGTCAGATCGCGCCCCTGTGGACCTTCAAGGCATGGAGCAGCGCTTGCTCTCCCGTTTCAAGTGGGGCTTGTCGGCCGACTTGCAACGCCCTGATTTGGAGACACGTATCGCCATTTTGCGCCAGAAGCTTTACGCGGACGGCATTGAGATGCCTGCGGATGTGGTGGAGTACTTGGCCTACAGCATCACCAGCAACGTGCGTGAATTGGAAGGCGCTCTAATTTCCTTGCTGGCTCAGTCTTCCTTGAACCGCAAGAAGATCACGGTGGACTTGGCCAAGCAAATGATTGACAAGTTTGTCAAGAACACCACGCGCGAACTGAGTGTCGATTTCATTCAAAAAGTGGTCTGCGACTACTTTGACATGCCCATGGAATTGCTCAAGAGCAAGACCCGCAAGCGGGAGATTGTCCAGGCGCGTCAATTGACCATGTACTTCTCTAAGCAATTGACGAAGAACAGCTTAGCTGCCATTGGCGCCCAGTGTGGAAACAAGGACCACGCCACGGTATTGCATGCATGCCGGACCGTCAGCAACTTGGCTGAAACGGATAAACGCTTCCGCACGTATGTGGAAGACATCAAAAAGAAGTTGACCTTGGTGGGATGAGCCCCCGGTCCGTTCTCTTCGTCTGTCTAGGAAATATTTGCCGGTCCCCGGTTGCTGAAGGCGTATTCAAAGCGGCTTTAGTACAGCGCTTTGGCGCTTCCGAAGCAGCTCGCTGGAATGTGGACTCTGCGGGAACCTCCGGGTACCACGCAGGCGAAGCACCCGATCCTCGCTCCCAAGCCTCTGCCCGACTGCACGGCGTGGACATTTCTATGCAGCGTTCACGGCCCTTTTCTGCGGCTGATTTTGAGGCCTTTGACCACATCTTGGTCATGGACAGCTCCAACCACGTAAACGTCCTTGCGCTTACGGAGGATCCCGCTGCGCGTGCAAAGGTCGCCTTAATGCTAGACGCTTCTTTTCCAGAACAGAATAAGCCCGTACCAGACCCCTACTACGGGGGCGAGCACGGTTTTGAGCAGGTGTATCAACTCTTGGCGCAAGCCTCGGAAGATTGGCTGGATCGATGGGCTTAGGCAAACTGCACCTCCTACCCGTCCCTTTGGCAGTGGGGAATCCCGAACGCGTGTTTCCTCCCGAAGTCTGCGCCCAAGCGAGCCAATTACGCCATTGGATCGTGGAAACCCCAAAGGCCGCTCGCGCCCACCTCAAGGTTTTGGCCCCGGGTGTCCCAGTGGCTGAACACCACATTCAGGAACTGGACAAACATGCCCCCGAAAAGAACGGGAAAGCCCTGCTTCAGCCCTGTATGGACGGTCTGGATATGGGATTGATTTCCGACGCGGGCGTTCCTGGCGTTGCCGACCCCGGGGCTCGGGTGGTTGAGGCCGCGCATGCCGCGGGAATTCAGGTCGTGCCTTGGGTGGGCCCCTCCTCTATTCTCCTCGGCCTCATGGCTTCCGGTTTTAACGGCCAGGGATTTCAGTTTCATGGCTACTTGCCCCACGACGGCAGCGAGCGCAAGCGCTTGTTTGGGTTTATGGAACGCAGTATTCGGAACGGCCAAACGCAGCTCTTCATCGAAACGCCCTACCGAAACGACCGGCTCATGGATGAATTACTGCAGTTACCCGGAGACCTTCACCTCTGCGTGGCCTGCGACTTGACGGCAGAGAGCGAGTACATTCGGAGTCAGCCCATTGCCCAGTGGAAAAAAACGCAGCGCCCCTCTTTGCACAAACGCCCGGCTATTTTCCTGCTCGGACGTCCGCATAGAACGCTTTAAAGGCGTCCAAGGCTTCAAAAGGCTTTTCCATGTGCGGCGTATGCCCGCAATCTTCGATGATTTTTAAGGTTCCCTGCGGGTAGTCGGCCAGCAGCGCTTCCCCATTTGTGGTGGGAAAAATGGCATCCTCTGCTCCCCAAAGGAGCATGGTCGGACCGCTGTAGCCATGGATGGAAGCAATCAGTTCAGAGGCGTCGCGCTCCACGGCACGGAGCAGCCCTTGACGCTGCTCGACATTCTCGGAGTAAATGTTGTCAATCGCGCGCTGCTTCACAAATTCCGGCACGAAGAGCACATCTTTCACGGAAATTCGGTGCATGAGGTCAAAGGCCTCAATGTCTGCAGGAAGTAAAATCTCTTCGATGGGGCGACCGAGGTGGTTCTCGAGACTATCCAGGGACTCCGGGCGGTAAGCGCGGTTCAGCGGGTCGATGAGCACGAGGGAATGCAAGCGTTCGGGATGTTCGCCCGCGAGAAAGGCCGAAACCATGCCCCCATAGGAGTGGCCCACCAGGTGGAACTTGGAAACGCCCAAACTGTCCAAGCCCGCCAAGATGCTCTCGGACTGGCGCGGTACGGAAATCAAGGAATCCGCAGACGTGCTGGCCCCAAAGCTGAGCAGATCCACGATGTACATGCTTTTTTTGTCGCCAAATCCCCACACCATCGGCTGCCACTGCACCCGTGGGTAGGGGCCAAAACCGTGTACAAAGACCAGAGTATCCTTGCCTTTGCCTGTGTGGAGGACGCTCAGACTGTCCCCATTAGCCAAGGGAATGACGTACTCTTCACTTTCCATCACGCGGTAGAACCAACGGGACTGCCCCTCAATGGCGCGGTCCACGGTGCAAGAGACTGTGGAAAGAAGGGCAATTCCCAGCAGGGCAAGGAGTGAAAGGCGTGTACGCATGCCCCACTGAACGCAAAAGACGTGCCGTACCTTGGCCCTGTGAAAACCATTGTGGCACTTTCTACCCCAGCGGGCTCTGGAGCGATAGGCGTCATGCGCCTTTCGGGCCCGGATGCCCTGGCGATTGCCGGTTCTTTTTTGCCGAGTATTCAGGCCTGGAAACCTCGTCATGCCCATTTTGCACGCTTTGTCGTCGAAGGGGACATATTGGACGAAGTCGTGGCCATCGCCTTTCCAGGACCCCATTCCTACACCGGCGAAGACGTGGTGGAAGTGAGTTTTCACGGCTCTTCCTTCATCCTTGAATCGGCCCTAAACGCGCTTCGGGCGCAAGGGGCGCAGCTGGCCAAAGCCGGCGAGTTCACCCAACGTGCCTTTTTCAACGGCAAGTTGGACCTTTCACAAGCGGAAGCTGTGGGGGATTTGATTGCATCGGAATCCGCATCGGCGCACCGTTTGGCCTTTCGGCAAATGAAGGGCAGCATTTCGAAGCGCTTGCAGGTATTGCGTCAGCAGTTGATAGACTTTGCCGCCTTGATTGAGTTGGAGCTAGACTTTGTGGAGGAGGATGTGGAATTCGCGCAGCGGCCTGCGTTGCTGAAGTTGCTTTTGGACTTGGAAGGTGAGATCCAGAAAATGCTCCAAACGTTTAAACTCGGTCGAGCCATCAAGGACGGCATCCCCCTCGTGCTTGCCGGCGCCCCCAATGCGGGAAAATCCACCCTGCTGAACCGAATCCTCGACGAGGATCGCGCCATTGTCACAGATATTCCTGGAACCACCCGCGACACTATTGAGGAAAAATTTAAGCTGGGCGATCACGTTTTTCGACTGATTGACACTGCAGGCCTGCACGAAAGCACGGACACCGTTGAGCGCCTCGGCATCCAAAAATCCTGGGAAAAAATCCAAGAGGCACAGTTCATCTTGCACCTGATTGACCCGCAAACGACCGAAGTCGCAGAGGCCCAAAATCTACACGAAAGCTTGCGCTCAAAGGCGCCTGACACCCAAATCCTAACCGTACTCACCAAGTCCGATCAGTGGACCAGGGACTACGGAACGCAGTGGCCCAACGCCCTATGCATGGGCGAAGGAAGCTCCTTGGAGCCCTTGGAGACCCGCCTCAACGATGGCATGGTAGAAGCCGGAAGTGCCTCCGAGGACGTGCTGATTGCCAATGCTCGGCATGCGGAAGCCCTGCAGGCGGCGCTGGACGCCCTACTGAAGGCCCACACAGGTTTGGACGGAGCCACCTCGGGAGAGTTGGTGGCCTACGATTTGCGTGAAGCCCTGCAGCACCTGGGAAGCATTACCGGTGAAATTGTGGCGGACGACTTGTTGTCCAGCGTCTTCAGTCGGTTTTGTATCGGGAAGTAATACCTTTCCTCTGTGAAACGTACCCTCTTTGCCCTCCTCCTCACCATCGCCCTACCGGCAGCGGCCCAGCGCTTTTATGCGGACAACGGCCAATACGAGGGTCGTTTTGACGGCGAGCGCTGGTACAGTTCCACCGGGGAATTTGTGCTTAGAATTTCGGGCGAGCGCATGTATTTGAGCAACGGCACCTTTGAGGCCCGAATGCAAGGCGACCGCCTCTACCAAGCCAACGGCACGTACATCGGACGCATGCAAGACGATCGATTCTACCTGGCCAATGGGGAATACATCGGCCGTTTGGATGGAGAACGCTTCTACGGTGCAGATGGCCGCTACTTGGGCCGGATGAGCGAGGAAAACAAAGTCCTCGCCTTCTGGTATTTCTTTAAAATACGACCATGCTGAGACTCCTAACCATACTTGGGATTCTCATCCACACTTCGGTTTTTAGTCAAGGGCTTCGGGTCCACGTACTAGGCACCGCCCAAGATGCCGGTCGTCCCCAAGTGGGCTGCACTCAACCCTGTTGCGTGGATGCCAAAGGCCAGCCACGGCCCCACGAAGCCGTGGTCTCCTTGGGCATCACCCAAGCGGATGGACCGGCTTCCTTGTTGGAGGCCACGCCGGACCTGACGGCCCAGTGGACCGCGTTGAGCCAGCTCAACAATGGGCAAGCGCCCAAGCGCATTTTCATCACGCACGCTCACATCGGCCACTACACGGGTTTGATGTATTTGGGCCGCGAAGCCATGAACAGCCAGCTGGTTGAGGTCTTTGGAACGCCTCGACTGATCGAGTTCTTACAACGCGATCAACCCTGGAAGCAGCTCTGCGACGTGCAGAACATTTGGCCCCAAGCTTGGACCGCTGGGGACCGCATTTTGCTGGAAAACGGCCATATGGAGGCCTTATCCGTGCCGCATCGAGATGAAGTTTCGGACACCTATGGCTTTATCGTGCAAGGACCCAACAAGCGGCTGCTCTTCCTTCCGGACATCGACAAATGGGATCGTTGGGAGACGGATTTGGACAGCTTGCTGCAGACGGTGGACTATGCCTTGGTGGATGCGACCTTTTATTCGGACCGTGAACTTCCAGGCCGAAACATGGCCGAAATCCCCCACCCTTTTGTCCTCGAAACGCTTGCCCTCAGCCGCGACTGGCCTGCCGAGCAAAAGGCCAAACTCTACTTCATTCACTTTAACCACAGCAATCCCCTCCTCGACCCCAAAAGCCGGGAATCCAAGCATGTCGAAAAGCTGGGCTACCACATCGCTCGAACGGGGATGCACTTTGACCTATAAGTGCGAGGCCTAGAGTCGAGGCGTGCGAGGTCAGCCAGCACGTGCGAGGCCTAGAGCCTACCCGCCTTAATCGCTTCTACCACACTGGGATCCAGCAGCGTCGTCGTGTCGCCGAGCTGCTGCAGTTCCCCTTCCGCTATTTTGCGAAGGATGCGGCGCATGATCTTGCCCGAACGTGTCTTCGGCAGACCCGGCACAAACTGAATTTTATCCGGCTTGGCAATGGCACCGATGTGCTGCACGACTTCGGCGAGAATTTCAGACCGAAGCCCTTGTTTTTCTTCACCGTGTAGGATGACATAGGCATAAATCCCTTGGCCCTTGATGTCATGCGGGTAGCCCACAATGGCAGATTCCACCACCTGTGGATGCATGTTGATGGCATTCTCCACCTCGGCCGTCCCGATGCGGTGGCCGCTTACGTTTAACACATCGTCCACGCGGCCCGTGATGCGGTAGAGGCCTTCTTCATCCCGAATGCAGCCATCCCCGGTGAAGTAGAGCCCAGGGTAGGTGGAAAAATAGGCCTGTCGACAGCGTTCATGGTCGCCGTAGGTGGTTCGTATCATACCGGGCCAGGGGAAGCGCATGCACAAGTTGCCCGACACCCCATTGCCCTGAATTTCAGCGCCGTGCTCGTCGACTAGGAGTGGCTGAATCCCCGGCAGCGGCCGTGTGGCGTAGGTCGGTTTGGCTTCCGTAACCCCCGCCAAATTGGAGATCATAATGCCTCCTGTTTCCGTTTGCCACCAAGTGTCCACAATGGGAACACGTCCTTTGCCCACGTGCTGGTCGTACCAGTGCCACGCTTCGGCATTGATGGGCTCCCCTACCGTGCCCAAAACCTTTAGGCTGGACATGGGGTAGGCGTCGGGGAATTCGGGGCCGGCCGCCATCAAACTCCGAATCGCTGTGGGTGCCGTGTAGAGGATGTCCACCTGGTGCTTTTCCGTTATTTCCCATAATCGGCCGCAATCCGGGTAGGTAGGAATGCCTTCAAAAAGCAGGGTCGTCGCCCCGGCGCACAAGGGCCCATAAACGATGTAGCTGTGCCCCGTAATCCAGCCAATGTCGGCTGTGCAGAAGTGAATTTGGCCCGGCTGGTATTGAAAAACGTTCACAAAGGTGTAGGTCGCCCAGACCATGTAGCCGCCGCAAGTGTGCACCACGCCCTTGGGCTTCCCGGTGCTCCCACTGGTGTACAAAATGAACAGAAGGTCTTCCGCGTCCATTTCCACGGCAGGAAAGGGCTTGGGATCGGCAGGCAGTGCCTCGTGGTACCAAATGTCCCGGCCTACCAACATGGCCACCTGCTCGTGCGTCCGTTGATGGACCACCACCGTATGCACCTCTGGACAGGAAGCGAGGGCTTGATCGACCACGCTCTTGAGCGGTATCGTTTTTGCGCCCCGGAAAGCTCCATCGCAGGTAATGAGGGCGGTCGCTTGGGCGTCGAGGACCCGGTCAGCAATGCTTTCCGCGGAAAAGCCCCCAAAGATGACCGAATGCACGGCTCCCACCCGCGCGCAGGCCAAAACGGCCACCGCCAGTTCCGGTATCATGCCCATGTAGATACAGACCCGGTCGCCTTTGCCGATACCGCGTGCTGTCAGCAAATGGCAATAGGCCTCTACCCGATCGAGCAGCTCCTGGTAGGTCCAAGACACCGCTGCCTCACGCGGATCATTAGGCTCCCAAAGCAGGGCTACCCGGTCGGGATGCGCCTCCGCGTGGCGGTCCAGAGCGTTCTCTGTGATATTCAGGGTACCTCCGTCAAACCAGCGCACCGATGGGCTCCGAAATTCCCATTCCAGAACTGATTTCCAGGGCTTTTTCCACCGAAACGTGGCGGCGATTTCCGCCCAAAAAGCTTCTGGGTTTTCCGTGGCACGCGCATAGGCGGCTTCATACTCCGCAGGGGTTTGAATTTGGTAGGCGTAAGACATGCTTCAATTTGGCACATATTTGCCAAAATTCCGCCTCTAATTTTCTTCCCTATGCGTCCCATTTTTGTCACGGTTGGTCTGCTCGCTCTGAGCAACGTCTTCATGACCATTGCTTGGTACTTCCACCTCAAACAAGAAGGCTGGCCGCTGTGGAAGGCCATTCTCATTAGCTGGGGCATTGCCTTCTTGGAATACCTCATCATGGTTCCGGCCAACCGAACGGGCTATGCAGGCGGGCTAAGCGGCTTTCAGCTGAAACTCATTCAAGAGGTCATCACCCTGGTAGTTTT
>Ga0181578_10005148_pt1 | contig 11493 bp, 7 predicted proteins | sample 071ome_21_FD_148659 | JGI IMG/M metagenome (GOLD analysis project Ga0181578, IMG submission 148659) | Coastal salt marsh microbial communities from the Groves Creek Marsh, Skidaway Island, Georgia - 071401CT metaG (spades assembly) | ecosystem: Environmental > Aquatic > Marine > Intertidal zone... | reverse complement strand
AATCTTTGTGTTTAAGCATCAAGCCCTCGCTGCGTTTTTCTGTTGCTTTTTTTCGCTCATTAGCCACCTCTACCCAAGAAGTAAAAGTCATGACCTGAGAAAGCAAGAGTGGTAGATTGTCGTTTTTAACTTGTTGATAGAGCGCACTCAAATACTTTTGACGTTGATGCAATGGCAGTGCGCGAATGTCTTTCCCTTCCCATTCTAAAATGTCATAGAGCATGAGTACTACGGGGACTTCTTCTTTGAGTTTTACAGTTATCATTTTACGCCCAATTCGTTTTTGCAACCCATTAAAATCACCAATTTTTCCTTCCTTGAAGGGGATGAGCTCACCATCTAGTACTGTTCCATCGGGAAGGGCAGTTGCCAGGCAGGCCAATTCGGGAAATTTATCGGTAATCAATTCTTCTCCGCGACTCCAAAGAAAAGAGCTCCCTTTTCTTACAATCAGTTGAGCACGCATTCCATCCCATTTATGTTCTACATGCCAATTTGTGACATCGAATTTATTTTCAAAATCATTTTCCATAGCGTGAGCTAGAAAAAAGGGATAAGGCTGGGAAATTTGATCTTCGGGATTGGGTTCTAATAACAATTGTTTAAAAGTGGTTTGTTGTGGGCTCCACTGTCCCATAAGTCGGTGTGCAAGAATATTTTCTTCTATTTGAATCGCTTCAGAAAGCGCACGGGTCATAAGTTTTTGACTGACACCAATGCGGAATCCTCCGGTTAAAATTTTATTAAAGACAAAGCGCTCAAAAGTATTCAGGCTCTTCCACTGTTCAAGTATGTAGGTTTTTTTTTCTGCCTCATCTTTGGACTTTACCGCTATAATTTCTTCGATACACTCTGATAGCGCTGGTGTATTTCCCTTTTTTTCTTGTTGAACCAAAAGCGCAATGGTTTCTGCTAGATCACCGACAATATGGTAAGTTTCCTCAAACAACCATTCGGGTAATTGAACGAGCTCTGCTGCCCAAACCCGCATCTGTGTGGTGCTTACGGGTCTAGAAGGACGACGATGCGACAATAAGGCTACTGCCCAAAGCGCATCCTCTGGTGGAGCTTCTTTAAAATAATGCGTTAAGGCAGCTACTTTAGCGTTTGTTTTATTGGTGCTGTCTAGGGTTTCTATCAAAGAGGCAAAACGTCTCATTCGGCAAGTGTAGTTTCTAAAGTCTCTCCTTCGTATTGTGTTTTTTCCGTCGCCGCATCCCACCCATGCTCCCGAAGGTATTGGGCGAATAAATCGGTATAACCGTGTGTAGTGATTACTTTTTCACATCCACTCGCTTTGATTGCATTGAGTAAACCTTTCCAGTCCGCATGATCGGATAAAACAAAAGCACGATCTACTGCTCTTCTTCTACGGGCTCCACGAAAGGCCATCCACCCGGAAGCATAACCTGTAGAAAGTGGCCCCAATTTTTTACTCCAAGCACTTCCTAAAACAGCTGGAGGAGCTAGCACAAGCTGTCCCTGAATTTCTTTTTTTGAGGTGTCTTTTGTAATTAATTCAGTCTCTGGAAAGTGAATAAAAGAGCGTAATACCTGGGTCATTTGTTCAGTAGCCCCATGGGTATAAATTTTCCCTATTGAAGGGTCTAGATGTTTTAAAAGACGCTGTATTTTTCCCAAAGAATACCCCATTAGCAAGCTAGTTGTTCCGTTGGTGCGATTGTCTGCCCACCACTCATTTATTTTTTGGTGTACTTTTTTGGGCTCTTCCCATTGAAAAACAGGAAGTCCAAAAGTACATTCGGTAATAAAAGTGTGGCATTTTACTGATTCAAAAGGGGTTGAAATACCATCGGGTTGAGTTTTATAATCGCCTGTAAATACCCACACTTCACCCTTGTATTCCACTTTAATTTGGGAGGAACCAGGGACATGTCCCGCAGGGTGAAAAGAAAAATGAACCCCATTGATTGAAAAGACTTCGCCATATTTTTTACTACTTACTGAAATGGCTCCCAAACGGTGTTTCAGAATAGGGACATTGATTTCTTGAGTGATGTAGTGTTTGCTTCCCCAGCGCGCGTGATCGGAATGACCATGAGAAATCAGGGCTTTGTCTACCGCACGCCAAGGGTCTAAATAGACTGCTGCTTTTTTACAATAAATACCTTTTGAGGTGAATTCCAATAAGGGCATTTGAATTTTCTTTTTCCTGGGTAAGATACAAAATAGGAAAAAAATCAATCGGTTAATAACTGCCAATAACTCCTTGGCTATGCCCCCTATTAAATTATTATTTTCGTCTAGATGTATTTAATATTTGATACCGAAACTACGGGTTTACCAAAACGTTGGGATGCACCTCTTTCAGATAGTGAAAATTGGCCACGGTGTATTCAAATTGCTTGGCAGATACACGATGCCTCGGGAGAATTAATTGCTCATCAAGACTATTTAATTCAACCTACAGGTTTTACTATACCTTTTGATTCGGAGCAAGTGCATGGAATTTCAACTGCACTAGCAGAGGAGCAAGGTGTTTCCCTTTCTGAGGTATTGGAAGATTTTCAGGCAGCCATAAAAGGAGTAGCTTATGTTGTAGGGCATAACATTTCTTTTGACCGCAACATCATGGGGGCTGAATTTTTACGCCAAGGGCTGGAAGACCCTTTGGAAGGTAAAACTGTGATTGATACGTGTACTGAAGAAACGGCCACTCTTTGTAAACTTGCGGGAGGCAGGGGAGGAAAATTCAAATTACCGACCTTAGGAGAATTGTATGTGCATTTGTTTCAAGTACAATTTGAAGAGGCTCACAATGCAACTGCTGACGTAGAAGCTACAGCAAGAGCCTTTTTTGAGTTGCTGCGAAAAAATGAAATTCACCCCAAGGGTTTTCAAAACCAAGAAGAACAAACGAAAGCTATTCGTTCGCGTACAGTTCCTTTTGAATTAATTGGACTTTCTCATCAAAACTTAAAGAAAGCTTCTTCTGGATTAAAAAAAGTACAGAAAGATCCAAAAACAACGCAGCCTCAAGCAGATCTAAGTGACGCTTTAATACAAGCACCTTTTGTTCATTTACATAACCATTCTCAGTTTTCTGTACTTCAAGCTACCTCTCGCATTAATCAGCTGGTAGAGGCTGCTGCTGCAGATCATATGCCTGCACTTGCACTTACCGACCATGGTAATTTGATGGGGGCATTTCATTTTATAAAGGCAATTAATTCACATAACGCAAACACTGAAGAATCCTTTCATATAAAACCAATTGTGGGATGTGAATTTTACGTTTGTGAAGACCACCAAGACAAAACAAGAAGAGACGATGGTTATCAAATAGTTTTTATAGCCAAAAATAAAGCAGGCTACCACAACCTGGCAAAACTGACTTCTGCAGCCTATGTAAAAGGCTTTTATTACGTACCTAGAATAGACAGAAACTTAGTAGAAAAATACAAAGAAAACCTAATCGTGTTGACTGGAAACACCTACGGTGAGGTACCTTCTAAAATCCTCAACGTTGGTGATCGTCAGGCTGAAGAAGCACTTCAATGGTGGCACCAAAAATTTGGTGAGGACCTGTACATCGAGCTCATGAGACATGGTGAAGAAGGAGAAGACCGAGCCAATGAGGTTTTGATTTCATTTTCTCGAAAGTATAATATCCCTCTTGTGGCAACAAACAACACCTACTACACAAAAAAAGAAGAGGCAAATGCTCACGATATTTTGCTGTGTCTAAAAGAAGGAGAAAAACAAGCGACTCCTATTGGGAGAGGTAGAGGGTTTCGATATGGATTAGCAAATCAAGAGTATTATTTTAAATCTCAAGAGGAGATGAAAATACTATTTCAAGATCTGCCAGAAGCCATTTTAAATATTCAAGAATTGGTTGATAAAGTTGAGCCATTCGAACTTTCCAGAGAAGTGCTATTACCCAAATTTGAAATTCCTACAGCCTATCAAGTTGAGGATGATTTGGAGGGTAAAAAGGGGGAGAACAACTACTTGCGTCATCTAACTTATGAAGGGGCAGAACTCCGTTATTCTGAACTGACGGATAGTATTAAAGAACGGATTGACTTTGAGTTAGATGTAATTGCTAATACAGGCTATCCGGGTTACTTTTTAATTGTGCAAGATTTTATAGCTGCAGCACGAGACATGGGTGTTTCTGTGGGTCCTGGTCGTGGTTCTGCGGCGGGCTCTGTAGTTGCTTATTGCTTGAAAATTACCAATATAGATCCCATAGCCTATGATTTACTTTTTGAGCGCTTCCTGAATCCAGATCGTGTGAGTATGCCCGATATAGATATTGATTTTGATGATGAAGGACGCAGTAAGGTGATGGATTATGTAATCAAAAAGTACGGTTCCAATCAGGTAGCACAAATCATCACCTACGGAACGATGGCAGCAAAATCCTCAATAAGAGACACCGCAAGAGTGTTGGATTTACCTTTAGGAGAGGCGGATCGCATTGCCAAATTATTACCGAACATTAAGCTCAATAAGATTTTCAATTCAACAGAGGAAGAACTTAAAAAGAATTTGCGTTCTGAAGAGCTAATGAGAGTGAATGAGATCAAAAATATAGCAGATGAAGATTCGCTTTCAGGTCAAACAATCCAACAGGCTAAAGTACTCGAAGGATCGCTTAGAAATACCGGTATTCACGCTTGTGGGGTAATCATTACTCCAGACGATATCACACAATTTGTCCCCGTTGCAACAGCAAAAGATTCTGATTTGTATGTAACCCAATTTGACAATTCTGTTGTCGAGGATGCGGGTTTGTTGAAAATGGATTTTTTGGGACTGAAAACACTTACCTTAATAAAGGATACGGTTTCCTTGGTAAAATATAAACACGGCATCGACTTGGATCCGGATCAGTTTCCCCTGGACGATGAGAAAACCTATGAATTATTTCAAAAAGGTGAAACAGTAGGGATTTTCCAATACGAATCTGCTGGGATGCAAAAATACCTCAAGGATTTAAAACCTACGGTTTTTGCAGACTTAATCGCTATGAACGCCTTGTACAGACCAGGTCCCTTGGAATATATCCCCAGTTTTGTAGATCGCAAAAACGGCAATGAAGAAATCACCTATGACCTGCCAGCCATGGAGGAATATCTTAAAGAGACCTACGGCATTACTGTATATCAAGAGCAGGTGATGTTATTGTCTCAAAAAATAGCTGGATTTTCAAAAGGCGATGCTGACGTGTTACGAAAAGCAATGGGTAAAAAGATATTTGCCTTACTGCAAAAGCTAAAGCCTCAATTTATCGAAGGGGGTAAAGCGAACGGACATCCTGAAGAAATTTTAGAAAAAATTTGGAAAGATTGGGAAGCTTTTGCCGCGTATGCTTTTAACAAATCTCATTCTACTTGTTATGCGTGGATTGGTTATCAAACGGCTTATCTCAAGGCGCACTATCCTGCAGAATATATGGCTGCAGTACTTTCCAATAACATGAACGACATCAAACAGGTAACCTTCTTTATGGAGGAATGTCGACGCATGGGGTTGCAGGTTATGGGACCCGATGTAAATGAATCTTTCTATAAGTTTGCTGTTAATGATGACCAAGCAATTCGCTTTGGAATGGGAGCTATCAAAGGAGTAGGCAAAGCAGCAGTAGAAACTATCATTGCTAACCGAAAAGAAGGAAAATACCAATCCGTTTTTGACCTGGTAAAAAGGGTTGACTTACGTGCAGCTAATAAAAAGGCATTAGAGAATTTAGTTTTGGCTGGCGGCTTTGATTCTTTTGATTCCACTCATAGAGCACAGTATTTTAACGCCGATGGTGAGGGAATTACATTTTTGGAAAAAGTAGTCAGGTTTGGCTCTAAGTATCAAGAGAATTTGAATTCATCTCAAACAAGTCTTTTTGGTGAAGCTACTGATGAGATGTATCAAGATTTAAGCATCCCCCCTTGTGAGCCGTGGACGAATTTAACGCGTCTTAAAAAGGAAAAGGAAGTCGTAGGAATTTATATTTCTTCCCATCCTTTGGATGATTTCACCCATGAAATGAAGCATTTTGTAAGTCTTTCTTTGAACTACCTATCCGACTTAGATCAATTGATTAACAGGGAGTTGTCTGTGGGAGGAATTGTAAATGAAGTTCAGCATTTAGAAAGTAGAAACGGTAAAGGATGGGCACGCTTTGTCGTTGAGGATTTTACGGATCAATATGAATTTCGAATTTTTGGTGAAGACTACTTAAAATACAGGCACTTTTTGGTTGTCAACCAGTTTATTCGGATAAAGCTGACAGTTCGACAAGGATGGACCAATGCAGAAACAGGCAAAGTAGGTGCGCCCAGAATGCATTATTTGAATTTTGAAATGTTACAAAATACCATAGAGAACAATGCTAAAAAAATTACACTTCAACTAGACATAAAAGAATTAAATGAAGAAAAGATCAACTTGTTGCAGCAGCATCTAAAAAGTTTTAAAGGAGACAAGCCTTTATTTTTTAATGTTTATGATTCAGAAAAAAAGGTCAAATTAACGCTGAATAGTAAAAAACAGAAAGTTAAAATAACACCTGATCTACTCCAAGACCTTGAATCTCAACAATGGTTTTACAAGCTTAATTAAAGCTATTACAAAAAGACATTCACAGATAAGTAAATTTGATTTAAACTCATAGGATCCACCCACAAAATAAGTAACTTTGGACTCTAAAATTAAAAACATGGCATTAGAAATTACAGATGCTACTTTTGAAGAAGTGGTATTGAAATCAGAAAAACCCGTTTTAGTTGACTTTTGGGCAGCATGGTGTGGACCTTGTCGTATGGTAGGCCCTATCATTGAGGAACTGAGCAAAGACTACGAGGGCAAGGCAGTTGTTGGTAAAGTAGATGTAGATGCGCATCAGGAATATGCCGCAAAATACGGAGTAAGAAATATCCCTACAGTTTTAGTATTTGACAAGGGTGAATTGGTAGGAAGACATGTTGGGGTTTCTCCAAAAACTACTTATGCAGAGGCCATAGACGCTGTTTTATAAATTTTTCTTTTTACAATTAATTGTTTGGCAAATTGAAAATGCAGCGTATATTTGCACACGCCAAATGAGGTCTGGTAGTTCAGTTGGTTAGAATACATGCCTGTCACGCATGGGGTCGCGGGTTCGAGTCCCGTCCAGACCGCTCTTATTGAAGATGTTGTGTGTTGTTAAATTGGGAAAATCCCAACGCTAACAACCAGTGAGAAGCTTTCCAGTGAAATGGAGGGCTTTTTTTGTTTTCTATGGGGGCGCTACTCTTCTTAAAAATACCTTAGTTTTTAATCCGTATCCCTAAGAGAACAATCCCCAGACCCAAGACAGCAGTAGAACCTAAAAAGAGATAGCTGGAGGTCAAGCTCGTCCAGTTTGCAATATATCCCAAAATAATAGGTCCCATAAGAAAACCAATATAGCCAATACCTGTTACTGTTGAGATGGCTTCTGAGGCATTAAGTAGGCTGTTTTTTCCCGCCAATCGGATAATTTCAGGAACGACTACCGAAAGCCCTAGACCCAGCATACCAAAACCGCTTATACTCAAAACGGCTTCGGTATTTAAAATAAAAACGTACCCCAAAAGAGCAATTGCAAAACCATAAGTCAATGTTTTGATAGCCCCCATTTTATGACTGATACCGTCGCCCAAAAAACGACCAACTGTCATAGTCAGCGAGAATAAAACAAATCCATAAGCCGCCTGGTTTTCAGGAAGCTTTACTGTTTCATGTAAAAAAAGGGTGCTCCAATGTTCTACAGCACCTTCATTTAGCATAACAATAAAGGCGACTAAAGCCAAACCCAAAATAGGCGTAATATTTTTTATCCCTTTGTATTTGGGTTTTGGAGTTGGGCTTTCGGGGTCTTCAATTTTCAGGTAATGGGAGGAGAGGAAGAGGTTGCTGCATAAAACGGCCCCTGTGATAAAGAGCATATGAAACGGTGGACTTAACTGTTGTTGAATGATTAGACTACCAATTCCGGCCCCTAAAAATCCACCTAAACTAAAAAAACCATGTGCCGCTGACATCAAATTTTGTTTGTCGCGCTGCTCAATGATCGATACTACAGCATTCATCGATATATCTGTAAAGCCAGAAAAAACACCAATTAAAAATAAACTTCCGCAAAGGGAGGTGTAATTGGGGGCCAGTAGGGGCAAGTTAAAAGCCAGTGTTAATAAGACAATCCCTACTTGTGTAGAACGTCCTTCTTTAATTTTTTTATTCAAAAAAGGAACAACAGGAATAGACAGAAGTAAACCCAAAGCAGAAAAAAAAAGTGCCGTGCCCAGCTCTGCTTCATTGAGCACTAATTTTGATTTGACATAAGGCAAGTACAACACCCATGTGCCCACCATAATATTCATTGACGCAAAGACCCATGAAGGCGCAAAATAGTGCAAACGGGTAAGGATAAGCCCTAATGATTTCATCTAAATAAAAATAGAAAAAAGATTTACTTTTTGCCTAAATCAACTTCTTTAACTCAAAACAAAATTGGGGGGCATTGGGAGAAATTAAGCTTCACTATCAGGGGTAAAAATAACGAGAAAATGGAAGTTAATGATAAGATTTTCGGAAAAAGTAAAGCATTATCAATTGCCATTTGAGTATATTTAGTCTATTCTGAATAAAAATTAGAGTGATGCATATGCGGATTGGAATATTGGGCCCCATACCAAGGGATACGATCACTACCCATAGAGGAGAAAAAATAAAAAAATATGGAGGAGTTATCCACCCTACTATAGGACTGAGTAAATTACTCGGAGAAGAAGACGCCCTCGTTCCTGTTGCTCATATCAATAAGACAGATGAAGAACCCATTTTAAATTTGCTCAGTAATTATTCGAATATTGAAACCACACATATTTCCTCCAAAGACGATGAAGGCTCTATCGTAGAATTGGTTTTTATAAACCAGAACGATAGAATAGAAACCCAGGCAGGAGCCATGAAACCCATTGTTTCAGAAGACCTTAGTGGGATAGACTGTTCTGTTCTTGTATGTGTACCCATCACCGATTACGAAATCCCTTTAAAAACTTTAAAACAAATTAAATCCTCCTCAGAAGTATTGGTAATTTTTGATGCCCACGGACCGACCACACAGGTTGACAATAAGGGGAATCGCTTACGCGTCCATTGGCTTGACATGATGGATTGGCTTCCTTATATCGATGTGCTGAAAATGAATTTAGAAGAGTCACAGTATTGTTATTTTTTGCCTGGTGAAATTCAAGACTATGACGTAAACAGAAGAGACCATCTGGATGCTTTTGCCGAACAGGTACTTAAAGCGGGTGTGAAACACCTTTATATAACCCTGGACAGTGAGGGCTGTAATTGGTATACAAAAGTTAAAGGAAAAACAAGCACAGTTTTTATTCCTGCCTATCCTGTAGACCATGTAGTGGATACTACAGGATGTGGCGATTCTTTTGCGGGAGGCTTAGCCTATGGTTTTGGACGTCATTCGGACCCTTACCTCGCCGCTCAATATGCCAATATACTTGGAGCCATGCGTACCCAAGGAAAAACATTTGAAGTCTTTAAAGACCTTCAAACTACTGAGCAAATGATAGCGCGTTTCTATGGCTCAGAAAACAAAAAAAACTAAAATTCAAATCAGCGGACCTCTTCATTAAGTAGGGGCATACTGTGAATCCCTACACCAAGCAATCAAGCGTATCCAGCATCAAATCCTTAACCTGAGCTTAATATTGTTGTGCTATTCTCTTGTATGATTCTGAAACCAAATTGATTTCCCATCATGGGACAATGATTGATAGTATTCTGTACTTGGAATCCTGTAAGCTTTTTCTCCTTTGTTTCTTTCGTAAGGAATATTCCCTCTGTGTATATGCCTGAGTACTGTTTTTGGTGATTTCCCTTGTTTTAGAGCAATTTGTCCAACTGATAAATATTCAGGTTTTTCAAAGACTTTGTCAGAGATTTTATCAATCTCGGATTTCATTTTAAACTGAGTCTCTATCATATGATCCATTGTCAATCTAAGCTGATCTATTGAATCAACAATCGAATTTACTCGTGTTGTTAAAATACTAAGCGGTTTTTCATTTTCTTGGAGAGTTGAGTTGTAGGTTTGGTAGTTCATTAACTAAATTTTTACTCAAATTTTGGGGGATCTGTCCAATTTTCAAAAGGATTTGATCAAAAGTTGTTCAGAGAAATTAACAAATTTTACTTCCATGCGCTTTTCATGAACTCAGCCAGCACATCATTAGTGGGCTTGTAGTAGAGCTGAAAGTTGTTTATTGACTTGTGCCCTGTGATTGCCATGATTGCTTTCGCTGGTACTCCACTATTGAGCATATGAGTAATAAAGGATCTTCGAGCAGTATGAGTGCTCATTAGATCATACATGGGCACTTCCGATTCGTGTACATTCTTTCCAATTCTTATTGATTTTATTTGAAGCTCAGTGAATCCTGCGATTTTGAATATTTCCTTTAGGTAATCCCTAAACTTCTGCTCAGAAATGACTGGTAGATTCAGATTGTATTTTTCTAAGATTAGTCGAACCCTTTCTGTTATTGGAATCTCAAGAAACTTTTCTTTGTCCTTGACCTCTCTAATTTTAATAAGCCCATTGTAGATATTGGAGGCTTTTACACGCTTGAAATCACTGTATCTCATTCCTGTGTAGCAACCCACCAAGAAAACGTCTCTAACACGCTCTAATCGCTTGTTATTTGAAAAATCAAGGTCCTCAATCCTTTGAATATCCTCTTTTGAGAGTGCAAGTTGCTTTGTAACCTCTCTACTAACTGCACAATCTTTGAAACTATTATCAGTTATGTATCCTTGCTTGAGACAATAATTTAAAAATGTTTTGATAAGACCCAGATTGCGACCTACAGTGTTTACTTGGTGTGATTTTTTAGTCTCACAGTATTCTTTAAAGCTTAGAAGCCAGTTACTATCAAACGACTCCATCGACAAAGTCTTATCGTACTTTTTCATTAGCCGCTGTATCATTCTGTATCTTCCTGCAGTTGAATCGCTCCACTTTCCTTCCTTTATCTTGAAATTGTAAAAATCTTCAAAGCAGCCATCAAAGCTCTTAGGTGATTCCTTTTTCTTTACTCCCTTAAACTGGATGTCAAATTCTTGCTTTAGTAACTGCTTTGACAATGTCTTACCTGCTGATTTGAAATCCAAGTTGACGCTCATATAGAATGATTTGATTTTATCTAACCTAAAGTTGACTGAATTTACAATCATCTGATCGCTTTGAGATTTTGTTTTTTTGGGTAGTTGAGCATGACTGTCCCATAACCTTACTGGTATTTTTTGTCCAGTTGAGTACACAAAGCGGCTACCACCAGGTAGGTTGACATAAAAAAGAATAAGAGAACTTGACTGTGATTTTGGTGTTTTTAACTTAAAATTCATGATACATTGATTAAAATTATAAATTGACAATTCCAGTTGCCTGGATAGTTGCCTGAACTATGTCACAATACT